>Ga0070749_10002321_pt1 | contig 12753 bp, 9 predicted proteins | sample VirMetDEL_Nov_18_FD_75180 | JGI IMG/M metagenome (GOLD analysis project Ga0070749, IMG submission 75180) | Aqueous microbial communities from the Delaware River and Bay under freshwater to marine salinity gradient to study organic matter... | ecosystem: Environmental > Aquatic > Marine > Coastal...
TCAGAATCTTCAGGTGACAACCATTCTTGAAGTGCTTCTTTCATCTCATCATAAGAAAGTGGTTTAAATACTTTCATAGGATCAGCTTGATTTTCTAGCAACGATTTAACCAATTCTTCATCATCAGACAAATTTGAAGTCTTCATAGAAGGACCAATTGATGTTTTGTTGTAAGGAGTACCTGTAACTTCAGGACCTACAGTCGTTAACTTAATATCACGACCTGAAATGATGTCTGTGAAATCACCTACTTCCTCATCAGCAGCCATATTCAAGAACTCTTGGTAAATTTCTTTACCGAACTGCCACAATTTAACACCTTCAGATTCTTCACCACGAACTACGATAGGGGCAAAGATACGAACTTTAGCATCAAGCTTTTTAGCCAAACGCCAGTTTTCTTTATCGTTTGTACCACGAAGTTTCTTAGCAAACTCTTGAATAGGGTCCTTTTCACCCCAATTCAAAGGGGAAGACATTACTCGTTTACTGCCAATACCATAATAAAACATCATTTCGGAGAATGGGTTTGACTTGTTGTACTTAGAAGGCACAACACGAATTACCTGTTTACCAATTGAAGGTTTCCAAAAGAGGTTTTTATTACCTCCTCCGCCACTGTTTGTTGATTGCTTGTTCAGGGCATCCAAGCGCTTTTTGATTACGTCTAAATCCATAATGTAACTAATTTTTAATGTAACTAAATATAATAACCTTTGATACGAATACCAAATTAAAGTTCAATGATTTTATAAATCTTGGTTTTTAATTGTTTTAACTCATCATGCTGAGTAAGTAGAATAGTGTTTTTGTAATGTTGCCACTCAATAGGAAATCTAGTGTCAACTACACCACCATTTAAACGCTTAATTAATTCGTTTAAAGCATTAATAGTGTATAAGGTATTTGATTCCTTTTTACGGTGAACTAAAATTGTGTTTGGTGGGATCTCAGAAAGGTTGCCTTGATCAATGTTGTAAGTACATACATACTCATCATTGCTCTTAACATGCAACACAAATATTTTATTGTACATTATCTTATACTTAGAGGTAATTCCATAGATTAATTCATCTAGGTCCTCAAGTTTAGTGAAAGTACAGAACAGTTTATTATTCAAATCTTGTATATTTAGAGTAGAAAATTCATTAAAGTCGTCTACCTTATACATATGATCTACTTTATTTAAAGTCGTAAGTGTCTCCATAACTATATTTTACCTGTAACTTGTATTTTTTAAAAACTTCTAATATTTCTTTTATAACTTGTTTTTCGCTCTTATCAAGGTCAAGTAAAAAACTATCATAGGTATATAATACCAATTTAGTATTTTTGCCTTTTAATAACCTAAATATTTCCCACAATATACAAACGTTAGTAGATGTCTCCAAGTTTTGGAGAACATAATTCAACAGTTTTTGTGGTTTCATATCTTCTAAATTATCTTCGGAAAATATATGCCCCGAAATAGGGCTCTCAATCCAACCATTCTCTTGATAGTTGGCCCACAACTCGTCAGTATATACTTGAACTTTTTTAAAGAATTCCAGATCCTTGTACTGCTCAAATACTCCCCCGTATAACTGCTTAAACGTCAGTTCCTTAGCTTTTTGGTAATCCACCCCATACATTTCAGCAAAGGCACTATGGATATCTTTATCGCCAAAGTCATAATTAACCAAATTAGCCAATAAAGTAGGGTGATAAGCACTAATGTCCAACTCAAAAAGAATATCATTACGAGGGATAAAACATTGCCGATCTCCATTATCTTTATTGATCGCCGCATAATTTACTCCTCCGAATTTGTTTGAGGGTCGTCCTGTAAGGGTTTTAAAGTTGAATTGAGTGTAGACGTAATCGGAATCGACATCGTGAAAGTGCGAAACAAATAATCCTCTATCAATTCGTAAACCACTTCGTTCGATGGCGTTGAATACCACTGTGGTTTTGTCATTGTAAAAGTTGTTGATTGGCTCATGTATTCTGTCTTTTAAATCTTCAAAAGTTTTCTCACAATATTCATAATGTTTTACTATCGGAATAATGCGGTTTATATCTTTTTTGTTTGGGTATTTTTGATAAAAGTAAGAATGGGTTTGTGTTAATTCTTGTATATACGGAGGCGAGGTGAGTGTAATGTCAAAAAGCCCTTTTAGTATAAAATAATGTAAAAATTCTTTCTTATCCCTAACATACACATATTTAAATTTACTTATTACGCGCTTTACTTCGTCTATATCAAGCGATAAAGTCTCACTATGGTCAATCGATGCAATGTATCCTTTCGTTGAATTTAACGGTCGAATATAAACAGCACAAATACCGTTTTCGACAGGATGAACTTTATTTGAGTAAGGAATTAACTCAACGAACGCCTTTTCGAAACCACTATTGCATAACTCATCTAATTGATTTTGATCTTCAATTAACCAATACATAACTTTTGTTTTGTGCCAATATATGACACAAATTTTATTTTACCAAATTAGGGTTTGTAAAATTTAAGGTAATTACCTCTTAAAAATGCTCTTAAACCTAATCTTTTTAAATCTCTTTCTTGAATTAAAACTATATTATAGTTTGTTTTTTCTACTTCTTTTTCATCTCCAGTTAAAGTCCATAACAGATTAAAAGGAGTATACATTTCCCAAACCCAATCTTTTTTCTTAGAATTTAAAGCATCATAGGTTTCTTTATTTAACTCATAATAGATATCTTCATTATTTTTAACACAAAAATATCTTACAAATACTCCTAAATTATAATCATCTTGAGTAGGTTGTGGGTATGCTTGGTATGGAGTGTTATAGACTTCGGTATCTAATTTTTGGGTTTTTAGATATATGTAAGATTGATTTAACTGTATGTTAATATCATCATCACTAAAACCTGAGGGATAAGGAGGACCATCAGCATCTGAAAAGCTGGGGGTAATGGCTTTGGTTACAAGGTCGATTCCTGTTGGTTGTTCCTGATAAGGGAATAATTCGATTTGATTTGGAGTTGAGCTTGGGTTTTTACCCGCATATACTTTACCAGTATAAAGTTTATAGTAAGGACCTACATACCCCTGTCCGTTAGAAATTTGATATTCTTCTCCATTAGTATATAAATCAGTAATTATTTTATTTTTAGGGATATACATAATTAACTACTATAAGGTTTAAATGTAAAGTGGTGAGTATCTTTAGTCTTTGAATAATTACCGCCCCAATTCCACAATCCAGTATTTTTAGCTATTTCAATAGCTTTTGCTGCTTTATAATTTGCAGATTTAGGGTTTTTAAGATCTTTTTCATAATTCTTATAAGCAGCATTTCCATAACCGTATACAGTGCTGTTAAAGTCCATAGCTACACCAAATGAGTGACCTGAAAGAACACCAGGGGCATTTGTTGTATCACGAGCATAAATACTTGCATCTATATTTTTAATCCCATCAGCAAACCCCTCAGCATCAATTTTATCTAGTGTTTTCTTTAGGGGTTCATGTATACCCTGGTGGAGGGTTTTAGTGATAGTTCTTCCGCTTTTAAAAGTGTAAGTAAATTTTTTATTATTTCTACTTTTATAATCTCTACTTATTTCATAAACAGTTCTACTACCATTTTCTGCGATTTTTTTACCGTAGAATTTACCTCCTCTTTCTTGAACTGTAATAGGCCACCCAAAGGCATTAATAATTTTCTTTCTGGTGGAAATATTCCAAGTAGCGGTAACATCTTGATCAAATGTTCCTGTTAACTTATCGTTATTAGTAGGAGGAGTACCACTACCACCCCCACTAGCACCACCGCTACCTCCACTACCTCCACTATCTCCACTATTTCCATTTCCACCACTTGATCCTCCATTTTCTGGGGTTGTTGTAGATGAAACATCAGTTAAGGGTTTGGATAGGGTAGAAATTTTAGTTTTCCAACCATCGCTGTTAACAGTATGAGATAAGCTTTTAATAATCAATTGGATTGATTTTGGATCATAACTTACAGGAAGGCCTTTTCCATCAATTTGAAATCCTTGATAAATTTTCATACCACCCAACCCATGCATTGTTAAACTTAAATTAAATGGTAAAAAGAAAGGAACAGGACTATTGCCTTTTTGGGTATATCTATTAATTACAATACTAGAAACATTACCTACAATACCTTCTAAAGTAGGAATATATTTGTCCCCAAATTCTCTATCACTATAAACTTGGTAAAATGCTTCTTGAACATCTTCTGTAAAAATTTTACTTATTTGATCTTCAGGAGTTTCTGTTTCTGAGTTAGTAGTTTCTTCTTCAATTGAAGATTTCTTTTCAGCAAACATTCTATCAACTAAACCTTTACTATAAGATGAAAATGATGTTGCCCCACCATTAAGTGTATTACTATTGGCTTGGGCCCCAATTGCTAATTGGGTAGCAAATTGATCTGTTAATTCAGAATTAAGATCCATACCTACTACAAATGATCCTTCTCCAACATTTAAACCAAAAGTATTGATTACTGAGAATTCATTTGAAGAAGATTTAGTATTTAAAATAGGACTTTCAGAAATAATATTAATTTGGTTAGTGGTTTCATTAAACATAACTCTAAAGTTATTAATTCCTCCTAAACTAGTATTAATTCCTGATAGAATAGCATTAATTAAATCTAAAATTGGGATTTCTACTTCGGATGTTGCCTCAGAATTTGAACCTCTTAAATCTTTTAAACAATTAGAAATAAAACCAATATCAACATAAACATCACTTAAACGCATAGCTAAATCTGGGGATTCAACATTTTCATCATTATTAGTTCTATAAAGAAATTCTTGAATTTTACTTTTACCCCAATCCTTTGGGTTTAGTTTCTGACCACTATTATCAGATCCTGGGGCTATGTTTTTATCAAATCCAAAATATTTAATTAGAGCTTTAGTAGGATTTGATGAGAAATTCCCAGGGTAAGTAACTATATATGTGGTGTCATTTTTAGCATCCCCAGATGCTAACTCTTCTACCATGTTAAAACTTAACATATGGTTACCTGAAGAATCTTTTATGTTACATATTTTTTGCAACATGCAAAGAAATGCTCCAAATTTTATAGATGTAATAGGAGAATAATCAGTACCACCCCAATCATTTACATCTGCTTTAAATACACCTTTTGTAATAGTTATATCCTTTTTTTCATTTCCTATGGGGATTTGTGTCATAGTAATATCACTTATACCAAAATTATTACTATTATTAGTTTTTGATGGGTAAGTTGCGGTATCTGCAAATATTGAATATAGTTCAAAATTTAATTGACTTTCAAGAGCATCAGCTATAACAGTTCCTCCTTCTTTAGCAGCACTTTCTCTTTCTTTTTCGGTAGGGGATTTTAATACAGTTGAAGTTTTATATGATTTAGGAATATTATCTTTATACTTGGGGGTATTAGATTTTAAAGAAGAAATAACATCACCCACACCTGTTAATTTTACAGTAATATCATAACTACCATCAGTGTTAAACTTCCAATTAAATTTAGTAATTCTACCAAAAAACCCTTCATAATTACCTTCCCATTTTTGTTTTTCAGAGGCAATTTTTTTAGATAAATTAGTATAATTTACATCTTGACCTTGAGCTTTATAAAGAAAATCAAAAGGACTAGTATTATAATCAACATCCTGACCTGCTCTTTTTATAGTACCATCATTGCCTAAAAATATAGTATGACCAAATTCTAATAAGCAAGTGTATCCAGGTCTTTGAAAAAGAATATCAATAATATTAAATTGAACAGCACTAAATGCTTTAATGTTAATAGTAGCAAAAGCTAAAGCACCATCATTTTTATACTCAAAAGAAGCATCTACAATTCCTGGGGGAGGAATATACCCCTGACCAGCAGCTGCATCGGCTTGGACATAACCATAACCATAAGCTTTAAGTAAAGCATTATTAGCATCAATTACTCCTTAAGGTCGATTTGCCCCTGAATTATTTGTAGGGGCACCCATAAGAACAAAGTTTTTAGATAAAGCATCTCCCTTCCAATCAAAACCATCAAAAATACCTTTTTGTTCTACAATTTCTTGTACTGAAAGACCTGAAATATTCTCATTTCCTCCTGTGATACTTACAGCACTAGCTAAACGAATCCAAGGAGCGTTTGCATTAAAAGCTTTAAGAGTATCTAAAGTTCTAGGATCAGAAGAAGAAAGACCCTGCCCCAGTGCTTTTTGGCGGATTTTAATTTGATTTTTTACGTAGTCTTCAAAAGCATTACCTATAAGAGCCATTAGACGTCATTTAAATTTTTATAACTTCTTAAAATATCATTAATGTTAACAGGGATTCTTAATTGAGTACCCTCAGCAATAAATAAAGAGCCAAAATTAATTACATCAGGATTAGCAGCAGCAATAATCCAATACATTGTAACATCCTGATAGAACTGGTTAGCTAATAGATCTAACCTATCACCAAATTCGGTAATAACATAAATATCATTCTCACTTAATGGAATTTCAGGATAAAAATTAGGCTTATAATAGGATGTGCCTAATGTTCCTACATTCTCATTAGTGTTTCTTAATTTTGTTATATCCGCGTATCTTTTCATTCAATTAATAATTGTTATTAGGAACCATTAGATAAAGAAATAAATCTTTGACCTTTAGCAGGTACAAAATCTTGTATAGGAATAAATTGAAATCCTGTTACTTTAATCATAAATGGTAATTCCTTTACAGTACTATCAGAATTTCCGTTTTCATCTATACCAATTTCCCAAGGTGATTCATCAGGAACATCATATGTAATTCCTTTTATAATTCCAAGTTGGTTATAAAGATAACCTCCTACTGTTAAACGAGCTAAATTACCTTGCATAAACCCACCACTTGAATAACTCGGAGCTAAACTTGATGCTAAATAATTTAATTTTTTATACATTGGGATAAGTTCTGCTTTTGACTGAGCATAAACTGTCCACCCCATACTAATACTTCTATCAAACCCTTTATAGTTATAAAATTTATCTCCTCGACCAATATAAGAAATACTACCCCAATCTGCAGAATAGGCATCACTAAATGAATCAATAAATGCTCTAAAATTCATAAAACTAGAATTTGCACTATTTGCATTATCTACAATACCAATACTAAATTTAACTAAATCATTTTTATCTCCTGTATGAGTTGGAGCTGCGGCTGTGTAGATACTACTACCATTAATTTTATCTAATATTTCAGTACTAGTAGAATATTTAAGTACATTTTTCTTAGTACCAGGATTACCTAAATTAACTCTTTGTTCTATAGTTTTTTTATCTCCAGGGTTATAACTTGGAGATAAAGACATTATAGTAGATTCGGTTTTACCTTCTAATAAGGGTTTTCTAAAATCCTGTAGTGTTCCTCCTTTACTTACAGGAGTAACATTAATTAACTGTTCTTGAGTGTAAGTTAGGGAGTTGTTTGATAATTGTAAAGGAGTATTATTAGGCCAAGTATTCCCTGGGGTGATGTTGGGATCGTATACATTAAAGAAATTTTTATCTGTATAGGTGTTATCAAAATCAGCAGATTCTGGGTTGATTGTTTCAACTAAGGATTTATATAAAGTTGAAGCTCCTTGAGATTGAATAGAATTATAATCAATACCTACAGGTAGGTCTTCTCTATCTGTGGTACTGTTAGCTATTCCTGATTGGTATAATTTTAAGTCTGTTCCAGTTGGATTATTTTTACTTAAAGTACTATTTTCTCCTATACGACCATATAAGCGTGTTAATTGTCCCTCAGAATTAATACTAGTTTGAAATTCATCTAAATTTTCTTTAGTACTAACTCCTAAAAAATTACTAAAATTTACTTCTTGGGCAATTTTAAAACTCCCAGTATAAAATTGAGTAGGGTTAGTTACAGATTGAACATTTTTATCTCCAGTTCTTTGATCTGCAAATTTAATATTAGTATCTCCAATTCCTAAAATCGATCCAGGACCACCTGGATAAGTTCTTACATTTACAGGATCTTCATTACTTAATAAACCTACTAATCTATTTTCTTCTGAATTAGGGGTATTATTTTTAGTTTTAACAACATCAAAATAATTATTTACCCCTACACCACTTAAACCTGTAGGATCTAAACCTAATAAATTTAGGTGTGTTCCTGAAAATCCAGAGGCTGCTTGTCCTAATGTACTTAGTGGAGTATAAACCCCAGCATTAACTGCTCCAGCTCCATATGAAGGTCCAAAAGAAGCTTCAGTTTTAACTGAGGTACGGGATAATATATTTTCCTTTGCAATAAAAAGAGGACCATTAGGAGATTTTAAATCGAAAAACATTTGTGTTAATCGACTTACATCATTTGCAGCTTTTAAAGGAGCCATCAACCCACCACGAATTAGAAAATCTTCACCACCTGTATTAAAAATGTTAGATGGATCTCCTTCGGGAATGTCTTTTTGGATGTAAGGTTGATTACTCGAACCCCCACCCGGTCTATCTTTCCCGAACTTTAAAGATTTAAGGTTCGTTTGTAGGTTAATTAAGGGCATAAGTTAGAATGATCTTCCTTCGGGAGCGTTATCTCTATAGTTCGATGAAGGTATTCCACCATCTAAATCTAAAGTAGAAGGAGATGGTTGGTTAGGAACATTAGGATTTCCATTAATAGAATACTCGTAATGCAGCTTAGATAATTTAAAGTTAGGAACCTGAGCTGTTGAACCATTTAAATTTGAAAGTACTGAACCTCCTGTTTGTAGTTTGTTAATGAGTGCCATAATTGTGTTTATTTAATTTTATTATAAATATTAACCGAGTTTAGAACTTGCCAATTGTAATGTTTTACCTACCTTAGATCCATCGATATAAACATCTCCTCCAGCTTGTACCACTGCGATTAATTGGTCTAATTTTTGTTCTATAGCTTTCATAGAACCTTCATCTTCTTTACCGCCTTCTTCACCACCAAATATTGAATTTAAAGCACCTGAAACGGTTCCTAATGCTGTTAAAGCTCCAATAATAGGTAATGCTAACAATCCTGTAAAGGCCATTGATGCTAATCCAGCTGAAATTGCACCTAATCCAGCAGCTACACCAAATAATTGAGGAGCTACTGTTGCTAAACTTTGTAAACTATTTACTAACCCTTCAACATTAGCAGATGCCATTTTTTCAAATCCCACAGATAATGGGATTAATGCTAATCCTAAAGCAGTCATAGCGAATGAACCTGCGATAATAAGGGGTGCTGCAAATCCTAAAAGAGCAACTGTGCCAGCTAATATCCCAATTCCAGTAGAAAATGAAATTATAGCTTCTGTATCTAACCCAGCAATCATACTAAATGCTATGCTTGCAGGGATTAAAGCTAATCCTAGAACTGCAATAGCAGCTGCGCCCGCCATAACAAAGGGTGCAATGAATCCTAAACCAGCTGCGGCCAATGATAATAATGGTAAAGCAATACTAAACGCTATTAAAGCATCTGTGTCTAATCCAGCCAATAAACTAAAAGCATATGCTGCAGGAATTAAACCTATACCTAAAATACCCATAGCTAAAGCTCCTTGAATTACTTGGCCTCCGATTTTACCTAAAAGTGCTAAAGTTAATCCTAACATAGTTAATGAACCCGCAAATGCTATCATTTGAACTGGGTCTACATCTTTAACCATCATCATAGCTAAAGCAAAAGAACCACCTAATGCTAAACCAGCAATACCTAATGCTAAAGCACCTTTAACTACGTCTGTAAATTGTTTACCAATTGAAGCTAAACCATTTCCTAATGATTTTAAAAATCCCCCAGGACCGGCACCTTTTGCTCCTTTTGTTTTATCTTGAAGTTTAGATGTTTTATCATTAGCCCCCATAAGGGTTTCTTTTAATTTATCTGTTCCTTTACCCGTAGCCATTTGGAATACACCTTGAACTAAACCTTTAGCACCTTTCCAGGCATCCATAAAACTGCTACCAATTCCTTTAGCAAATTTAGCAACAGTTCCTATTTTACTTAATAAAGCAACTCCAATTACAGAGTAGATTACATATGAATTAGATAAAATATCTGCAAAAAATCCTACAACAGGTGCTAATGCTTGAGTTAATTTTTCTATAGATTTTTTAAACTTTTCTGCTGCTTCTTCTTGTTTTAATTGTTCAAGAGTTTGTTTTTGAGCAGCATCTAATTGATCTTCAGCAATGTTACTTGTTGCTGATTGAGCTAATAGCATTTTAGACATTTCTTGTCGGCTCATGCCCAAAGCTTTTGCTTGTGCCTCTTGTTGAACACGATTCATTTGACTAAATGAGGCAGCTGTAATACCTTGATTAGCTAATTCTTTTGCTACTCCTTCTAGATCATTACTTAATGCTAATTCTCTTGCTTTTTCTAGATTAAGGGATTTTCCAGTTAATAACTCAGCTTCTAATTCTGCTGATATAGATTCTTCAAAATTAAGTAATGAACCTGCAATTTTATCTATATCACTTAGGCTCATACCTAAGGATTTTGCAGTAGCTGCGGCTTTACCTAGTTTATCAGGATAACCAGCATAGCTAACAGCAATTTCTTCTGAGACATTAGCAACTTCTTTTAATATTGTTCCAGCAGCAACTACGGTTTTGTTTTGTTTATTGGCGGCATTTACACCATCAACGATAGCGGTGTTTTGAGCTTTAATATTGTTGCCATTAATTTTAGAGAATTGAGATAATTTAGCTGCTTCCTTGGAGGCCATACCCATAGCATGAACCATTTCAGATGCTTCTATAATATCTTCAGGACTAAATATAGCTGCCGCATTTTGGCCTAATTCTGAGGTTAATTCACTAGCGGTTTTAATATAATCCGCCATAGTGATATAATGCATGTTAGCTGAATCTACTGAGGTAGATAACTCATTCAGGTCTTGGCCTGTTTGTCTCATAAAATCGACATTAGCCTTATCTACTTCTTTAAACCCTTTAACTAAAGCACCAATAACAACTGTAGGATCTGTAAGGGTAGTACCTAAATTTTTAAAAACTGAACCCAACCCAACTCCTAATACTCTTAACCTACTGACACTACCCTGTGCGCGGATAGTTTTATCAGCAAATTTTTCCATATCTTCGGCTACTTTATCAAGCTTAAAAGCTTTAGTAAATCCACCTCCAATTTCATTTAAGCCCTTTAAAACCCCTCCAGTAATGCCTAAGGATTTATTTATTTCATCACGAACACCTTTTTCTTCTCTAGCTTGATCAAGGATTTCATCCATGACATTAGTTTGATCATAAAAAGAGGATAAAATTGCTTTTTGTTCTTCTGTAAGATCTTGGGCTAAATGTATTTGTTGGAGAGCATAACTAGCGATTCCTTCTTGGGTATCTCCCTGTTGTTTAAGCAATTCAAGTTCTTCATCAAGATTCCTAACAAAACTACTTTGAGATTTAAGTCTTTCAACTTCTTGGGTAGCAATTGCTTTTTGTTTTGTTAATTGCTCTTCTAATTTTTTTACTTGATCATCAGAAAGCCTATTAACTCCTTCTTGTTGAAGTTTTAAATCTTGGGCTCCCTTTTCAAATGCCCTAAAAGCTTCACGAGCTTTACTTATTTCTGTGGCTTGACCTTTAATTTCAGTAGTAACATTACGAAGTTGGTCGTATAAACTACCAATCTCTTCGTTAACTCCTCTAGCGGAATTTCTAGCATTATTTAGGTCGTCATTTAAGGCCATTTAATTTTTGTTATAAATATCGGAAGGCATCACTTTCTGGATGCCTTCGCGGTATAAGTAGGAGATTTTTTTGCATTGTGGAAATGCTCTGGAGCTTCAATTTTACCATCAGAACCTACTACTGTGGTACCTCCTCCAGATTTACCCTGAGCTTTTTTTATCTCAGCAGCTTCTTTATCATAATGTTCCTTCATTTTATTGAAGGTAAAGTTTCTTAACCAGATAGGCATGTTATAGATAGTATGGTAATCATAGCCGCCTTTACCATGAAACACTATCTCATGAATCTGACTAAATAGGGAAACTCTATACTGAGGCGTCAGGCCAAAAAAAGTTGACAGTAATTGGAATATCGATGGCCTCCATCCCACCGTCTACTTCCACCATTACATTTAAATCAACATCAGGTTGAACTTCTCTAACATGCTGACGGAATGCTCTTGCGTCAGATGCCAAGAAATAATTGTCTACAAATTCACGAACTGTTTTCTTTTCTGAATCCCCATTAACTGAAAGAATCATGTATTTCATACGAGTAGAAACACTTGGGTCAGCATTTTTATTTACTTTTTTTAAACCTTTAAGTTCAGCATCAATTGCCATCTCATCTTTATGAGTTAAAAGTTTATAAGTAATTTGGGTTCCTGAATTAGGTAATGTAAAAGAAAATTCATTTACACCTTTTGTGATAGCACTTTCATCGAATTGTTTATTTTCAAGAACAGATAAATCAACACTTACTTTTTCTCCTTTATATTCGAATTCATAATCTTTACCATAACCCAAAATACGGGCAGCAACCATAATTGCATTTTTATCTCCTACAATAAGATCGTGATAATTAATTTTAGATACAATAAGAGATTGAAGTAATTTGTCTAATACTGTGCCATTTTGGATATATGATTGGTTAGAAAGAATATCTTCTTCTTTAGCAGTCATATATTTCATTTCAACAGTGCCAGATGATAAAGGATTATCTTCAGAATAGATTAAACCTTTGGAGGGCAGTTCGATTGTTTCTGTTGGAA
>Ga0070749_10002323_pt1 | contig 12752 bp, 18 predicted proteins | sample VirMetDEL_Nov_18_FD_75180 | JGI IMG/M metagenome (GOLD analysis project Ga0070749, IMG submission 75180) | Aqueous microbial communities from the Delaware River and Bay under freshwater to marine salinity gradient to study organic matter... | ecosystem: Environmental > Aquatic > Marine >...
CGGACAAGCTCCTCTAATGCATACCCGATAGACCCGTCAGCATTGTCGTATGTCCTGATCCGCCAATCCCCCTGCAAAGAGGGCGTTGTGTAAGAGCCAATAATACTGGGGACAGTAGCGTTTTTATACTGCCTTACTATGTTCAATTCATACTGTATAAGTTCTTGCGTTTTTACCCACCGAAACAGATAAGAGTCATATTCCCAAACAACTGTTATTCTTTTGGTGGGGACAACAGCAAGATAGTCTAGGTAAAGGAAGATGTTTGCCCCTAGATAATCCGTCCTGCTTGTCTTAAATATCTCTATAGCATAGCCCATCCCCAAAGAAATATAAGCACCTGTTGGGGGGTATGGTGGAACACCCGGGCCAAAACGGCTTTCGGATACATAGTACCCCGTAGGCGTGTCAGGTGTCAGCCGGAAAGACAGATACTGTCTATCGGTAGCTTTTACGTATTCAGGTAAAACAGCCGCCTGCACACTTAATGTGTTCTGAATTACATTCCAAGGACCGTATCTTAGGGTTTTCCCTGTACCATACCCAACGGACAACTTGTCACTTTCTAAAGGCCATCTTAGTGATAAATACTGCCAGCCATTCCAACTGCCAATAGGCTGATTCGTTGTACTGAGGAAGTAATCATTAAATTCCTTGGTATCAATCCAAGTCAGTAGTTCCGGAGTAAGCGATCCGTCGTTTGTAGTTATTTGACCCCAGACAATGACGTTGCTTAAATACGTTTGGGCCTGCAAACTGGGGAGATTGACGACCGCTGTGCCCGTTACTGTTACAGAGCCAATAGCGCTAGTAGCAAATACGCCTGTAACTGGGGCATTGGCATCCGCCTCAACCGTTGCATTGCCTAGCGCAGTAGTCCCCTGCAGCCCGGTTACATTGATAACCGCCTTACCAATGACGGTTACATCGCCGTTTTCGGCTACTGCTTGTACGCCTGTGATCGTTACAATTGCGTCCGCCGTAACGGTTGCGTTCCCTAACGCAGTAGTTCCCTGTACCCCGGTAAGATTAACAACCGCCTTACCAATGACGGTAACTGTGCCTATTTCGCCGGTACCGTATACCCCTGTAACAGAAGCATCCGCCGCAGCCGTCGCGGTTGCATTACCTAGTGCAGTAGTCCCCTCAAGGCCTGTAAGATATACGTAAGCTACGCCTTGGATCGTTACGGACCCAAGTTCGCCCGTGGCCTCTACCCCAGTAACCGCTACCGCAACAGCTCCTCCCCCGGCTGCTAGAGAGGAGAAGGGAACGGTAGAAAAAGGGGCTAAAGAAAACACTCAATACCCCTTTCTAGGGCTTAAGTAATCATTTTATGTAAGAGTTAGGCAATGCGGATAATTGCATTGGATGCATCTGCAGTGGGAAACACCACAGTAAAGTCGCCTGAAGTAGACGTCTTATCCGCCCCAAAATCCAATACAGCCACGGAAGGATTTGTATAGGTATGCGCAGGGGTGGTGTTATAAATCAACGCACCTCGTGCGGTGATTGAAGCAGTTGACCATGTGCTGTCGGCAAAGTCCAAATAAGCAGTTGTACCAGAGGTAGTCGGGCTAATGTTAGTCAGTGTATTTCCGCCTGCACTATAGCCCGTACCGCTCGTTTCTGCAGTAACCGTGTAGGCCGTAGTAGAGGCATCCAACGTGGCTGAAGATGTGTACAGTGCAATCTTAAAGGTATCGCCGCCGCTACTGCGGAAATCATGCGCCCCCTCTAACAGCTGCTGCTTAAATGATGTGCAAAGAAAACTACCGGTAAAAGCCATGATGCCTACTCCTAAATACGTTGAACGATGTTTGCCATGTCCTCATGGCCTTGTTTGACCAGTTCTGCGCAAAGCGTTGTTTTATATGATTTTATAGCCTGATGCATATAAACTACTAGCACTTTTCGTATCTGGTTCTGAAAAGCCTTTGCCTGCACGGATACCGCGTCATCCCGCTCAGGGTTGATGTACAAGATTTTTGACAAAGCCTGTTCCGCCAATTCTTCCGGGGAAAACCCGCGGTTTGACGTGGCTTCCACAGAAACCTTGAAAACAGGGATAGACATGCCTTCCATTTATGTTCCTTATTGAACTGGGACACGAATCTGCCCAGATTGATAGGCATCTTGGCGGTTTTTGCCATCCCCCAACATCTTCAACAATCCCAACGCATCCAAGAACATTTTGTTGTACAAGGCCACCATATCCTGCTCCCCCTTGAGGAAACGGATGGCTTCGACCAACGCGCCATTCAACAAGGCGCTGTCAAATTCGTTGCCCAGCCATGTGCTACCCGCCGTCACAATAGACTCAGGATAGTAGCCGTAGTGGAGTTCCACTGTATATTGCTTATCCGTTGCGGGCCCTACCAGCAGAGACTTATCGTCAAAAAACGCATAATACTTAGGCGTTCCCGTGACCGTGGAGTTAGGATACATCTCTCGAATGTAGTTGACATCACGGTTCAACAAATAGGTGTAAACAGTACCATCTAACACAGCAAGCGAATATGTGTAGAGATAGTCGCTCGGCAGTGCAACGTATTTGACCCCAGTCGAAATCAAACTAGTTACATTTCGGCGAAGCGCAGGGATTTGGACAGTAGAGTAGATCTTCTGCTCTGCCTGCTCGGTAAACATCGCCAATTGGGCATCCGTGAAAGTATTCTCACAAATGTCCTGAATGTTGGTTTTTAAGTCTGTATAGTTCATGATGTAGTAACCGTCACTGTTCCAACAGAGCCGCCCCCTATCAAAGCATTATTCGTGTTGGGCTGCATTCCCGTACTGGTAAAAGCCGAATCTCCGGGAGCGCCCGCATACACATCAATACCAGCAGGGACATCCGGGCGAGGCTGAAGAAGTGCCTGCGGATCTGAAATATTTCGTTTGGGCTCTAGCTGCGGATGTTTTGGCTCATAGCATTCTATGCATACCTTAAACCCTGTCCACTCTTTTTTAAGCGTAAGATAGGGATACTGCTGGCCGCATCGGTCGCAGATAGCATTTGCATATTTACCAAGAGCGTAGGTCATATACTAAAGTCTGGTGTCAAGTACACACTAGCTGTATCCCTGTCTTCCATCGCCGCCCGAGCAAACTCCTCATCATAAATAGCCTTCATCATAGGCATCCGATCAGGAACTTTCTTCATTGACAAGTAGTACGCCAAACCCGCAACAAGCGCAGGCAAAAACCTAAAAACGACGTCCGCCGTGTTGGTGTAAGCTCCAAAATCTTGAATCCTGCGCACAGCGTAATAGCGAAACGTATACGTATTGTTGTCAGGAGCAGGGTAAACAAATAGCTGAGGTGTAGCAGTTCGCTGCACGTAATACTGAGAAGGACGGGACTGCGTCTGTTTATCTGGCGTATGCAGATACTCGTTTTGACTGATTCGGTCAACTACAAGGTCTTGCTGGGAAGAACCGCTGCCCGTGCGAATGACTGCAGAAAGCACATTAACGGTGTCTGCAGGCAACGCGTAAGAAGGCGTCCCCTGTACCAGAGACAGGGAGCGCTGCTCAATCGTCCATAGATTAAGGCCCCGGTTGGCCCAGTCCAAAAACATCAAGCCTAAAGAACGTTGCGCTGTACGAATGTCATAGCCCGAGCGCACCTCAATACCACAACGCTCATACGCTTCCGTAATGATGTCGTCGAAATCAAGGTTAAATGTTGTGGTACCTGAAGTAGCCATTACTTCCTCCGATTAGTAGGAACTTTTACCTCTTTGATCATGCGATCAATATCAGGATCACGGCGGGAGGGCATCACAGCACGGCCTATGCGGTCCACTGTACCACCGGGGGACTTTTTAGGAATGCGCTTGGTCTTGCTGACCATTTCTTTGCCAACAGACTGAGACACGCCTACCTTCTTTGCAAACTTGGGGCTATGTGCTACAGCTTGCATAAATTTAAGCTGCTTTTTAGTTTTAGCGGGCATTTAAATTGCCTCCGCGGATAAGCTCGTCAATCTTGGTATCAAGGCGATCCAAACGATCCAAGACGCGAGCAAAATCATGGTGAACATCGACACGGGTAATATACTCCTTCGCCATTTCTTCTCTGGTCCTATTAATAAGGATTTGAAGGCGTTTTACTTCCTCTGTATGGGATTTCCAGCCCCAGATCAATAGCCCTGTTACAACCGAAAGGGCAGCGTTCCAAAACATTACGTCCATTTCAGCAATTCCATGCCCTCAGGCTTTTGTTGATACGGGAGTTCGGGTCTTTCGCGGTTTTTGAGCTAGTGTTTTTGGCTTTCATGCCTGACATCCGGGCACAAAAAGACTTGCGACGTGCCGCGTCTTTCTCAGTCTTTGGATTGGGCGCAGGAGGCTTTAACCCCGGTTTCCCGGGGTTAGCCTTGTTGTAAGATGCACGACCCTTAGCGTTCAAGCCGCCCTTAGGGTTTTTGCCTTCTTTCCTCGTCCATGCCGCTGACTTAGACATATCAACGCAACTTAAACTTACGTGGCTTTGCCATGCCACAGCCTCTTACGGCCATGCCGCCGTCTGAGTATCCTTTTTTACGATATGGATACTTTTCATCCAAAGATTTCTCAATCTTTTTCCCACGCTCGGTCCCCATCATGTAGTGGATATCATCCGCTACTTGCGTGGCACCTTCTTTAATGGTGTCTTTTGCTGATTCAAGAAAGCCTTTTTTCTTGTTTGCCATAATCCACCCCTTATGCGTAGAAGAAAGTTGCGCCAGTCACGTTTGATAGCGTAGCGTAAGCACTGGTAGCGCAACGCAGACCATCCTCAGGTAACTTCATATACACCATGCCCGCCGCGGCAGGGGTATCTAACGTACACACGGTAGTTCCACCTGATCCACCGTCTTTAATAACGATAGATCCTGCAGTGCCGGATGATACGATGTAGACGCCCTTGACGCGGGCCGGACCACCAAAAATATCGCCGCCAGCACCCGCTAAACGTGTACTTTTGACATCACTCATGAATCCCATAATTTAGCTCCTTACAAATAAATTAAACCCCGTTTCCGGGGTGAGCTAATTAACTGAGTGCAGCGCCAACAGCAGTAACCCAAGCGGCACCAGTGCTGATAACTAAGCAGTATTCGTTATCACCTGCGCCGTTGTCGTTAATTAAACGAACTTGGCCTGCATTACCGGCAGCGGCAGCGGGCAAAGAAGCGGTAGCAATTGCGGTGAGTTTGACAAAATCAGTAACGGTTACATCGCCTGAAAAACCGTTTGTAGATACGACTGGGCCTGAAAACGTGGTAGTTGCCATGATTTTTCCTTACATGCAAGTTGGGTGCATCTGTCTGCATGTCGTCAGCCGGGACTGTCAGATACACCGGGGACCCCGGATTAGTCCCAATATAACACCTAATATTACGGAGTGCAACTAAAATTACGACATGCAATACAAGATCCGACAAGTTGATCTGTCTGACCCTAGGGCAATTTTCGTCTTGGCTAAACTACAGCTTAATTGCTTGCCGGGGGATAAAGCGTTCCCGATGGATAAGGGCTGGTGGCATGTAGTCTATGCCGAGGATCTGGCTGTGGGATTTTCAGGCATGGTGCCCTCTGTTCGCTGGACAGACTGCGTGTATCTGTGTAGGGCCGGGGTACTGCCAGAGCACCAAGGACATGGGCTTCAAAAAAGGCTAATACGGGCTAGGGTAGCAAAGGCACGAGCATTAGGCTATAAATGGGCTGTTACGGACACCTACGACAACCCCTCGTCCGCAAACAGTCTTATAGCTGTGGGATTTAAACTATTTGAGCCATCAGAGCCTTGGGCGGGGAAGGGATCCTTGTTTTGGCGACTCAAACTCTAATATGCCACTAAAAGATCCGGAAAAACGAAAAGCTAAACAAAAAGGGTATTCCGCTAAGTACTATGCCCAAAACAAAGCAAAAACGATAGCCCGTGTAAAAGCTGTAAACCGCCGAAATAAAATTAAATGGAATGAGTTCAAGGCTTCTCTATCCTGCCTCGTGTGCGGGTTTAGCCATCCCGCAGCAATAGATTTCCACCACGTAAACCCTGACACAAAAACCGACAACGTACATAGGCTAGTCCAGCGCGGTAGGTATGCTGCGGCGTATGAAGAAACTAAAAAGTGCGTGGCACTGTGCGCCAACTGCCACCGTATCCACCACTACGAAGAAGACCAACAGCGAAAACAGAAGAGGCGGAAAAAGAAAAAGGGGGCCGAAGCCCCCTGAAAACCGTGTTGGTTTTCCTGTCTTACGCGCCTTGTGAGCCGTAGATACCACGGGGATCGCTCCAGCCAAAGCTGTAGCGCTCACGAGCCTTGTAACGAACGTTACCGGTGTCAAAGTCGCCTTCGAAGGCAGTCTTGATACCAGAACGTTGGAACATCTTCAGGCCGTTGGGGGCGTCGGTCATCAAGAACCAAGCGTCCACGTCGGTCAAGAAGTGGTTGACAGCATAGCCTTCCGGCACCATGCCCATTGACTTAATGGCGTTGATGTCGTTATCAGCAGTTGCAGTACGCAGAGTTGACTTCATCAGGCGCTCTGCAGTGAACTGCAGTTCCTTAGGAATAACCAACTTACGAGCCTGCACAGCCACTTTCAAACCACGCTCATCGGTGAAGCCTGCGATATCAATGATACCCTGCTCCAAAGATGTTTCGTTCAGGTCAGCAGCCACGGTGGGCGTGTTGGCGAACGAAGCAGCCAATGCGGTGGGGTGAGCACTGTTACACAGTGAAACACCGTCGCCGCCGTTGTAGGCGCCTGATGTGTTGAAAGCGTTGTTCAAAACAGAAGCTGCTTTGACCTGCTTAGTGTGGGCCATTGAACGAGCCAATGCCTTGGTGTAGCGTGATGCCAAACGGTCATAAAGGTTGTCCTCGATGGCCTCTTCGGTCAGCGCAAACGCCATTGCAATGGTTTCGTGGCTGTAACGAGCGGTGAATGACTCTTGTGCAGAATCATATGACACGCCAGCGCCTTCAGTCTTGGTAGGAGCAGCGCCGAAACCGGTCAGCATAACCTCTTCTTCGAACGCACGGTCAGATGACTCAGTTGCGAAGATTTCAGCATGCTCGTTTTCATAGCGGCTGTATTCCATACCAAAGAGAGCGTTCAGGCCCGGCTCCAGTTCTTTTACGAGTTGTGCGCGTGAAATCGCCATGATTATGCTCCCTCACCGGCAGTAACGTTGCCGTACATATGTTGATTGATCTTGACGATCACGTCCACGTTGGCACTGCCCAAATCATTGCCGGGGACAGCTTCAACACCAACAATTTTCAATGTCAGTGCAGCGGTCTTAGCAATGCTAGACGCATCCAACTCTTCACCAGAAACACCTGTAACGGTGCTACCAGCGGTGGTTGTGTTATCAGCATTCTTACCAATGTTGGCTTGAGTAACTGAATCATCGGCCTGAACCACGAACAACTGGTTGGGATCATCGATCACATCAGCTTGGATAGTACCAGCGGTGATGTTCACGCTACCGGGGTAGTAGTTCTTGTATGTGGGCTTGCCCGATGTTGGGTCAATATAGAAACAGCCATTGAACACACCAACAGCAGTGGCGTGAGAGGCGGGATCATACTTGATAACGTAACCATCATAGATGGTGACGAGATCGCCTTGGAAAATTGCCCCGGACTGGTTGTCAGCAATTTGATAGCCATATTGGCCTCCGGAAACACGTCCGGTCAAATTACCCACAGGACGCAGACCAAAGGCTTTATCGACGTTTGCCATTTGAGACTCCTATAAGGTCACAAGATATACCGCGTTAGCGGCTTCCAAAAGTTGTGCGGGAGCTCCGTTCTGGAGCTTGAATCCGCATTGAGTTGTGCGCGTTCTCACGCATCAGTTCGTTATCCACAGCACTCATTTGCTCTTGCGACTTACGGTGGTAGTGCGCATTACGCTCATCTCGGGTCTCGTTAGGAATACGTGCAAGCAATAAGCCTCCAACAGATACCACGCCAGCATGTTTGCCATCATCCATAGTTGGCATTGTGTCGCGGTATTCTGGTGGCAAATCTTCGTTTCGGACTAACTCGTAGCCCTCACGCAAACGGCCATATACGTGCTGTTTATCCTCAAAACCGTTGATTTCTGCACGAATCCAACGATGGTGAAACCCTTCCGGGGCCGGAGGGGCATCTAGGCGCGAAGGGGGTGTCCATGGCTTGCGACGAACTTCCTTCTCACGGCTAGCGCGAGGGGCCCGGTCGATAGTTACTTTTTGATCGCTCATGTGATCACTCCTTTACAAATTTGGCGTATTCCTCTAAAGGAACGCCGAGCTTTTTAGCTATGGCAACCTGACTCGGCGACAGCCGGACAGAACGGCGCGTACTTGTAACCCCGGAACTCCGGGAGGCAGGTGCAACAGCGGACGCGGAGCGCTGTTGTCTGGTAACTGGTTGTTCAGCCTGTTGGCTGGCGAAGCGCTTCGGGAACTCATCACGAAGTCTTCGGTCCAGTTCAGTATAGTAGTCCTCTGTGTTCGGGTCAATACCTTCTTCTTCGACTAGCGACTGATGGATACCCCATGCCGCATACGTAAGTGTTCGATCTTGACCAAACCAAGGATTCTCAGACGCCCACTGTTCGGCCCGGGGGCTCGGACGAGGCGGCTGGGGAGCTACTTGGGGTTGTTGCTGTTGGACAGGCTGCGGCGCTTGAGCATGGCGCTCTCTTGCTTCTTCCTGCTGTTGTAGATATGCCGCAACTTGACGCTGCTCATACCCTAAATCGGCCAAACGCTGCTGTGCCTCTGTCTCCGTATCAATATCCCCCTCTTCGCGGGCTTTACGGATAATAGCTTTCAACGTCTGCTGTTGGGTCTCTAAACGAGTTTTGGTCTCATTTAGGCGGCTGTAATCAGTGCTGACCAGCTTTTGCTGAAGTGTTTGGGCTTGCGTCTGCAAGCCTTTAGCGTACTCCAGAGCTGCTTGCTCACGGCGCTCAGCTTCACGCATACGCGCAGTTAGCTTGGCAATACGCTTTTGAACCGCATCATTGACTGTGTCTAGCTCTTCTTTTTGAGCCTGTTTTTGGGGAACTTCTTGTTCGACAGCCTGTTCCGCTGCCCCTTCGTGCTCCTCAGCCGCAGATTCTACAGAAACCTCTGTTTCCGACTCCTCTTCGCCAAGGTTAAATTCCAACTGATCGTCTGGTACTGTATTCATAACTTACCTCACATGTGCAGAATGTCTTCTGGGTCGCGAATAGTGGCGAGAATTTCGTCATCATTTAAGATTCGGATTTCTCCACCATCGATGCTCATCCGGGCGCCTGCGTAGCGTCCAAAGATGATCCAATCGCCTTCCTTGCACCAAGGTCCCTCCGGGAACTTGCTTTGATCGGCATATGCAAGGGGGCCAACTCGAAGAACGTAGCCGCAAGTTGTTGTCAACTGCTGTCGTTCAATGGTTTGATCGGCTAAAGCAATACCGCCTTTGGATTTAGCGGCTCCACGATACGGCAAAATAATAATTCGCCATCCAGTGGGCTTAGGTATGCGCTCTAAAACAGATTCGTCTAGCTTTTCCGCATTTAAACCACCGTCTCCAGTGTATGCGTCTTGCAGACTAGGCTCTTTCTCCGCAGCTTCCTTCGCCCATTTCTGCTCCAATGCTGTAGGTTGCATTTTTGGGTCCTTAGTCAGAAGAATAATCCTTTAGAAGACGCTGTAACATGTCTTCTACGAATTTGTAGCCTTCTAGCCGACCCATTAAGTACCTGTATTGGGACATATCCGTCACTCGCCCACCTAGAATTGCATCTTCGGTGTCCCTCTTGAGTAGACGAAGCTCTTTATACAACTTTTCGGTAAATTCAAGCATGGATTTCTCCAATGAAGCGAACAAAATGAGCCTTGCTCGACGGCCACGTACACACTATACACAAAAATTACGCAAGTTTCACCTTTTTGAATGCGTCTTTTCGATAAGTGTACGAAATATTGCCTTTTTCAACAGGCATTTGCCCCGATTTCTTAGCCCTTTTGGCTGATTTTGGGGCGTTTTCGACCTGTTTTGCGGTTTTATTGCGGGGTATTGCCACGTTTATTCTCCATCTGCATTAAGCTGAGTCTGGAACGCTGATCCGCTAGTGCTTTTTGCATTGCCAAGCGGGCTTGATCATTAGCTACGTCGTTTTGTTCGCGCTGTGAGTCCAATTGCAAGCGCATCTTATCCACCTGAACCTGCGCCTGATCCTTCTGCGCACGTTGCTCAAGCTCTTGCTTCTTCAATTCGACAATGGGGTCAGGCTTCTGCTCATTTGCCCCCGTCATCTCATCTTGTAGTTTCTTGACTTCGTCGTAGTACTGAGACACCTTTATAGCAACCATGGCCTCGCGCTGCAAGGCAGATACCATCTTCTCGGGGTCAGTCCCATATTGCGTGAACAACTCAGCCTCAACATCCTCTTCCGCTTTAAGGCGAATGTGGTCAAAGATGTGCTTGATCAAACTGGATGCCACATTAGGCATTGCACGAACCATTGGGGAAATCCCAAATTGCAAGTGGGTCTTGATGTGTGCGTCATGGTGCTGACCAGCAAACGCCTTGAGCACCGTACCATCCAAAGCCTGTGAGTTTTCGCTGACTGGATCTTTTGGCTGATCAACGTTTTGACTATTCAAAATGGTATCAATATCCCGCACACCAATTGCTTCATACATGCGACGATATGCCTCATGCATGTTGTGCATCTGCGGAGCACTCTGTGCCAACTGGAGCTGCGTCTGTGCCATCGTAATACGCTGTGCAACAGAGAAGATATTGGGATCAGACACGGGCAGGATATCGATGCGATCATCAAAGTCCAACGCCTTAATTGCACGGCTTTCGCCCGGAACATCGTATGGATATTCATCAGGCAAGTAGTCAGCAAAACCTTGCGCCAACAACTGAAACTCTAGCTTCTGGCTATAGTGCAAGCGCTTGTGGATGGCAGACATCACACTAGAGCCTTTTTCCAACAAAGCAATCGTAGTGCCCACTGCGGCATTCTGATTGCTGTCACCAACCTGCAGATCGGTGATGGAAGCCATACGACGCCCTGCATCTACGCAGAAACCCAGAAGCGCAAACAAGGTTTGACTGGGCTCCTTGTATGGCAATGGCAGAATAGACGTACTGAGATCCGCACCGCCTGCATCCATGTCACGCCATTCACCGGGCTGCAATGGCGTATCATCATTCATGATACGTGCGCCCTTGGCTTTAAAGCCCGCGGGTAAGTTTGACAACGTGCCTGCATCCACCAATTGACGCAACGCTGAAGAAGCCGTTTTTGACAAGCCCCCCACAAGGTGCAAGAACCCTAAGCCATAAGCCCCGGGGCCTTGGACAAGGAGGTAATGCACGTAGTATTCAACACGCGCCTTCAGGTCATCTTTTTCCTTCCAGTTACGACGAACGCCCACCACATTTCCGCTGGTTTCGTCGATGGTGATAATGTAGGGCAGCTTGATACCTGTTGGCTCCCCATCCTCATCCATGTCCTCAAAACCGGGGAGATCGTAGTCTATTTGAAACTCCAACAAGACCATTTCGCTCTCTTCCCCAGAGGGAGAAACACCTGTGACCTTGTTCACGCCCTCTTGGATTTGAGTAGGCGCTTGATCCTCCGTGTCTTGTGCCGTATCTAAATAACGACCGGCTAGCACCGCTTTGCGGTAAGTGTTGGAAGACATGTAAATGCGATTGGTGATACGTTCGCATTTAGACATCACAGACGAACCATGATAGGGAATGTATAGATCATCTGGCAGCACCAGAGCACTGGTCATACGACCCAGATCAGGATCAAAATAAATCTTCTTGAACGCAGAACCACCGTAGCCCACATAGAACAACAACTGATCAAAATCAGGTGTGTATTCCTGCATCACTGTGGTGATCTGGTAATTCATGAAATCACGCACACGATCCGCCTGCATCTGCTTCTCGCGGGTCTCTTTGCCCAAAACCTGTGTGCGCACAGGTCCCCCAGAAGGCATAAGCTCCTTCAATGCTTGGGACTGAAACTGGACAATGCTTTCTGACAACATGGGATGGTACACGCCACACGCGCCTTTAAATGGCTTTGTGCGCTCATCCATAGAAAAACCTAGCAGTTCTAGGCCCTTGCTGTATTGTGATTCCCAGTCCTCGCGTGAGGCCTTATCCGCCTCAAACATCATCATCAAATCAGTTGACATTGTAGCCAAAACATCGTCTGGCAAAACCTCCGCCAAGTTGGCGTCATAAGGCACTTCGCTGTCGTCTTCTTCGCCGATGCTGATGGTCGCACCGCCTTCAGGATCAATCTCAATCTCGATTTCTGGGGGCTCCCCCTCACCAGTCATCTCAATGTCAATAACTTCCCCCTCTGGCAAATCCTGTGCTGAAGTTTGCTTCTCAATAGCCATTCTTATTCCTTAGAGATATTTCTGGTGATTGTACACATTGCGTTCAACAAGTCCACCCTTAGCAAATTCTCCGGGACCAAAACGCGGAAATGGTAGTTCTCGGCTTTTTGCAACAGCTTCTGCACGCTTTGTGGGATCAAGTACGGGTAGTTGTGGCCGAAGCCAAGTCTCCCTGACGGTCATGTTGGATGCATCCGGTGAACTGTTTGCAGGATACACAAATTCCTGTGGATCCGCTTTTTTATAAACATCAAGAATGTTGCTGAGCTCGTCACTATTTCGGGGCAGCCAAGAACGTACTAAAGGATGCCGCAGAACCTGAACAAGCTC
>Ga0070749_10002325_pt1 | contig 12750 bp, 12 predicted proteins | sample VirMetDEL_Nov_18_FD_75180 | JGI IMG/M metagenome (GOLD analysis project Ga0070749, IMG submission 75180) | Aqueous microbial communities from the Delaware River and Bay under freshwater to marine salinity gradient to study organic matter... | ecosystem: Environmental > Aquatic > Marine >...
AATAGCTCCTGCATCTACTAATGTTTGTAAAGCAACTCGTAATTCAGCAACTCCTGCTCTAAATTGTTCGGAATCCGGGTCTTCGGTACCTAACGTAAGTAAATCTAAGCCGGTACCGTTATTAACAGGGAAATCTAACGGCGCATTGTTTTCAGTTGCATATAATGTTAAGATATCAATATTGAATACCGGTCGCCATCGACCATAAAACAACATACGACAACCTTCGATATCATCATTATCCGCAGCACTAAATTTTTCTACTACTCTATTAGCTGTATTTAAACTTCTAAATAATACTATTTTACCTTCGAATTTATCACGTAATTTTTCTAATGAAGTTGCCTTGTCAAATGATGTCGGTAAATCAGTACCGATAGATTGATTTAAATAATCTGCCGGATCTCGTTTATAAGGGGAATCTGGCTTATATCCTGACTTAAATCGTATTTGTACATTCCAATCTGATGCCCGGCTGCTTTCTCGAGGTAATTCTTTAACATACATGTTTAAACGCTGATCAGGTGTTAATGAATTATCATCACTAGCAGCTGCTAATGCAGCGTTAATAGAATCCAATGTTTCTGGTGACGCGTAATTATTCAATGACGCTCGTACAACCTTATTAAATACATCTGACTCGAATACTTGAATTACTGAATATGTTTGTTCTTTACTGGCTAGCATTACTTCAAGAGTTTTGAAATCAGGAATTCTATGCAGTACAGGCCGTCCATTAATTTCACGTCCATAAAACACTGATAAATACTCTAAATTATCAAATGCATTTTGCAGTAAATAATATACATGAATATCAGTAGTGGTACCACTAGTGGTTGGTATTGGTAACTTAGTTCGTATAATAAATTTACCTATTATATCCGGTAAATCTTCGATATTATCTTCTACTGTATCTACAAAATAAGTATATTCTGTATCAATTATTTCATTGTAATTAGTACCATCAATAAAAGTTAATTTTTGCAATGGTATGTTAAGCGTTTTAGTATCATCATCTCCATCAATTTGAATGACGCCGTTTTCACTTCTGTCTAATGGTACTAATGCAGGATAATGATTTATAGCACCCGCCGTTTCATACACTGGTGTATTAGTACGAGCCGCTTCCTGGCTTTCTATTTGAGATGGTAATTCTGATAAATACGGAAACTCCTGTCTAAGGATATTCAGCATTATCTGATTTGCATTTATCTGTTCACTAAATTCTGTGCTATTAGTTTCCATTATCTAGTAACCTTGAAATAAAATCCATCATCATGTAATTGAATATCATCACCACCATCTCTTTCTACTTTAAGTACAAATTTATAATATCGCTCTGGTTGAAATGTATCCAACCTTAAATTGATGAAATTGCCATTTGCATCACATCCAACTTGAGTTGCATTAGTATCAAAAGGTATAATTGTTTCATCTGTAACCGTATCTTTAATAGAATAATACGAAGAGGTTGGTAATCTGTTATCTGTTAAGTAGAATGAACTAGTTACATATGATTTAGGTGGGAACATTGGCCGAACTCTCATTCTAAACCTAGCCCTATCACCAGCTCTATAACTTTCACGTATGTTTTTGAAACTAATTACATATGAATCTGATGTGATTTCTGCATATGAACCGGTACCTGACAGATTGGAATCATTCCAGGCAGCTTCTAATCGCGGTACATATATCGTATGTGTATCTTTACCAAAGAATTTCAAACTACCATATGGTGTACCCGATACCTCTTCTGATTCAGGTCGCTTGATAATAAATCCATTGTTAACATATGAACCTGATAACCAAGCTCTAACAATTCCCGTTACATCCATCCGTACATCAGGAGACGCATAATTAAATGATTGAGATGCAGCTGAGCCAGTATACCATGTACCACCACCAGCGGTAGTTACTCCATTTGAGCCGGTAGAGCCGGGAGCATATCCAGAAGTTAACCATTCTGTACCAACTGCTTCAGAGGTACGATATTGCCATGAAGCACCATTTGTAGTTATCGGTATATCAGCTTCGTTACCTGTGCCATTTTCCCATGATTGTGATACAGCATAAGCTTCTAATGAATAGACTATTGGTAAATTTTTAGAATCAATTGCTCGTAAGTTCAAATAAAAACGAGCATCTGCGCCAATATCACCAGCTGCTATAGATTCAGAAATAGTAGTTATTTGAGTACCAAAATCTAGTAAGATTCGTGTATTATATGTATTTAATGCAACATTACCTGAATCGGGTGATCCGGATGCAATTTTTATTAATTCCAGTATTGGATCAATGCCAGTATTTTTGGTTTCATATCTTTCATATAATGTTGTATCGCGTTCCGGATAAAATAATTGATACATTTAAGTTCCTTTACAATTTAACAACTCGACCTTTAATATCGGTATCTGGATATTTCACTTCGAATATAGATGGATCCAATGAAGGATATATTATATTGTTACGAGTTGCTCCTTTAATATCATAAACATTACCACTATAACCGGCATTCGTATCAAATACATTTTTTACATCAAAACTAACTACAGACTGTACACCTTCTACCTTATCCAAATCTGTCATACAATTACTAATGCTAATTGGGCCGTTTATTTGATTACGGTCATTGCTGAATTTATCACGTAACACTGATAAACATCTCAATAATACTTCATTGGAATTATAATCAGGTCTTGTTATAATCTCAAATTCAATTTGAATATTAATGATAAATGCATCCTTAATACTTAATGCATCCGTTAACATTCGATAGTTAGATAAATAAGTACGTAAATTTTCTTTTACTACTCGATTAACAGGTACTAGATTTTTATTAGCATCAAATCCTAACAAATAAAGATCTAATCCCAATTGGTTTGCAATTACATCTCGTGGATATTCTCTATCTGCTGTATCCAGCTGGCTATCTGGAGCTATATATGCTTTTTCTATACTACCATATTTAGCAGGCATTGCGTATATACGCATTAAATAATCTTCTTTTGTTACTGCTCTATATTGAGATGCAAAGTTACCAATTATATTTTGACGCAACGTTTCTACTGGTGGTAAATTCGAACCGCCAGTGGCCGGTGTAGGATTATTTACTGCAACACTATCTTTTGCATTCTGAAGCAAAGTCGCATCAACATTATCAACTGTAGTTAAATATGTTACAGAATCAATGTTCGTAATTTCATTGGCACCTGCATTATCATTTAATCCTTTACCTATAGTATAGGTAACCGTTAACGTAGTATTGTTGGGCGCGATACCATACGTATCTGTATACAAGAAATTAGAGGGGTCTAAGGCGGTATCGGTAGTACGAGAAATAACAGGTAAGGCCAACCCGACGTTCGTTGGATTTGGAATTATAGCCTCGTTAATTCCACTACTAATTCCAGCGCCAAACTGCAATTCAACTCTGCCATCATCACGTAACCGACTAACAAAACGATATGGTGTACGTGTTAATTTGAGTATATATGGTGCTGTTGATCTGTTAACAGATAATTCCGGATCATTAAACGATATATTACGTATACTTTCGAATATAGTATCCTGGCCTAAGAAAGGTACCTCTCTCCAACGGTTACCTGAATCATCTGTTACATTTACAATTTCAATAATGTTATCATCTGGCAATACTATTTTATCATATATTTTTGGATCTCCAAATGTAAATGTTACTGTTTTCTGTTGCCCGGAAATAACATCTACTTGCTTCTTAAGAAGATAAAAATCAACATTACCGGCACCATCGATACTATATACTGAAATGTCTAATCCAGAATTGCTACCAGACTGATGAAAATCAACTACATCTAATGTACGGAATTTTGTTCCATCGTTAGTGCTTACAATCATGTTTTCATCTATTTCTAATGCATATCGGAAATCCGGTCTTGCAGAAGTTCCTGTACCAATTGCTGGTACGGTTTGATATATATCTAGTTTAGCAACCGAAGAAGCAACATTTCGTGTTTGTACACCATAAAACTGTGATAACCGTAACATGTTTTCGGTTTCCTGTGCATATGGTAACAATGTTTCTTTTAATGCATAATCCGTATAATATGAAAGCACATCACCTACATATGATGCCATCTCAAGGAACATCATACCTGGAGATGACTCGTTGAAATCATTATAAGTGTTAGGAAAATAGTTCTTAGTAAAGTTTATCAGGTTCGCGCGGAACTGACCAAAGTCCTTATTAAGGTATTTAATATCTTTTTCTACATATTGCGGCATTTTATTCCTCTATAATATCAGCCGCAGTACTGGACTGAAATAATACAATTCGTCGGTTAGCACCATTTTCGGTTACTCGGAATACTATACTAATTCTTACTACATGTTCATCGGGATAAACTTCTGCGGTAACTTCATCTAGTATAATATAAGGTAACCAAAAATTAATTACTTCTGTTAAATCACCTTCAATATCAGATACTTCATCTGGAGATATAGCAATTCCACCACCGGCGGTAATATTTCCAAATACATAATCTGGTACCGGGCTTCCGAATGTCGGTAACATTATTCTTTCACCGCGGCGAGTTAATAGCAGATTTTTAAGATTAGATATAGCTTGTTCTTCAGTAGTGTATGTAGTAGAGAAAACACTAGCACCACCGGTGTTGGAATTATATCCTTGAGTTGCAGTCCTACCACCTGTTGAATTATTAAATGGTAATGCAACTCCAATACCTACATCTGGCTCGAGGTCTAATGGCTGATATCTAAACGTTTCTCTTGCCACTTATCATATACCTTTCTTTTTGTCGATTGCTTTCATTAACGCGGAATAGTCTTTTGTAATATTATTAACAACCGTAGCTACTTTTTCATTTGATACATTAACCGGATTATTATTGATATCAGTTACCGGTGGCGTTGGTGCATATCCATTACGCATCATGCCGAATCCCTGAGCGTCATTACTACCAAAAGACAATGTATCCTGTGATACCATTGGAGTATCACCATATAATTCTCCAGGGTTCATTGTCATTGCCGTCTCATTTAGCAAATCATTGAGTATCGAATCTTTAGTAAAAGTAATATCAGATTTTCTGGGTTTAGATTTTGGCACTTGAGCTTCTTGATACATTTGCAATCCATGATTCATGCTTTTCTTATGATCTATTTTTTGCTCATTTAAAACCGAACGTAACTCTTCACGCATTACTTTACGCAATTCTTCATTAATTAGTTTTCGCATAACCTTGACAAATAATTTACTGTCCATAATTCTTCCTTTTTTATAAATATATGTATCGTGTAGTTTAAGTGATTCCTGACCAAGTAACAATGTTTATTGGTAATGTACTACCTGGTGGCATGAATCCTATATAGATTCCAAACAGCGTTGATAAATGATTACGGAATGCCTGAGCTAATAATTGAGCTGATTGTTCATGAGTGTTTCCTGGAGTAAATGCCAGCATTAATTCTGCTTCTAATTGTTGCGGCGCGCCTGGAAATAATACTATAGGACTGGGTATTGCAACTAGAGGGTCACCGACAACCGGTCCATCGGTAATTGCATTTCGCAATGTATTTTCGTTTATAGGAATAGTACTATCAGCCATTGCTTGATCCATAATATCATTAAATTGTATATTTGGAATAAAGAATCCTGCTACTACTGGTGCTATCGTAGGTGGGGCTGCGGGAAATGGATTAAGTATAACACCTCCCGGACTCCAATACTTTATTATACCATTAGCTAAACCAGAATATGATCTTGGTGTTGTTGATTCTGTTGACTTTTCATTAGCACTAAATACACCTTCGAAGGCTTGTATTAAGATATCAATTTTAGGTACTAATGTGGTTTGTCCAAATTGTGTTTGCGCCGGCGCCGTTGCAATTAGATATTGCGTTGCTAGAAATTTCGCAGCATCCTTAGCACTAGTAGCAGGAGCTGTTCTGAAATAAGTAGCTACTGCTTGTTCAAATGTATTCCATTGTGCCGGCATTATTGTCGCATTGCTTTAATCTGACCTAATAAAAGCGTCAACTCAGGAACTGCTCCCGGAGCACCTACTGTTGGACCGGTACCTGTTAGATATTGGTATTGTGGGCTAGCAGATGCCTGTTCCTGTAACAATGTAATTAAATCCTCTAATACTGTAAATAAAGCATCTAGATCCATTGCCCAATTCGGGGTTGCAACGGTTACAGTCTTTTTAGCAGATAGTATAACCTCATCTTTCTTACTATTGAATAATAGTCTATCAGATGTAATAACTACTTGCGCACCATTATATGTAGAACTAGGCTGTACACCTGCAACGGTTCCTAAATTAGATTGAGCTGATTTGAAGTTTGGTAGCTTCTGATTGCTAGTTAAAACTATCAAACTTTTTGTAGACTCGAAATCTTCATTAACACTTTTATTATCACCATCTTTTTTCCATCCATTAGATAAAATGGTAATTGGTGATTTGCTACCACCTTGAAATACGCTACATGGTTTAGTTGAATAGTCCGTACGTCCTTTTGCCCAACTAGTTGAAAATCTTAACCCAGAACCAAATCGACTACTAAATATGATATCACCTTCATATGGTTGTAAGGACGATACACGGTCATCCTCCTCCCATGATGGTGAGCTTTTACACTTACCGGTCTTCCAATCGAACTGTTCTGTACGATTGTCATTTGCGGCTTTAAACCACCAGGTACCTGGGGTTGGATTGATGTTTTGGTTATTGAATATATTGACGGTATTAACATAATAGTATTGTGTATCATATACCAAAGTGTCCGTAGCCTCTCCTGGTCCGGTACATATCAATACTATTTCACCTATTATAGGTACAGTAAATCCATACTTATTGAGTGGCCGCACTCCATTAATAATACTTGAATTTCGTGAGCTTAAAGGCCGTACGGATATTAGGTTATTGATCTCGGGCGCTTGTTCTGGCACCGGTACCGGATTATCCGGTCCTTTAAAACGTTGTCCAAAATCATCTGGAGTTTCTACTACTTCTGCATAAAAGAAGTTAGCATTCACTTGCTCTCCTCATTCTCTCGCTGAATTTGAGCTAATTCTTCTTCAGCAGCCTGCATTAAACGTTCTCGCTCTGCATCTGATAACCCGAATTCATCACCACCGGAACCATCTGCGCTACGTGATGATGCTGATACTAATCGCTGTACTACAGCAGCTAATTTAATTAGATGGTCATCATTTTTTACTTGTACGTCTAAATACTCTTTAATGATAGGAGCTATGATGGTAGCATCGCCGATATTCTTAATAAGCGGCTGCAATTCCTTAATAAGGGTATTAATTTGTCGGTCCTTCTTTTTTGAATTATGATATATATCTTTCATTAAATCCGAAAAAGTAGTACCGCTGAATAATTCAAAATCAGTATTCATGTTAACCTTTATTAATAAATATGGTTAAAATGAATTCTGATGAATATATCCAGTTTCTTGATAATTGATAAACATACGTTTGAAATCGGATTTCATAACGTTGATTACTCGAGTAATATTTTGAGTTTTAAATCCGGTACGCTCTCTTATTAAGATATATAATGCTTTCTTATTGAAATTATCGATATTTTCTCGAATTCGAAATAATTCCAATACAGAATCTGCAACTGCGATATCTTTACGGTTTACAAATATAGTATTCATATTTGCATCATACCATTTGATATATAAATCTACAAAATCACTTAATTGTTCCTGATAATCTGAATAGCTAGCTTCGGCTGATAGATTACGTTCTTCATCAACTTCTAATAAATCACCTCGACGTTTAAGACGTTTGTAATTTGTATTATTTTGTATGATAAGGTAATTTTTAGCTATGATAGAAAAATATGAAAATGCTTTTCCTTTTCCGGATTTGAATTTATGTATTTTCTCATTTAAAAATGCAATTACTTCATTTTGAACATCTTCTGATGGTACATCGAAATAATAAAACTTGAAAGTATGTATGATATTTTCAACTAGCTTTTCAAATGGATACTTAATATGGTCCTTATATATTTTAGAACGTAATACAGGATCTTCGGTTTTGTTATATAAGACTATAGCATCTTCCGTTTCCTGTGTAAAATATAAATGTTTAGTTTTCTTCCGCGGCATCGAATTCTCCGTTCAATTCTGCTACAATATCTTTAAGATTCTTAAAGATTACACCCGTCTCATCGTCGGCCTCAAATGAACCAATTCTATCCAATTGGCGTATATATGAATAATTGTTATTTGCTTTTTGTTTCAATGATAAGAACAATTTTTCATATGATTCATTTGAGATTTCAAGTTCTTCAACATATTCCTCTGCTGCTTCAAGTTTACGTAGCAAATTAGCACCTACTAATCCAGCACTAACTAATAAAGCAGTTTCTACTAATATAATACCAACTTCTATCATTCGAATAATCCTTTAAATATATCATCTACAGATTGCTCTGATGTTGATACTTTTGTTACTTTAACTTTTTTAACTGGAGTTTTTTTAGGAGTATTATCTTCTCCAGATTTCCAACGTTCATATTCAATCCTGGCTGCCATATGATCCGCATGATGAAGTACCAATGGTAAGTTAGTACGCAGTTTAGATTCTGGAGTACGGCTAATGTAGTATGGTTTATTACCTTCATCATATAATCCATCATGTATTCTAATAGCCTGATATTCATTCCAGGTAACTCGTACACCATAATGTTGAAGTAACCAAAGACTTAAATCAGGTACCATAGTAAATGGATTGTTAGGATTTGTTTTATAAATCTTACCTTGATTCTTTCTATGCCATTCAGAATCATTTGGAATATAAACTTCATTTCCATCTCCCGGAAATCCAATTTTACCGAGATCATGATGTATAGCTGCAAATTTAAGTTCTTCAAGGCTATAACCATTCATATCAGCTCCCATGTTCATCCAGGATTCATGTACGGTTAATGCACAATCATATACTCGAAGAATGTGATCAACATATCCACCAGGAAAAGCATTATGAAAATGATCTATACTCGAAGCCGGCATCATCATGACGCGCTCTTCATGTTCTTCATATAGCTTAATTAAATCATTAGCTCTTTCTGGAAACTCTTCTTTAATAATTGATAAAAGTCTATTCCAATTTTCTTGTATTTGTTCGGCTTTAAGCTTCATATCTCTATCTTTTAGTTGTTTTTAGATATCTAATATAAGAAATAAGTTTCAAATAATCAAATTGGCAATACTACATTTTCCAAAACTTTTTTTAGTTGGATGTGAGTTTATTAACGCATTGATAGCATAATACAGCAACTATATCTTTATTTTGCTTAACCCAATTCTCGCATGGCTTTATAAGTAATACTTATCTTCTACTTGCGATGCCCGACATTGAATATAAGATTCGCCTTTAACAGTTTTTGTTTTGAACTTGTACTTGTTTTTCTTTTGCATGATTTTATGTTTGAATTAATAACTAGATACGCTTCGTGTTTTTCCGGTAGGACGAGGAGTTGTGGCTTTAACACTCTGGGCTTTTCTCTCCTCCTCACTTTCACCTACCTCCTCCTCGCGAGGGATCTCATTTTCTATCTCATTGACCATATGATTTAAAATCTGATCGGTTGCATCTTCATCATCCCATTCTTCATCATAATCATCATAAGGTGTAAAAGCTAATGCCGTAGGTTCACCCTCATCTATTTCATGTCCCTCGGATAGTTTAGCTGCCATTTCCATAGCTCGTTTTACATCTGGTCTATCATTTAGTCCACCTTCTGGTTTAGGTGGCACATCATCTTTAGGTTTGGAAAATACAACATTGGCTGATATTACAAGGGCAATTGCTAGTGGATCGAATACTAGCATTAATGCAATAATAAACCAATTAACTACTTCATCTATACGTTTACCGGTTAACTCTGCAATATATTTCAATGGTCCGATTTCTGCGGCGATGTCACTATTAGTTTCCATTTCTAATTTAATTAATTCAATTCGTGTAACTGAGTCTGTTAATGCTTCTTCGCGTATTGCTAATGCATTTCGTTGTGCTTTTGCATCTTCCAATTGCCGTTCTAGGGTTTTACGTGTTGAGATTGATGTTGTAGTAATTATATTGCCATCGGCATCTTTATACTGTATTACGTTATTAGATAATCCTTTAGATAATTCCGTTATACTTTCTGTTAGTGAATTACGTTCAGTTCGTATATCCTCTAATTGAGCCGAAAATCTATCTCTTTTTAAATCATATACGAGAATGCTTTTATCAATAACTTCTAATTTATTTGCGGTTTCTGAATATGCGCTACTCAAATAACCATAGATACCACCTGATGTGATAAGCATCAGTATACCAATGGCAATGGTTAAATATACCTTTAATAACGCATTTAACCTAGACCAATATTGATAAAGTAGCGATGCTATAACTAATTTTGCTATCTCCAGGCTACCCGCCATAATGATGACTTGAGTAGCAGCGCCTGCAAACATTTTGCTTAAACCCGTAACCGAGTAAAATGCTGCTGATAGAGATACTGATAGCGCTGATATGGCTATCAGATAGGGCAGTATTTTACGTTCCATTTATATTTTTATTTATTATGGTTTTTTAGGATAAGTAACTAAGTTAGGATTTATAGTTTCCATTAGACCATCTTTAATAGCTGTTACTGCAGCAACATATTCATTCCATTGTGATTGTGTACCACTAGGAACATCAGCTAATAAATCATCACATGTCTTAACAACTTTAGCTTTAGCTTTTACGGTTTCCCATAGTTCTGTCCATGTTCCAGCATCATAAGAATATAATTTGACTACTAGACTGGTAGGTAAAGTAACATCTTCTACTATATCACTGTTGGAAGCAGTAATGCCCCAAAGTAATAAATCAGATCCAATGCATGTTTTATCTCCATCTTGAGATATAACAATATCATCTTCGCATTTTGCTAATACTACTTTACTATTTTTATCTACTAATATTTTCATGGTTATATTTTATTTTCAATTAGTTTTTAACGTATTACCCACCAGTGACAGACAAGAAAGGATTGAATATTATTTCTGTTGAACTAATAGCAGTTCCTATTTGGGTTCCTTGTTCCATCCTACCATCTTCATAGGCTGCAAGAGTACCATCGGATTGCAATAGATATATAGTCCCTGGTGTGAGGCCTGTCTGTGAAGAATTAACACCTGATATAGTAACACTTACATTGGATCCACTAGTACCCGCTGCAGCTGCTAACCCTACTAATCCATTAGTATTATTAGTAGCTTGTACCGCAAATCCGGCGAGTGAATTAACAGCAGTTGCACCTGCAAATTTTCTCGTACTCGTGTTATAATTAACAATGGCAACTGACGATGATGTATTTATATTGATATCAGGCAAACTAGGAGAACTGCTGAGTCCTAATACAGAATTATTTATTGTAGTTGTTGCAATATTTGCTGATGAACCGTTGCCGGAAGGACTGTAAGTGTAAAGTGTGGTGCCACCACCTACTGCTACAACATAATTAGTCAAACCATCAGGAGTTATAGCTTGTATTACACGTGCTACCCCGTCTCCCCCATTTACATTAACACTAAAATTATTACTATCTCCCGGTTCTTCTCCTCCAGATCCAGTATTAAATACATCTATTATTTGGCTGCCGGATAGTGAACTCGATATGCTTATTAATCGTAACTGTGATATGCCGTTCATCGAATTTTGAGTATAAAAAGCACCATATCTGCCTAGGGATGATGATACAGCACTTACTTGTAAAGTTACATTACCATATATTGGATCATATGTATCACCTAAAGACATATAACCTTGAGAATATGCATTTACTACTGGAACCGGTTCGGCTTCAGCTGAAGCCGATACCTCAAGAGTTTGGATATTAACTTTCAAATATTGAGGCGACCCCATGGTGTCTAGCCTTACCAATCCTGCTATTGCTTTATTGGTATCATATTTAGCCATATTAAATACACCTGCCGCATTTAACATACTGCTACCTGATTGCGGTAAGGTGGAAATTGTTCCGTAGGCCCCGGCTGGGGTAATTACATCGCTATTATCAGCATTTATCACTGTTGCCCCTGCATTCATTGTACTGGTATCTACACCTATGAAAATAAATTCATTATCATTAACTGCTTGTAGTCCATTCGCTGCGAATGAGCCTGAGATTAGTTGGCGTGATGATGTTGTAATTGTATTATCGACATCAACATTCAAAACCATAAATGAAGCTGTGGTAGGGAACATAGCACCCTCGGCGACATGAGCGTTATCATAATATTGCAATAAAGCCTTATTTGATTGATGGGAAGATATATTAAAATAATAACTAGCAGTAGTACCGTCTCCTTCTCCTATATAAACATCTCCTATCCCTAGTCTTGATCCCGTAGTTACTGTTGCACCATCTACTGTATAGGCTTCAACCCATAATGAATAACTTTGAGTGTCATAAAATGCTATAATATGTTTATTATCACCTATAGAAGTAGCTTCAATTGATGAGGCTCCTGTGCCCCCTAGTTCATCAGCCAATACATATTCTCCTACTTGGGCTATAGTATTACTAACAGCACCATCGGAACCTACGGAAACAGCACGGCCATTGTCGATACTTTCGGCGGCAGGAAATGATTTTGTTACGCTATCGGTGGAACCACCACCTCCACTACCGTATGTGGTTACATTACCCGACGAATCTTTAGTGAATAACTCACCTGATTCATTTA
>Ga0070749_10002331_pt1 | contig 12736 bp, 25 predicted proteins | sample VirMetDEL_Nov_18_FD_75180 | JGI IMG/M metagenome (GOLD analysis project Ga0070749, IMG submission 75180) | Aqueous microbial communities from the Delaware River and Bay under freshwater to marine salinity gradient to study organic matter... | ecosystem: Environmental > Aquatic > Marine >...
ATTGCATAACCGCGCCGCGTTCTGGGTGGCTCAGGAGGACCCGGCGGTTACGCCCGCCTCACGTGCGGGCACAGGCGGGCGGGCGGGCGGTATAGACGCGGGCGCGGGTGGCTGGCCGTGCAGGATGCCGAGGGCTGGGGCAGCGGACTCCAGTTCGTCGCCAACTGGACCTGTCGCGACTGTTGATTTCACCTTGGCCCCGGTTAACCCGGCTGTGCCCTCGAATCGATTCACGTTCGGCCCGGCGTCGGTCGGCTGTGGCGTGGTGATGATTGTCGTGTGACTGCCAATCACCAGCGGCGTACCGTCCGGCGCCTGTGGTGACACTTTCACGCCGAAGGTCGACGATTGCAGTTGTGTTCCGGGCGGGATCTTCGCAAGGCCAGAACAGCCCAGTGCCGCAACCAACACGATCAACGCGGTTCGTATCATTGGTCGCTCCTCATGTATTCCACAAGTGCTTTGATTGCTGTGATTGGAATCGCGGTCGATCCGAACAACTGGGTGGCATCCGTAAGCAGCTGCTGAATCGCCTCGCCGTCCAAGGTCGTGCTTTTGGCAAGCACGGATCCGACGATCGCGAATCCCAGCATTTCGAGCGTGGCGAGAGTGTTCGCTCGCGACCACCGTGCAGATTTGTCTGTCGCATCCGGGATCGGAGTTTCGACATTCTGTTGTTCGGCCACTGCATTGCTCCGAAGCGCCAGTCGGTAAAGCGAAAAGCACTGTGAATTCCTGCCGCATTTCGGCAGGGGTAAAGCAAATGCCTCACGAATTCCTGCTGCACATCTGCGGCGGTAAAGCGATAAAGTCCGAACCGTTGCCAAGTTCCCTTCCCTGAGACGCTGGCCAATTCCTTTCGCGGTTCGGAGCACAAAGAAATGGTGTCACACACATCAAAGAGTCAAGCCGAAAATCCGTTGAATTCGATTCGGGATGTCGCAGTACAGGTTCGAGTCAGCCGACCGGAACGGGAAAGGCTTAAACGCATAGCCGCTGAGCAACGCTGCACCATCAGCGATCTGTTGCGTAAGGCGGTAACGCGAATCGTCGAAAACTGAGCTTCATTCGAAAACGCTTTTCGAAAGATCATTCGCGGGATGCCTCGAAAATGATCCGCCAACAGGTAAAGCGATGCCGAAAATCAGAGAAGACAGATTCGTAGGAACTCAATCGCGGCCAGGCTCAGAGGAAAAGGTTCTCGTTCTCATTGAGCGATACGAACTCGGCCTGCCGCTGTGGCATCCTGATGATCGCACCATTTTCGTCGGAACGCCGACGCCATTGCAGCCCGACTGTGTGTCGTTGCCGTTGCCGGCGTGGAGCTGCTCGTCGGAAGCTTTTTAGTGGGTATCGTCTTCTGGTCGGTAGAAATCACGCTTGGTCGGTTTCTTGTGCCTGTACCTGACTGGTGAACCGCCAAAGCCTTCCAATGCACACCGCACGTGGTTTTTGCACTCATCACAAACTGCCGTGAGAATGCAGTCAAAGACCTGCCCGCGAACTGGCTTTGTGCAATGCGGACACGCCACCATTGCCGCGCCGGGTTCGAGCCGCACCCAGTCCTCTGGACGTACAGAGACTGTCTTGGATTGCAGATTCAGTGCGTTCGGCCGGTAACCATTTCTGCGGCTCATATACTGAACACCTTTTCTTTCCCACTAGGTTCAGGTCCTAGTGGGGTATTACTCCCCGTGGAGGTTCAAGTCCTCTCCTGGGCATTTAATTCCGCTGGTCTGCGAGTGTTTGCCTCGCGGGCCGGCGGGGTGTCTCTCCTAGTGAGAATTCGCGGCCGTATTTGCTGTCACACCGGGCCAAACCGCATGACGGAAAGCGAACTCGCGATGTCAGTCCATGACCAAAGCGAAATCGTACCCGGCGACGAACACAATTGTCAGAGCCGGTTTGCGAAAGTGACTACATGGCTTCCGTCAGTCGTTGCCAGCATCGCTCTGGTGTTTGCGGTCTGGCCGGATCGACGGGTTGCTGAACTGCAGTCGAAATTAGACGCCGCTCAAACTCGGATTACAGAGACCGAGCAACGAGCGATTCGAAACAGTGCGTTCGCGATGCAGCTTTATCGGGATCTGATCGATCCGACGTTTGAGGAGACTGGCATCGAGCGAACTGCCTCGATGCTCGATCAGATCGATCAGGCCTTTTCGGATGCAATCACCGATCTGAACGATCCGAAATTGAAACATCGACTTGAAGAGCTTCGATAGAACCACTTCCTTCCTCGAACGCGAGGCGTACAATGGCCCGCATGATTCTCGCCGATATTCGACCATCGAAAGACATCCTCTCCGAAAATCTCGCGCGGTTACTCGCTGCGCGTGGTGCGGCCAGAAATCTGGCCGAGGCGATCGGCTGGACCGAGGCTCGCGTCTCGAAGTACCGCAGAGGCCATGCTGGCAATCCGGACACGGCCACGCTCGACCTTCTCGCGTCTGGGCTCGGAATCACCGTGGCGGAACTACTTTCCGAAAAAGGTGAATTTGACGCCGACTGAGACTTTCCGAATTCGGACACTTTGCTATTCTCCGCCCCGTGCAAGGCACGAGTGGGCGAGACGTTTTCTCCATCAACATTCACAGCGGCCGGCTGATTGACGGTTTTTGTGGTGTTGGATGTGGATGCTTCAAAAGAGACGCCCGCTCAGAGCAGATCGCCTGAGTTTTCTCCGTCTCTCATCGCGAACTGCTGCCGCGCACCATCGACGGCCTGCTTCTCTCGGGACTGCTGGCCGTCGGTGATTGCCCCTGTAGCTCTAAAGGCAGAGCAGCTCGGACGCCACACGCCGGGCAGGTTGTCGGTTCGAATCCGGCCGGGGGCTTTGGCGGCAGTTGTCGTTGGTGACGTGCTCGGCCCGGTGTGTTGCCCGACTGCCGCCATCTTCCTGAGTTGTTGCCGGTGTGTGCTGGCAGCACGGACCGGGCGGAGTAGCGCACCGCCCGGTCCTCTCCTGATGCGACTGGAGCAGCCACGATGCGAAAAACGCTGGAAATCGAACGTCGCGAATTGACGCACCGACAGCGCAAATGCCTGCAACGAGCGGTCGAGGAACTGCGGAGCGCTGTGGCCTGCTGCAACCGCACCATTGAGGAACTGGCACAGGCTGGGCACGGTGTGTCGCTCTGTCACACGTGGTCGCAGAATGTGGCTATGTCAGGTGGTCGACTGCAGGCCGTTCTGACGGCTGCTCAACAGAAATTCGGTTCAGCCATCGACGCGAACTGATTTGATTGCGGCGTTGCCGGGGAATATCCGTCAGCACGCCAGTTTCGTGAACTAAGTACCTGTCCAGAAACAACTCCGCGATTTTTCACTGTGGCACGGCACTGCGTGCCGTCAGCCCCGCCGGAAGTGCAATCCGCACGGAGTGCGGAGCCACTGTGACAAAACGCGGTTTTGATTTTGGACAGTTACTAAATGTGAACGCGAAACATGGAGACTCAAAGTTGAGACAGCATGGAGGTGCACCATTCCTGACGGGTGGCAGCATCTATGTGGACGACGACCTTTGACACGCTGACGGACTGTTTCACTGATGTCGACCGGCAACCGTGGCCGTCGGCACCACTCGCACGCAGTGGGCAATTAGGCATGAGACGAAAACGCTGGGAGGTGTTCGTGGAACTGTATCTCGACCGACTCAGCACACGTGCCTGTGCCCAGTATTGCGAGAATGTCCGTAAGGTTTTGCGGCGCTTCGGTGAGTATTGCCGGTGCGACGATCTGTTCGTTGATCAGATCAGCATCGAGCACCTTGATCGTTTTGTGCAGCAGCGGCGAACGGACACGTTTCGCGGCAAGGCGATTTCGAATCGGACCATCAACAACGAAATCAACATTCTCAACGCGGCGTTCACAGTGGCTGGGCCAGTCGGCTGTGACAAACGCAGTCGCCGCAACTATGGATTCACGTCGTTTCCGCCGTTTGCGGATCTGCTCGAAGAGGCCGAGATCGAGCCTGTCTGCACAACGCCGGATCAATCGGCAGCGATGCTGGCTTCGCTGCGGACATGCGGCACGCCACACGTCGCCGTCTGCGATCCAGTGCTGTTCTGGGATTGCGTGGTTCTGCTGCTGTACTCGACGGCTCTCCGCCGGTCGGGGCTGTTGCGGATTCCGCGACCTGACGACCAGACATTCATCGAGCGTGGCGAGCTGCTGTTGCCGGCCCGGTTCAGCAAGGTCCGCAAAGATCAGCGTTTCGTGCTGGACCGACAGGTTGTCTCTCGCTTGGCGTCCTTGCCAAGCCGTCCGGGCGAGCCGCTGCTGCCGTGGCGGCGAGCAAACGGTTCACCAATGTCTCCGGGCTACTTCAATGAGGTAATCCGGGAGTCACAGAGGAAGGCTGGCATCAGCGAAGCGGATCGAGTCACACCCAAGCATCTGAGATCCACCGTCGCGACCTTGGTCAGTGATCAGTTTGGCGATGCGGTGGCCAAGAAGCGGCTTGGGCATAGTCCGAAAACAAACACAATCGCGACGAACTACAAAAGTCGACAGCCGACGGAGCGGGATCGCGATGCGTCAACACATCTGGCTCGGATCGTGTTGCCGTTGATGGCAGACGTGAGCAAATGACGGATCGCGTGGCAGCAGTCTGGTGATGGATACCGGGGGAAAACTGCTGCTGCTTTTCATTTCAGTTGGGAGGCTGATCAATGTTGGCGCTAAGTCGAAAAGTCGGGGAAACGATTCGTGTGACGCATCAGAGCGGGGATGTGTTGACGTTGCACATTGTCCGATTCGGGGCGACCTCAGTCCGTATCGGAATTGACGCTGAACGTGAAGTTTTCGCGGTGGCGCGTGGTGAACTGGTCGCGAGCGATCAGCAGCAGCACGATCGAATCCGGGCCTGACTGAACAAGGATGCTGCAGATGGCTCGTGGAATTCACACGCTTCCGAACGATGGAATCACGACAGACTGGCTCACACCGCCAGAACTGCTGGATCGTCTGGGAGTGTTCGAGCTGGATCCGTGTGCTCATCCATCTCAACCGTGGACGACGGCGGGGCGAATGATTGCACCGCCTGACGACGGGCTCACTGGCGACTGGGGCAGGGCGCGTGTCTGGTTGAATCCGCCTTACGGACGATCGATCACGCCGTGGATGCAACGCATGGCAGCACACAACCACGGGACAGCTCTGGTTCCGGCTCGCACCGAGGTTGAACGCTGGTTTTTCCCGTTTGTTTGGGAGTCAGCGGCTGCCGTGCTGTTCCTCCGTGGTCGATTGTTCTTTCGAACTCCAGAGGGCGGCCGGCGTGGTAATGCCGGGCACGGCAGCGTTCTGGTCGCTTACGGGGTTGATGATGCACGCAAATTGAAAAGCAGCGGTTTGCCTGGCCAATTTGTGAAGCTGCCAGCACGAAAGAAGGGCTGACATGAGTTTGTCTCAGAGCTGTGTTGTGTTCGCGTTGCTGTTTGCGGCGACGTTTCTGGCGAACGTCTTCAGCATTCTGGTCGCCTACCGACTGGAAGATCGGCGAGCCCGACAGCGCCGCCGGATGTGCGAAATTTGCGGCACCTCACCTGCTGGTGTGACCACGTACAGCATCGATGAGGATCGCAACGTTCGCAGCGTGAGTCTGTGTCAGACATGCCATATCGAATCGGCAACGCTGTCTGATCGTCGTTCGTAACCTTTTTAAAGGAGTGCTCAGGATGATTGCTGAACAGATTCTGGACTTCGACGGGCTGGCCGTCATGGACAACGGAAAGTTGAACATCGCGCTGAGAAACCTGATGCGGGTTCTCGCCGCGGACTGCCACGACAGGCCGGGCGTCGATGCTGCCCGGACCTGCACGATCACGATTTCTGCCAAACCCGAAACAGACGAGAGCGGCATCGCCGAGAGTGTGAAATACACGGTTGGCTTCACCTCAAAGATTCCGAAATATCTCAGCCGCGAATACCAGGCGGCGATTCGGCAAAACGGCTTCGGGTTCAACGTCGACTTTCCCGACCAGTTAAACGCTCAACCGCTGCCGGGTATGGGCCGTGCTGGCGATGACAAATAGCCGGAAGACCGCGAGCGTCCCGCGCCGGTTGTTGGACGATGGAACCGCCAACCAATCAGTGGCCCATGCCGACTAAAGCTGAGTCGGACTTTCAAACTTCTTTTAGTGTCAGGAGCGACTTTCAATGAGTGAATCAGAAGCAACAACAGACGCCGGACTTGGCGGAGCCGTGAAACGCATCACGGAACTGGCCGAGCGGAGTGTGACGGCTGGCGAACGTTTGATGATTGAGCGTAACAAGGAGCTGAACGCTCTGCTGGTGTTCAAGCCTGATAGTTCGGTGCCTCATCAGATTGATTTGCCGAGACACTTTCGGTCGAAAATCACCAGCGTCGATCAGGTGGCCGCTGCCATTAAGCGATTTGTCGGCATGTTCGAACAACCTCCCATCGTCTACTACTCGGCGCAGTCTGTTCGAATTGTGCTCGACACGGACTACCAGTCGGACCGCTGCGTTACCTGCTCGCTGTCGCACACGCCCGTATGGGGTCAGCTGAGCGTCATAAAAACGACTACCTTCGAGCAGGAAGGTTTGTTGCGATTCCTGCGGTTTCACATTGGTGAGGACAACCTCGACGAGGCTGGACGAAAGCTGGTGAACTGGCTGCGGACTGTCGAGATTCGCACCGGCGAGACAGCGACTCGAAACATCGGCACTGGCCGAGAATCGCTTGGCCGGGCTGTCGATAGCGAGGTCAAATCTCTGGCCGGCGAGATGCCGGAACAGATCACGATTTCAGCCAGAGTCTTCACGGATCGGGCTCTTCGAGAACGTCAGCACGTGCCGTGTCTGGTGGATTTCTCGCCGCTGCGAAAGGAGTTCCGGATTGTTCCGGAGCCGAACGCGATCGAGGACGCCGTCGATCACGAACTGGCGGCGCTCGAAGTGTTTCTCGTCGACGCGATTGCGAGCCTTGAGCTTGACTGCGAGATCGCCTGCCTGTTCGGCGACGCGTAATGAGTCGCCGACGCTGCCCCGTCTGCGAGCGGCTGCTGCCGCCGGATTCGGATCGCGAGCTGCATCGTTCCTGTCGCGAGCAGCTCGAACGAGACGAATCCGGCGCGGTCGCTGCCTCGATTCTCACAGCACTCAATCGCGGTGCGAGTGGCTGGAGGCTCTCGACGCGGCTCTCAACTGACTGGCTGTCCCGTCGCAGCGTCGAGCAGCGGATCGCTCTCTGGCGATGGCTGTTCGATGAGGGATACCTCGACGGAGTCCCGGCCTGCCTGATTCCGCACTTCCTCACTCTACCAGACGCATTCCGCCAGCTGGCTGTGGCTGGTGGCGACCACTGGAACGACGTCAATCCGGACGATCACGTCCGGGCTCTTCGATCATCAGGACCGAACGGATGTCACACGAAACAGAAACCGAACTGATCACCCGGGCTCGCGACGCGGTGACGTCGAGCAACTGGGTGATCGGCGAATGTGCGGCGCTGTGGACGACACGCCACGCCAAAGGCCGAACGGATGCCGACTTCGGGAAGTTGGTCGGCATCAGTGGCGATCGCGTCGGGACCTGCCGACGCGTGTTCGACCGTTGGGGGCAACCGGACAACACATTCCGCGGCGCCGCCGAAACGGGACGACTGCACTGGACGCACCTTGCGGACGCGGTCGGCTGGGACGACGCCGAACAGATGCTGACCTACGCGCTGGAACAGTACGACGCCGACGACGAGAAGCCCTGTCCGGTCGATCTGATGCGTGTTCATCGCCGATTGAATCGCGGTGAGGACCTGACGGTTCCGGAGGGCGACCAGCGAGCGTTCCCCTCAGAATCGCTGCCGGCCGTCGCTGTTGAAGAACCCCACGTTGCTCCCAAACCATCCGCCACTCCGGAGCGTGCTGTCATCGCGACCTCGGCAGTTGCTCCGGCGGCTTCCGCAGCTGCGACAGCGGACAGCGTCACACCGGCGAAAGTGGAACGGGCAACTGAGGCGGGGTACTCCCCGTACCGGGCGACGGCTGGCGGTGCTGCAAAACAGACATCCGCGAAACCGTCGCCAACCAAGCCAACCAAGCCAACTAGTGCCGTCCCAAGCTGGATCAGCGCGGCGCTCGCTTCAATCACGGCGACGACTCGCGACCTGAACAAACAAGGATTCGGTGCTCTGGCCTCTGATCACCTCGATGCGCTCGCGGATCAGGGTCGCCGGGGCGAACCAATCACGGGGCTCGACGCCGTGACGGTTGCCGCGTTCGTGGCACAGAGGCCAAGGCGCGATGTCTGAACTGTTTGCTGAGACGCCAGCCGATGTGGCGTTCCCCGACCTTGAAGACCTGATCGGAACCCACGGCATCAGCCGCGTGCTATCCGTCCTGTTTTTGCTGGAACACAAGTGGATCACGACCACGCAGGGCTTTTGGATGCTGCGAGGCCGGCAGCCGAAAGACAAAGAAGAACGCGACGGCCACGTGGACTGGCTCCGGGGACTCTGGCGCAAAGCGTGTGATCTGCGAAGCGCGCCGATGACGGAACGCGTCCGGCGACTCACCACGACCGACACGAAGGATTGCTGATGGCTGAAAACTCTAAGATCGAATGGACGCATCATGGAGAGATGGCCGTGCAGCAGCAGACGCTACCCGGAAAAGAGCCGTACCCGGCACGCACTCCGTTCTTCTTTCACCGGTTCACTCGGTTGCTGTTGAAATATGCTGTGGCCCAGCGAATCAAGGCCGACGGGTGCTGGCTGTTGACTCAGATCGCGGCGTTGGAAGATTGCTCGAAATACACCAAGCCCATCGATTGGACCGACGCTCAACTGTGCCCGTTTCTCGGAATCTCACCGTCAAAGCTTGTGCGTATCCGTCGTAAGTGCGTCGAGGAAGGTTGGCTTCATTTCGAGCCGGGATCACGCGGCTATCCGTCGCGGTATTGGGTTCTGGTGCCAGCTCGGTTCAGTGAGGCCGGGACGATTTTCGACGAAAGCGGGACCCAATTTGATGTCAATTTGACAGCACAAGTGAAGCGCAACTGCAGCGCAACTGAAGCGCAACTGAAGCGCAACTGCAGCGCAAGCGGCGCACTACTACCCAATACCCTTCAACCAAATCCTACCCCCGCCCCCATAGGCGGCGGGGGAGTTGAATTGAATTCACCGGACGGACGACGTCCGACAGCAGACACCGCTGAGCAGTCCGCTCGCGGCGACGATCTTACTGAGCAAGCCTGCACGTGGGATCAAACGACGGTCGACACTCTGACCAGCGAACTCCTCGCGGCTGGAGTGAGGGACCGTCGACGCGGAGCCAGAGCAATCCGCTTGGCTTCGTCGCTGGGATGGGAGCCGAACACCATTCGGCAGGCCATCCAGTTTTCAATCCAGCACGCCGCAACGTGGAAATCACCTGGCGGCGTGCTTCTCTGGCGAATCGGCCAACCCGCCGCAGACATCCGTCGCGGCTGGCCCGAGGAACCAGAGGCCGCGAACGACGCGAAACGGAAGGCGGCAGTCGCGTTGCAGCAGTCCGCAGCAGCTCGGCAGGCTCACGACGAGCACGCGGCACACGTGGCGGCTGAGTCTGCTCAGTATGAGCAGCTCGAATTCGAGTTCGGGGAAGTCCTGGACGCGAAGCCGATCGACGAGCTGGTCGCACTGGCTCATCAGGCGTCACTGGCAGCGGTGGCGATCGCCACGCTCAAGCGGAAAGGGCGAGCCGAAGGCATCGTCCGGAGAAAATTGTTGGTTGTTCTGGCGGAGGCAGCATCGTGACACCACTCGACATCGATCGCGAGATCGGAAAGCGTTTTGGCTTCGCTTGCCGGACGGATTGGATCGTGACTGACGGCGTGGATTGCAGGACAAGACCGGCAGAGGGCTCGGGTTGATTGCTTGGTTTTAATGACACGAACGGGGAAAGAAATGGACGAACTGGTACAACAGATCGTGTGCGAACTAAACCTAGCCATACGGGCCGAAACGCATCGAGAGATTGAAGCTGGAAAAAACGGAAACTGGTCTGCGGCTGCTCGACATTCACTCGAACGACAGACGCTCACGAAGTTTCACGGCACAGTGCAGAGAGTATCGAGGGCTGTCGGCGTGACTATCAGCGGTCCATACTGTACCGATGCTGACGCCAGCGAACGTCCGTTATGACCGGGCGGCGAGAAAGAGAGTGGAACATGGAGAAGACGCACGCAGCCGCTCCGGTTGATGGCATTGTTACACGCTTTCAACGTGCCGTAGAGCGACGAATCGGAACCCCATACGTCGCGGCACTGGTGGCATACTACGTTGACATGAATAGGACTGTCGGCGTTGTATGGGAGCCACGATCACGAGGAACTTGGTCGCTGCGTCTGTGCTTTTGGTGGTGGCATTTGATGATCGGCTGGACGTCAGCTACAGAGTGTCGAGAGTGGCACGCATCGTATCGCGGGCCATTTGGTATATTTCACCGCTGAGCGTGTAACGCCCCGCGTAACTTGGCCGCAGGATTTGACGATGAGTTCAAAGACGACAGAGCCGACGGCTCAAGTTGACGCGATTGTTATGTGCCTTTCGGACAGGAACGCAATGGCCTCACTGGTAATGAAACAGACAGGGCTTTCGCCGGAGTGGTCAGAAAGAGTGGCGGAATGTCTTTGTGGGTTCCATTTCGACGAGTGCTTCGCTGCGGCTAGGAGAACTGTTGCGATTGACGTTTGAAGTACATTCCTGGGATTCACAGATCTGGTAACGACCCAAGGTAAGCCGGCCCGAACGTACGAGCCGGCGATGTGAACGACACTATTTGAGGGCTCGGCTTCACCGCCTTGTTCTACGTCATGTTCAATGTACGTTTGATATTTTTGCCCGAATGGATTAACGAGAATGCTTTACAAAAAACGTTGACGCTCCCGTTCGTTCCGGTGATTGGGTTGGCAATCGAAACCAGTGAGGACGGCGAAGCTCTCGGGCCGACGTCGCTACCTTACGTGGATTCCGTAACGTGGAATCTTCATCGCAAGCAGTTTGATTGCGTGGTGTCATTCCGTTTTGGTGGCGAGAACAATGCCAAATGCGATCGGATCGCGTTTGATGATCTGGTGAGTGACGGATGGCGGACGTTGACGTAGAACGCCCGCCATCACTTGGCGGCGGAGGAAGACTATGAATTCAGAACAGACGCGGCCCGCCGCTCAAGTGCATGGCATTGTTATGCCGTTTGCGGCCGTGGCAGTCCGGACAGCGCAGCAACTGAATGAATTCTTTGCGGACTTCAAGGAAACGCTCCCGGCAGGAACACCAGTTACAGCACTGATACCGCAGGGAATGAAGATGATGCTAGTGTCGGGTCACGTTTCGAAAACACAGTTCGACAAAGGCAACATGCCGGAAGGCGGCCTGATACTCGATGTGTCTGATGACGTGTGGGATAAAGCGACGTATGTGAGTCAGTGTGGTCGCGGACGCATCGCCGTACCGTGGGTTTCTCTGAGAGTCGAGGCATAACGCCCCACTTCAGTTGGCGGCGGCTAGTGATTTCCAATTTCAAAACACGCGGCAACCGCCGCTCAACTGCAACTGATTGTTATGCCTATCCGTGTTCAACAAATTGTCACAAATGTATTTGTGCCTGTGCAGGTGTGGGACAATGAAAACGGAATTGCACTTGCGTCACCCAGTGAGTCACGAGTCAGCAAGTCTGCGTGCTGGACTGCGGTGATTGAGGCCAATTCCCGGCGTTTGCAATCTTGTGCGACACGTGCCGGCAAAATTGCCAAACTGAAACGACTCGGCTGGCAAGTGCTACGCGTGGCAGCCTTCGACGTTGAGGCATAACGACCAAAATCACCCGGCGGCGGCAAGCGGCCTTGCCATCGGGTGCGACGCGGACCGCCGCTCGGGTGGATTTTATGGTTAGCGTGTGGTTGGTTCTGCAGTGGACTGCAAACGGTCAGCGACAAAACAACATGTGCAAGCGGATGCAAATGCCTGCATTGCCAACGCCAGGAACAAGGTTGTTTTTGAGCAGTGAGGGGACAGACTGGGAATGGCTGGATTCGCATGTGGAGTCGATCGACTGGTACGAGTCGTTGCCTGAGACGTACGACGTTATTTTGGAAATGGAAGATGTCGGCGAAGACGTTGAGGTGCAGTATCAAATTGACGGACTGTTGGCGATGGGCTGGCAAGACTGCCAATCGCGTTTTACACGCTAACGACCCAAGGTAACGCGGCGGCGAGGACATACTATGAATCCACACGACGACATTGACGCCGCTCGCGTTGACCGCCTTGTTCGGCATCTTCACGAGCTGGCCAGTGTGGCAACTGCACTTGCTGATGAACTAAAGCAGTCTGGGTTGTGCGCAGGCATGGCTGACCCACTGTCGGCACCAGTTCCGTGGGGGCGTTTATCAACTCGTTGCTACAATTCAATCACGGGATATTTCGGTAACGAATCAACACGCACGTTTCGCGACCTTATCAGGCATGGCCGGACGAAGCTCCTTACCGCAAAGAACCTCGGCGAGCGCAGCATGGCGGACATAGATCATGAATTTTCAAAGCTCGGCGTGACCGACGAGTGGATGCGATCATAATGCCGAACTTTTAATTATGTGGATTCCACAAATATAAGATTATATGGAATCCAGATAATCCTACCAAAGCCGCTGATGCAGTTTACAACACACGCGAACACGCGATGCCTGTGCTGCGAATCGCTTCTATCTGGCGGTCGAAGGTTGAACCGTTCTGGCA
>Ga0070749_10002332_pt1 | contig 12733 bp, 22 predicted proteins | sample VirMetDEL_Nov_18_FD_75180 | JGI IMG/M metagenome (GOLD analysis project Ga0070749, IMG submission 75180) | Aqueous microbial communities from the Delaware River and Bay under freshwater to marine salinity gradient to study organic matter... | ecosystem: Environmental > Aquatic > Marine >...
CTTTGAGGCGATTGACGGCGCAGCAGACTGACCCCCGCTGCGCCGTCTTTCGTTTAGAGACTAGAACACGTCATCCGATGACATGCTGGCGGTTGCGGCGGTTGAAGGCGAACCGAAGTCCTCGGCCTCTATGACGCCCCAATCTGTTGCGCCAGATCCCAGAGGCTCACCCTTCCGAGTGATCCAGACGCCGTTCAACCCAGCCGCTACACCCCGGTTGCCCGCAGCATCATAGCCGTAGAAATTCAGTTCTGCCGCTCCATAGTTGCCAGATTGCAGATGCTCGTCCGTGGCAGGCATCCTGGCCTTGCCTACAAGAGTGCGCACCGGCTTCTTGCTGCTGGCTGATAGATACCAGTTGCCCCGGAACTCGTCTCCCTTCATGTACTCCCCAGACTCGGCGTCCTTCTCATCGCCGTCTCTGAGCGGATTGCGCAGACCCTTCGGCGGCTTATCCCCGAACTTCTTGGAGACCGCAGCCTTCATCGCAGCCTTGATCGCGGCCACGCCTGCTTCGTCTGTCTTCGGGATGATAAGGGTAACGCTGTACTTGGCTTCTGCGCCCTCTGCTGCGGCGCGAGGCTCGATCAGGTGGACATAGGCGAAGCGAGCATCCTTGACGACTATGCGTGTGTTTGCGTTTTCCATTTTACCGTTTCCTTCGGTTCGACGTTTCAGAAGTCTTCAAGCTCCAGATCGGCGACTGCCGTATCCAGATTAATCGGGATTGATAGCTCGATGGACTTCCCTTCATATCCCGGCCAGATCCCCGTAGAGATGCAGTCGGAATATATCTTGGCGATCCTGTTCATGGCTGACCAACCAGCCGCAAGGCTGTCATTGGAAAGCGTGTAACAGGCAACCGCATATGGTGGCTGCTTCTCAACAGCGATGAATGTGAAAGGCGCGATCCCGCCTTCGATCTCTGCTATGCCGTCGATGTAATGAGCGGCCTGCATATAGTAGCCATATTGCCTGATGGCTCTGGCAAAGGCTTCTGGCGAGGCATCAACTGTGGTTTTCACATCGACGATGCCGCTGGCTCCGATGGCGTCAATGCCACCTTTGCATTTCACCTTCGCCTCATAGCCTGTCCAGGTGGCCTCGACCTCTGTCCGGCAACCCGTCAGCAACTCAGCCGCGTGGGAATGCGCCCACACACTGTCGCGCATCCGCAGCGCCTTATCAAGATCGGCAACTGAGATGATGGGCAGACCGATGCGCTCCAGCTTTTCCTTCTCTGCTTTGCCTTCCTTGGTCGTCCAGTTCAGTTCTTTGACGCTGAACAGACTGGCGTGGGACTTGTGCGGCTCCAGGATCATGGCGTGAACCACGGTCCCGAAGATCTGCGCTGGCGTTGGCGTCCTCTGCATCTCCATCGCCGCCTTGTAGTGCGCAGGCGAGCGGGCGATCAGTTTAGCCCCGGAGGCTGATAGGGCCTCCAGCTTGAAGTAGTCGTTTTCCATTTGTCCTCTCCTATTGCGTTGCTGCCCAGAAGGCGATCAGAGCGGCATCCGCTCGACCGTCATCCTTGACCCGTCGAAACAGGTGGGCATATGCGGGGAAGCACTCTGCCGCCCGCATCCTGTTTCCATCTTTGCCCTCGCGGGCGCCGACTGCTTTTTTCCACTTGGCTGGCGTTACATGCTCGACCGGGATCTGTAGGCCAGCGCAAATACCGATGCAAAGTCCGTAGGATTTCCCGAAGGCGAACATGCTGGTGACGCCCTGACCAGGCATCGCCCCCACCAGTTCGATGATGGCTTTGTCTGGTTTGCGTGATGCAATGATCCCGGCCAGCATCTGAGGACTGATCTCGCGCTTCATCTTGTTTCCGCGTTTGACCTCTAGCGTCGGCATATCCTCAACGTCGAGCATACCTGTTTCCGGGTTGAAGAACGCCAGCGCCCCTGATGCGCCTGGATCAATTGCAAGTATCACGGCCATTCGAGCCTCACTTCAAAGCCCATGACCTTTGCATAGGCCAGAGCGGTCTTCAGGGTGCAAGATCCAGACTTCATCGAGGCAGAATAGGTGGCGGACGAAACGTCAGCCTCATCACAAACGGCTCTGGTGGATTTCTCCTGCCGCTTGCGCTCCTTCTCGATGATCCTGAAGAAGTCCTGCGTATTGCGAACGCGGTAGCTCATTCCTCGGCCTCCTTGCTCAAGACAGGATCTGCAATCTCCATTGCAGAGCGCTTGCGCCGCTCAGTGGGGATCTTGTCTGCCTGCCATTCGCCGCACCATTGTGTGCGAGCAACTCTGGTTGGATTCGGATAGCGCAGGCAGGTGAGTGAGCCACCAGTCTTCTCTTTGGTGAAGCGGCAATTAAGACATGCCTCTGTGTTGCGTTCCATTAGTCACTCGCTTTCTTGTAGCTGGTTTGGATGACCATCTCTAAAGGCGTCATCCCGATTTCGCGCATATAGGCTGCAAGGATCGCGCTTTCTTCCTTGCGTTTCGTCTCGTCCATCTTCCGCATAGAGATGATCTTGCGGATGATCTTTACGTCATACCCGTTGCCCTTGGCCTCGGTATAAATGTCCTTCACATCCTGCTTCAGGAGGCTGATTTCGTCCTCCTGTTTCTCGATGCGTTCGACAATGCGTGTCAGTTGATTGTTAGGCTGATCCGACATTTCTCCCCTCCTCTTGCAACCTATCCAGTTCCCGCAGCACCAATGCTGCATAGCCCATGATGTCAACCCAATGATCGCGTTCGAATGGATCTCCGCAGATGATGCGAGCGACTTTCTGCTGGATCAGGTGAACGCTCTCACGCATGTAACAAGGCATCTGATCCCAGTTCCTCGCCTGCTCACATAGGCGTTTTAGCGTTTGAGATGCCGTCGATTGCTCCACATACGAGCCGTGGGTCATCTCCCTCGTCGATAAGATAGTGTCGATATTCTGGTCCATTATTGAGTTTCCATTGTCTGACTGCATGTAAGATGGTCGTGTGGTCTCTGCCGCATAATCGACCTGTTTCCGCAAATCCGTATCCATTTGAGATAAGAGCGAACCAAGCCTCGCGTCGGAGTAGGATGTGTGGTCGTGTTCTGGATTGTCCAACTAACTGCCTCCATGTCATCTTGTGTTTGTGCAGGATCGGAAGAACCACCTGCCTGACCCGATCCCGAAGACACCCCTGCGTTATCAGCAGGTCATCGCGGGAGAACATTGGCTTAGGTATTTCTGGCTCTGGCTCTGGAAGAACCAGCATTTCAGCCGGTGGAATGATGACCTTGATCTGCTTTGATTGCGGCCTGATACCATTGAGCCTGTTCCTGACCTCCTTGTAGTGCCGCTCCCAATTCTCTACCGGAAATTCTCCACTAGGTATCGCCGTGCCTCTCGAAGCGTTTTTGTGTGTTTCAAGTCCCCGTTCCAACTGAGCGCCCTCCATATCTTTTTGACCCTGCTTTGCTGTATCCAGCCGATTTGCCTGTTAAAGTATTTGACGGAATAGACGCCGTCAAATCCTATTTCGCATGTGATTGGCTTCATCTTAACCCCCCAGGATGATGCAGGCGGTGAAGATCATGGCGACTGCCGCGAATGCAGCGAGCATATTGGCGATTTCGTAGACAACCGTTTTCATCGTTTTGACCCCGTGTTTGCGTTACAGGTCGAACCTATCCTGGATAAGTTGCCAAATCATTAATCCAAGGAACAAAACTGCTCCGTTGCAGCCGATCACGATTACCAGCGTGAACATGGTTGACACGATGTTAAGAAGCGCCAGTTGATAGTCAGTCATTTTTTAACCCCAGTGCCATTTCAGCAGTTTCGCGCATTCTGTCTGCAATCATGCAGCAGTCTGGGTCATCCAACGCTATCTTTTTAAGCGCCGCCTCCAGCTTCTCGATGCGGTGGGCTGCGGCAAACGCCAGGTTAGGCGAGATTTGATAAATCCCGGTCCAGTCCTCGTCGGCGATCAGCGCCTCAGCCCGCAGCATTTTGGGAATGTCAACCATCTTTCCCCTCCAGTGCTTTGCGGGCGGCGCGCAGCATCCCAATGGTTGGCGCGTGATCCCACGCCTCACGATCATCGTCATTCTCTTCGGGGTCATATGCGTCGGCCCACTTTGCGAAGGGGCGCAGCGCCGCTTCCAGCTTCTTGATGCGGTCATCCAAAACCCGTTTGTTGGAAAGATACCATTCCAACTGATTTTGGAAATTGGTTTCCAGCTTCTCGATGCGGTCGGCGGCTTCTGGCCCGTCTGGGTTTTTGTACCAGACTGTTGCGCCGTAGTGGTTACCACCCTCGACTTTTCGCAGCCGCTTCACAAGATCATCGCTCATGTTAACTTTCTCCCGTTTTTTAAACACGTTCTGCGGATGTGTTAAGCAAGCCACGCAGCTTTGCCTTGTTCTCATCATCCAGATAGTAGCCGACGCCTCGCCATGTCTTTATCTCGATGCCGTGTTCACGCATCTTCTTGCGCAGCTTCCAAATCGAAACCCTGTTGCGCAAAGCTTCATGGTTGATGTCGGTATAACGGTTGTATTTGTCGCCCTGCTCAGTAAGCCGGTCGAGGTAGGCATAGTCAGCCACCTGGCGGTTATAGATCCCAATCAAAAGCTTCATCTGGTTCTTGCTAAGGAAGTGCAGGAAGGCTGCATTTGTCTGGACCATATCAACGCGAAGCTGGCGGATCTCTTCCTCCAGTTCTGCAATGCGATTTCTCAGCGCATTTATTTCATCGTTTTGTGTAACGAGTAGCTTTTGCACCCGTGATGCCTCGGTCATTGCCTTTGCTCCCTCGCATCCTGAACGCAAACCAGATGGGCATGTGTGCCGCCGTAAATTCCCAACTCACGAAGGGCCTGGTTCTGCGGGATCAGAACACCTGTCGTCAGATTGCAGAGTGGGCATTTGCGCTGCATGAGCGGCCTGTTGAACCGCATATTGAAGATCGGACGGTTGACGCTGCTAACCCGCATGATTACCTCCCAAAGCCTTTTTAAGATGCTGCCGAAGTTCAGCAGACATTGGATACGTGTCTGCCTGAATGATGATCTGTTCCAGTTCATAGATCCGCTGCTCCAATGTGTCGCAAAGACGTTCTGCCAAGAGATATTGCTGATGCCAGCGATCCTCCTGCCGCTCCCAATAGTGGGCTTGCTTCATCCCTGACATTCCAGTTCCTCCATGATTTTCTTGAACCGCTTGAGATGATGCTTGAGTTCCAGCTTGTGCCGCAGTTGCGCAGCCTCATCCGTGGCGTAGTAAACCAGCAAAGAACAGTCAGCGATGTTGCGGGCGGCTATCTGAAGCTCAATGTATTCTGTAGGAAACTCGCTTTCGATCTTCATCACGCCACCCAATAATAGAAAGGACCGGTGCGGTCTCCATTCATCTTGATTGCGTAGCGGCAGGCATCGCGCAGCGTGTTGAACATTGCGGCATGATCGCCAACATGACGCCATCCGGCATCCTTGGGGCGGTAAACAACTGCGTACATATCGTTTGCTCCGTTGCAGGAAGTTGTGGTGGCCGAAGCCCCGGCTAATTAGAAAGCGCGGTTCTTCCAGAATTTCTTGTCGGCTGCGATCTCAGCGGCCTCAGCAGCCTCTCGTTCGGCATAGCACTCGGCTGCATATAAATCCTCGCGTGCGGCTTCGTAAGCAGCGCGCTGATCGTAATCAAAGCTGTCGATGAAGTTCAGGCTGGCGGATTCAAAAGCAGCGCGGGCGGTGTTGAGGTCGGCGATCATGTTGGTCATTTTGTTTGCTCCGTTGCAGGGCGGTGCGAATCGCCAGCCCATGTAAAATAATTTATTATGCAAAAAAGATTTTGTAAACAGGAAAAATGGCGGTCATGGATATTTTTTCCACAACCGCCATTTATCGTTAATAATCAGTGAGTTATCAGCGAGAACCGTATGCGCCACCTAGTAAGCCGGGGACTAGTTGCCGGGCAACTGATGGCGTCCCATACTGGCCTTTCTTCGCCATCTGGTCGCGGATGGCGTCCAAAGCAGCCTTCAGTTCAGGTGCAGACTTGGCAAATAAAAGCTTGGACAACTCGGCATTGGTCTGCTCCACCCGCGCCTGCGTCCCACCTTTGCTGATCTTCTCACCAATTCCGCTGACCATGCGAGACAAAGCATTCGGCGCATTGCCTGTTGCCACGTCTCTGGCAAATCCAGCCATAGGGGAAAGAGCGGCAAGATAGGATTGCTGCTCCAACTGCATAGGCGCTGTCTGCGATCCACCAGTGAGGACGTTCTTCGTCTTCGCCATCTTGGCTTCACGCTCGATGTTCGTGAACAGCCGATTGGTGATTGCCTGAGCCGCTACAGGATCATCAGTCACGCCCTTGATCGCGGCCTCCATCTGCATCTTCGCCTTGCCAGTGCGGAAAGCGGAAGTCACATCGCGGTCAACAGCCTTGCCGAGCATGACGTTCTGGAAAGCATCGAAGACGCCGACAAGATAGGAGTCCTTATCAGCTTGGGACATGTTTCCAAGTCTGCGCTCTGTCATCTCAGCACGCTGCTTGAAGATGTTCTGACCTTCAGCCATCGCTCTCTCAGCCGCCTTGGTGTCAGCCCAGATAGCACGAGCCTGCCGATAGTCCGGGTTCTTTTCAGCTATGCCGATGATCTCATCGCGCAGATCCTGATAGACCTTGGCTTGGTTATTCTTGCCCAAGCGATAGAGCGAAGAAACCTGATCGTCCAAAGCCTTCTGGATCGAATCAATCTCGGCATAGGTATAATCGCGGGCGATGGTCTTGCCGCCCTTCTCTGTCATCCCAATAATCGGTGCAGGCGAGGTTCCTTTGATCTGCGCAACAGCCTCAAGTTCGCTGAACACGTTACTCGGAACCTTCTTAAGCAGTTCATCCATCTGGGCAGATGCCGCAGACATAGGATCGACCTTTTGATAGAGAGGCGCAGCCTGCTGCATACGGGTTGCGGCAAGATCATCAAGAGACGTGAAGATGTTCTTCTTCTGCCCACCCAGCGCCGCCTCAATATCAGCACCAAGTCGCTCTTGCTGCCCAAGTGTGCGCTGCTCCAGAAACTCGCCGATCTGTCCACGGGTTGCGCCAGGCGATTGAGCCAGTAACCGCGTTTGCGACATGACGTTGCCGCCGCGAGCCATTACTTCAGCCGGGATCTCAGGCTTCACACCGGCAGTCTGGCGAGCAAGATATGCCTGCATCAACTGATCAGGCGTCATCTGATCCTTTGCCAGCAAACTGGTTGCGCGTTCTGCGGCCAGCATCTCAGGAGTAGCTGTCGCAGCTTTATAGGCTCCAGCAACAGCAGGGAAAGCACCACCCAAAGCGCCGCCGAACAAGCCACCCATCATCGCGCCTTCAGCAGCCTTATCAAGACGCGCACCAGCGCCGCCTTCGCCCTTCAGGAATCCCTCAACGCCGCCTGTACCAGCGCCAACTGCAGCGCCAGTACCAACGCCGCGAGCAATCTGCGCAGCTAGGCCAGCGGTCCTCGCAGCCGCAACAGGAGCCGCAGCGCCACCCGACAACAGAGTTGCCGCAGCCGCAGGAGCAAGAGCGCCAGCGAACTCACCAATCGCCATTTGCTTGGGACGTTCAACGCCAGCAATGGCGATCTCGGAGCGGACCTTTGCAAGTTCCTGCTCATACGGCGTTCCAGAGATCAAAGACCGAGCATAGGCTTCAGCCTCATCGCCAGCGCCCATTGCAAGGCCCTGTCCGATTACACCGCGCCCCACAACGTCCTTCAGGAAGCTGCTGGTGGGCTGCATTCCAGCCGCAGCCATGCGCTGGGCCGCGTAAAGACGGCGATCCTCGAGCGGCATGTCCTCAACAGGAGCAGCCTTCGATAAAGCGTTGAGACGGTCCAGCGCAGAGAGTTCGGCCATGATGCACCTTTATTTTAGAAGCCACCAAACGCAGGCTTGTTAGGATTGGCCGCAGTCCACGGCATTAGATCAAAATAGCCAGTTCGTTTCTGCGGGATAGCAGGCGGTTGCCTTGGTTCAGCCGCAACAGGCTGCGGAACCTCCAGCATCTGCGTGTAGATTTCCTTGTATTTGGCGTCATAGAGTTTCCGAGCCGCAGGCGAGAGCAACGCCTTGTTGACATTCTCAAGCTGCGTTGCATTCGTGATCTTCGATATGTCGTCTGGCGTAAGATCCTTGGAGATTGCATCGCGCTCACGCTCGAACATAACCTGACCCATGATCTTTGGATCACGAACATCAGGAACAGACCGCTCTGGGTCTAGTTTAAATGCTTCTGCGTTCTTTACGGCCTGGCCATAGGATTTCTCATAGGAGTTGTATTCCTGATCGAATTTAGCTTTCGCAGACGCAATAAGATTAGTCCTCATCTCTGGCGTCAGTCGTTTGCCAGAGATAATCCGATCCATCATTTGCTGCCCATACTTATCAACTGCGCCACTTGCCGCAACAATCTTGCCAGACTCAGTTGTCGAGATAACTGAAGTCGGATCGAAGATTTTATAGAATGACATTATCAGCGCTTCATCAGCGATGCCTGTATCCAGGTTTTTAAGCGAGGACAACGAAGCATATGACTTTTGGATTGCATCAAAGCGATCCGCCTTCGGAGTGAAATCCTGACGAATATCCCGCTCATTCTTCAACTGTTGTTGCTGCGCATCTTCATTTAACTTCAGAAGATCAGCCATCGCACCAGCAGGATCGCCAGGCTTCGCGCCAAAGACCGAGCGAACTCGTTCAGGCGTCAAATATGGAAGATTGGTTTTCACGTATTGGTCAAACGGCGATAGCGCAGGCGTTTGGGCAACAGGAGCCGTCGGAGCCGCAGGAACCATAGGCGCAGGAACCATAGGTGCGGGCGCACCTTCCACAGGAGGTGGAAGCTCTGTCCCAGTGATCTTAGTGGGCGCAGGAACAGTCGTCACTGCTGGCTGTATAGGAGTGGTTGCGGCAGGAGCCGCCATACTTGGCAATGTCTGACCCATAGCAGGAGCAGGCGCACCAGCAGGAGCGCCACTAACAGAAGGCAATGACTTAATCACTTGCTGGATATTGGCAAGTTGCTCACGCGCCGCATTTGCCTGATCTGTCAGCCCAATTTGATCATATGTCGCAATCTGTCTTTGCAGATTGGTCGCCTGCCCTTGGAGTTCAAGGACGCTTTTAGCCTGCCCAATGTTCTGCTGTGCAAGCCCGGCCCTCGCCGCTGCAAGTTGTATTGGGAAAAGTTCATTCTGACGCTGCGCCGCAATCCTCTGCTGCTGGAGCGCCGCCGTCCTTTGGATCGACTCCTCGATGCCTGGACCAATCTTTCCAAGCTGCGCCAACGCCTGCGCCCTGCTTTCCGGCGACTGACGGGCGCCCGCAGCCAGCAACGCCGCACCAATCTGTCCAAGCGATGAGAACATGAGACGCTTTTGATCAGCCGGTGAAAGCATCGACATGCTATCAGGCATCTGCGTTCCACCAGCAGCAGGCGTCTGCTCCCCGCCGCCCAGAAGGCCGGAGATGCCGCCATAGATCGAACCACCAACGTCTTTCACGCCACCAAGAAGGCCGCTAAGGAAGTCATTCTCAGCCATGTCTTATCCTCACTTCTTGGCGCTGGTTGTTGGGATAGTCTTGTAACGCGGCGTATAATATCCAGTATCTTGATCATATACATAATCTGCTTCAGGTGTAGCTTGTGCAGCAGTTGTCGAATTTGCCTGGGCCGCCGCGTTGGCTGTAGGCCAGTTGATCCGATAAGGCGCAGGCGTTGGCGGGATATTCAACAGATTAACCGCAGTGGGGTTCTCCACCTGCGACATGCCCGGCAACTGCGACTGATAGAGCAGCGATTGCATGAATGCATTGGCGATCTCTGGATTGATCTGCGGCGCCTGCTGAGGCGCGGGACCAAGCAGACCAGCAGGCATAGCCTGTTGCGGAGCAATCATTGCTCGCACGTCCCCGATCGTCATTCTGCCGTTGTTGATGGCGTCAGAGAGATAGCCGATGATCTGCGGATCGCCGGGGGTGCCGGTCAGACCAAGATACATGTCATTGATTTCTTGCAGTGTCGCCATGTCTGTTATCCCCAAGCACTAGGGCCAAGCAGCCCGGCAAAAATGTCATCACGCCATTGACCGCGATGGATTGGAGCCGCTTCGCCACTGGGCTTCCAAGTCATCTTTGGAGCGCCAGCAGCTATCAAAGCATTCCCAAGCCCGGCAAATCCGGCAATCTGACCTGCCGACATTGTATCAGGTGCTTTCTCTAGGCGAGCATCGCCACCAACAACCGGAGCCAGAATGTCTGGTTGACGTCCGCCGCCGCCAGCCGGTGTTGGTGCTGTCTGAGGCAATGATGGGTTTTGACCGAACATCCCAAGAAGCCCAGTAATTGGCGATGCAAGAACGCCAAGACCACCGCCTAAATATTTCTTATCAACATCACCAAGCGCAGTCACTGCATTAGACCAGGGAGGCGTATAGCTAGGAGCAGCCTGATCTCCGCTCAAGCCAAGTTCACCGGCATACTTCTCGCCGATCTTGGTAATGTTGCCAACGCCGCCGCGATCTCGGACGGCATACCAGTCGCCCACTCCCTTATTCGCCATCCGTTCCAGCGAGAAATCAACTTGTTTCTGCCAGTTTGCAGCAGACGGGGCTTCTCCAAACTTCTGCTGGAACTCATAGGCCATACCACCCGGCGCAATCTTGGTCGGGTCGCTGGACCCAGAATAGAGTTGGAACGGGCCAAAGGAATAACCTCTGGCATCCCGGTTTCCAAATGTCTCTGACCCAATCGTGTTTGGGTTCAACCCTTCAGACTTCGCAATCCCAAGCGCCATTGCAGGATTGACGTTGTAGTCCTTGGAGCGCCGCCAGATATAGGACGCAATGTCGTTGATCTCAGCCATAACGCACCCTTTGGTCGTCGATTGCCTTGTCGATGATTGCCAAACGACGCAGCATCTCTTCGCGCTTGCCGTCTGGCAGATTATGGATGCGTTTGCGGCTGTCGTCCAGAAAGCCAGTGCAATTCCAGCAAGAACGGCTAGTCGTCTCGCCATCCGCATAGCCGGGAGGCATATCAGCCCCCACTTGCGCCAAATAGTCAAATACCTGTTTTTCGGTCCAATCTTCAATCGGCATTGAGTATGTAATGCCGTCGATGATCTGCCCATCCTTTGCCGTTGACTTGCGCCGGTCATCCCGCCTCTGGCCTTTGATGACCTTCGAAACCCCGAGATCCTTGATGCCTTGATGCAAGGGGATCCAGACGTTAATAGCGCAACACTCCAAACACGATTGCATTGTTGGGCCTGTATTCCCGCTGATTGCCTTTCCAAGAGCCGTGTTTTCAATCGGCAAAACGTCAACCGGCCATCCTCTTTCCGCAATGTTTGCAGGCTGATCCGATTTCAGATGAACGAAATGCGGCAACCGCTTTGACCAGCGCTCCATATATTCCAGCATCTCTGGATAGGATGCCCCAGTGTCCAGCCAGACCACATAGAGATCATCCCATCTCTCTTTATAGAGATAGAGGCAGGCAAGGCTGTCCTTACCGCCTGAAAACTGGAGCGCGGTGTCAATCATAGAGCAGCCAGAATTGACACGGCAGACGACACAGCGCCGAGACCAGACAAGAATGGGCTGCTCTGCATCCCCGGCCCTGTCTCTGTCTTGGTTGAACCATACGGGGTTGCGCCAAGAGCCTGGATCGGGATTTGAAGCTGCTGGATGGGGAATTGCTGGGCCTCACGATAGGCTTGCTGTTCTGCATCAATCTGCGCCTGCTGCTGGGCCTGCAAGAGTTGCTGGGCTGCAAGAGCCCCTGTAGCCCCGGTCAAATAGGCTTCTTGACCAGCGCCAGCCAATCCTCCAAGCGCCTGCGCGCCCTGAATGCCAAGACCAGCACCCGCAAGACCCGCTTGCTGGTTGAGCCTCTGAGCTTCCATCGCCCGCGTAATATCAGCCTGCGCCGCCGTCTGCGCCTGCCCATAATTCTGCGCCATCAGATTAGCCGCAAGTTGCCCGGCCTGCTGTTGCGCCGCAGCATTGACAACACCCTCTTGGATGGCCTGCCGAGATCCACCAAAAGCCTTGGCTTTGGCCGCCGCATCATAGGCTTGGTTTAAGCCGGTCAATCGCTGCTGGTTTAGAACATCGAGCGACGTCCCAAGAACCGCCTGCGTGTATGGGTTCATGTACTGGGAAAGATCGGTTTGCGAGAGTTGCCCAGGTTGCACCTGCTGCGGTTTATATCCGCCAGCCTGAGCTGCTAGTTGCTGGGCATAGGCAAAGGCAGGCTGCGACATTCCATAGTTTTGGGTAATGTTGCCAACAACAGCCTCTGTTCCAGGCGTTAGACCAGCAACCCGTTGGCCTTGATATGGCCCCATCATGTTGGCAGATACATCATATGAAGCCGCAAGGTTCTTGCGCCCAGCTTCCTGAACCCACTCTGGCAATTCGGTCTTGTTCACAACCGTCTGTGAGGATGGTGCGCTCTTACCCATGTGTCATCTCCATAATAGGCAGAGCATGAGAAATGCCCGTTTGATGCCAGCCATATTTGGGCAGAACCTTGCTCCAGCCCACTCGTCCACTCATCTCGATAAACTCGCAGCCCATGTCCTTCGCCATCTGGACCAACTGAGGCTGCATCGTCATCGCCTCATCCATATCGCCAAAAACCAAGAAAACCGTCATCGCCCGCTTGCGAGGATACTGGCTCACCATCGTCACAACGCCAGAATTTTCCTTCCAGAGCATC
>Ga0070749_10002333_pt1 | contig 12732 bp, 18 predicted proteins | sample VirMetDEL_Nov_18_FD_75180 | JGI IMG/M metagenome (GOLD analysis project Ga0070749, IMG submission 75180) | Aqueous microbial communities from the Delaware River and Bay under freshwater to marine salinity gradient to study organic matter... | ecosystem: Environmental > Aquatic > Marine >...
TACGAGCCGCCCAAGCGGGTGCAGATCGTCGTCCCTATGCCAGTCCGTGCGGACTCATCCGCTCCGAAGCGCGCGCCGATTGATACGGACGCCATCGTCGCGCGCGAAATCGCTCGAGCGCGGGGACGGCTGTGGTCGTGAGTCCTCGGCGCGCCTACGCAACGGCTGAAAGCGCGCCTCGCGGCTGACCATCGAACGGCAGGAGATCACCATGAAGACCATGGAAATCACGGAAGTGCGCGACGCACTCGCCAAGGCCGCCCGAATCAAGGGCGAGGCGGGCGTCATCGCACAGAAGAAGTTGATCCTCGATCGGTTCATGATCGTGGACGAGAACGGCGTGGCCGTCGACCCCGACGCCATTGACATCACCATCGCACCGGCCGCCGGCGAAGCCGAGGTCGAGACCGACATGGCAAAGGAGCCAGAGATGACCGAGGACCAGATCACGAAGAGCGTGCGCTCGGCGATCGCCGGCGCGACCCGCGGCAACGCGCCGACCATGGCCGTCACCGCCGAGCCGAAGGCGTGGGAAACCGCGCGTCAGTACGGCCGCCTGAAGCACCTGAAGAGCCGCGAGAGCGCCTACAAGATGGGCGCTTGGTTCATGGGTGCCATGGGCCACAAGAAGAGCGCCGAGTTCTGCGCGAACAACGGCCTCGTCATCCGCAAGGCCCACACCGAGGGCGTCAACAACCAGGGCGGCTTCCTCGTCCCCGACGAGTTCGAGAACGAACTCGTCACGCTGCGCGAGCAGTACGGCGTCATCCGCCGTAACGCGCGCATCTGGCCGATGGCCTCCGACACGCTGCGCATCCCGAAGCGCGCCGCCGGCCTGACCGCCTACTTCGTGGGCGAGGCTGCGCCTGGAACCGAGTCGACCCAGACCATCGACCAGGTGAACCTCGTCGCCAAGAAGTTGATGGCGCTCACGACCGTCACCAACGAACTGCTCGAGGACGCGCTCGTCAACATCGGCGACGACATCGCCGGCGAGATCGCGTACGCGTTCTCGTTCAAGGAGGACGACGCGGGATTCAACGGCGACGGCACCTCCAGCTACGGCGGCATCGTCGGTCTCGGCACGACCCTTGCGGACGCCACCTACCAGATCTCTGACGGTGCCGCGACCGCGACGAGCGGCGTCACCGTGGCCGAGATCATGGCTGGCCTCGCCAAGTTGCCCGGTTGGGCGTCGCAGCGGAGCAACATCAAGTTCTTCTGCAATAAGAGCGTGTATCACGCGGTCTTCGAGCGTCTCGCCATGGGCGCGGGCGGCGCGACGGCTACGGAGATCATCCGCGGCGTCACGGGTCCGTCCTTCTTCGGCTACCCCGTTGAGTTCACCCAGGCACTTGCGGCTGCTCCGAGCGGCGCGGGCGCGACCTACGCGTATGTCGGCGACATGACCCAGGCGGTCTACCTCGGCGACCGTCGCTCGACCACCGTTGCCTTCTCCGACTCGGCGCTCAACGCGTTCGAGCAGGACGAGCGCATCATCCGCGGCACTTCCCGCTTCGACATCGTCTGCGCGAACTGTGGCTCTGCCTCGGCCGCCGGCGCGATGATCAAGCTCACCCTCTGATCGAAACGGAGCGAACACACATGAAGCCATCAAACACGAAGTTCATCTGCGCGTCGGGCGCGGCCGTTTCGACGCTCACCGCCTCGATCGACACCCGCGGATTCTCCTATTGCCAGATCGTCGGATTCAACAACGCGGCGGCGGGTCTGCACACGACCGCGGCGAACACGATCCTCCAGGAGTCGGACGACGACTCGTCCTGGGCGACGATCACCACCGGCCTGACCCCGCTCACGACCGCCTCGGCGGCGTCGATCGCCAAGGTCGTCTGGAATGTCGACCTCCGCGGCCGTAAGCGGTACCTCAAGCCGACCACCGGCTACGCGGCGACCAACGCCCTCTCGCTCATCGCGGTCCTGCACAACGGCGCGGACGCGCCGAACACGGCAGGCGAGGTGAACGCGGTCAATGTCGCCAACATCTGACGCACCGAGCCATTCGCGTGGAACGGGGCCGCACTTCGGTGCGGCCTCGTTCTCTTTTGCGTAGCATCCCGCGCAGGAGGCCAGCATGGAATACGCAAGTGGACTGCCCGAACACATGGACATCGGATTCCGCGTCGCGGAGCGAAGCACAGAGGACGCCGTGGAGTACCTCCGCGACCTCGCGCGCACGATGAAGGACGGAGACACGATCGACCTCATCGTGCCGGACTTCGACCACACGGTGGCGATCTACGCGAACCAGAGCGGAGGAGCGGAGCAGCACGCGGTCGACGGCGGGCGCTTCAAGAGCATTTGGAACCGCACGAAGTTGGTCCGCGCGCTCGACGCGTGCGGCTTCGGCGTCACGGGACCGGCGTCGGGAACCTCATGGACGGAGGGTGGATACATCCGCATCCGCGCACGGAAGTACGCGCGCCCGACGCCGCAGCGCCCGATGAAGGACATCGGCGCGATCATGTCGCTGCCGCGCATCGCGTGGACGACGACCATGGGATGCCTGCACGAATCCGCGGCAAGCCTGGGGATTGATGTCACGCGCACGACGGGCGTCTTCTGGGGCCAATGTATGCAGCGGATGGTCGAGGCCGCCGTTGTCGAAGGCCGAAAGTACATCCTGACCGTCGACTACGATTCCGTATTCGACGAGAACGACATCGTGCGCCTCTGGCAGATCATGGAGACAAATCCCGATGTCGATGTCCTCTGCCCGCTCCAGATCCAGAGGGACAAGGAAAACTCGCTTGTCTGCATCCAAGGGCCAGACGGCAAACTCGCGCGCGGCATCTCCGAGGAGCAGCTGCATTGCGAGGCCATCGACATCTACACGGGCCATTTCGGCCTGACGCTCATCCGCGTAGCCGCGCTCGATGGCGTCGAGCGCCCGCTCTTCTGGGGTCAGCCAGACGCGCAGGGCGGATGGGGCAGCGGACGCGTGGACGACGACATCCAGTTCTGGAACCAGATGAGGAAGGCGGGACGGCGGATCTGCCTCTGCCCGCGCGTACGGATCGGCCACCTGCAACTCGTCGTCACATGGCCCGACGAGCGGTTTGAGGCCGTCCATCAGTACCACCCGCAGTACACGGACGAGGGGAGACCACCTTGCACGCTGACCTTCTGATCGTGCTGAAGCCGTTCTCGATCGCCGACACGCGGACGGGCCGGCGAGAACTTCGACCAGGGACGGCCGTGAATCTGGACCTCCCGAATCTCGAGGAACTGATCCGCCGAGGCTATCTGAAGCGGATCGCGCCGGCGGCTCCGCTCTTCGCGGAATCGCCCGCGACCGCACCGAAGCCGATGAAGAGAAAGAGGGACTGAACCCGTGGCAATCGACGCAGACACGCTCGTCTCCATCGCCGACTTCAAGGTCTACGCGAGCATCACGACCGCGGCCGATGATGTCATCCTCCAGCAGACGATCGACCGAGCGTCGGCCGTGGCTTGCTCCTACTGCGGGCGAAAGTTCGTGCAGCAGGACTTCCTCGAGATCCGCGACACTTTCGGGAATCGCCGGCTTGCGTTGAAGCAGTCTCCGATCTCGGTGGTCCGATTCGTCGGCGTCGGTTGGGACAATGTGGTTGCCGTCGACTCGACGATCGCCTCGGATGCGTTCGCCTCGATCTCGGTGGACGATACCCATGTGCATCTCTACCGCGTCGATAGCAACGGCGGCGCGCACCAGACGACGATCTCGCTGAACTCGCACAACACATCCACCGAGATCGCCACGCAGATCACCTCGACGACTGGCTTCCGCGGATCGGCGACGCTGAATGTCCCCGCGAAGTACATCCGCCGGCTTGCTGGGCGCGATCTGCGGAACTCGACCGCGTATCTCGAGGCTCCCACCGAGTCGGTCTACGACTACCAGGTCGACCTGGCGACGGGTGTTCTCTACGGCGGGCAGCTGCACCTCTACCGCTCGATGCTGATCGACTATACGGCCGGCTACGAGACGATCCCGCTCGATGTCCAACAGGCGGTGATGATGATCGCGCAGCGGATCTACCATGGCCGCAAGCGGGACATGGGCGTCGGCAGCGAATCGCTCGGCGGATACTCCTACTCGCTCCGCGGCAGCGCGGAGATCGACATGGAGGCCAAGATGCTCCTCGACCCGTACCGGAGGCTGCGGTGAGCATCTCCAGCATCGTCGGCCGATTCGGGATTCCGCTCTATGTCTACCGACCGACCCTCACGGCGGCGTCGGATGGAACGGTGGTTCGCACCTACGGTACGGCGGTGATCTCGGCGCGCGGATTCGTGCAGCCGAGCGGGCAGGCGCAGGACCCTTTCGAGGGTCGAGCGAGTTCGCGTACAACGGGCGTCGCGTACTTCGACGGAGCGCTCGACATCCGCATCGAGGACGAAATCTACTCGGGAACCTCTGGCAGCGTGACGGCGTGGCGAGTCATCGGCATGGTCAACGCGGGCGAGATCGGGCGGTCCCTCGCGGCGCTGCATCTGAACATGACCGCGGTGGATGTGATCGAGGTCGAGCCGGCGGTGAGCCTCTGACATGGCGAAGGCAAAGGTCAACCTCGATCTCCCGAAGATTCGCGCGGCGCTGACCGCGGCGAACAACGAGGCCATGAATGTCTCGTTCCTGGCGCTCTCGCGCCTAGTCCGCGGCAAGTTGTCGCAGCGCGGTACGGGCAGGATCTACCGCGTCTCGCGCGGCGCGCGCGGCGGGCGCAATCTTCGCGCGCGTGGGTTCCACCAGGCCTCCGCGGCGGGATTCCCGCCTGCGGTCAATACGAACCGCCTGCGTGCGTCGTTCATCTCCGACCAGTTGGGCAGTTGGAAGTACGGCTACGCGTACATCAGGTCGGGCGAGAAGAAGGCGATCCTCAACTACGGGTCGCGCGTGACATACGCGCCGATGCTCGAGTTCGGAACGCGCAATATGCGCCCGCGCCCGTACCTTCGGCCGACCGTGCAGGTGTTCTCGAAGCAGGCGAACCGCATATTCGCCGTCGCGTACGCGCGGCACATGGGGAAGAAGCCATGAGCCAGAAGGCAATCCTCGACGCACTCGCAACCCGCCTCGCGGGATCGACGCTCTATACGACGCTCGGCGGTCGGCTCGGCCTCGACGAACTGGCGGCCAACACGGCGCTCCCGCTGATGGTCTACCGCGTCACGGGAACGCAGACGGCGCAACTCTTCGGGAATACCGAACGGTACGACCTCACGCTCGAGTTCCAGTTCTACCAGAAGTCGTCGGACGGAACGCAGATGCACACGCTCTCCTCGCAGTTGAAGACGGCGCTCGACGCCTCGCTTGCTGCGTCTGGCTTCGATCGGATTGTCCTCATCCGAACGGGGACGGGAACACCCTCATACGAGGACGATTCGTGGACGATGACCGACACATACCGAGCGGTCGGATTCCGCCTCTAAAGGGACACCCATGCCAGTCACGCAATACCTCATCGGCAACGACGGCGACGCGACCTTCACCGCCGGCACGACCACCCAGACCATCTTCAAGGTCCGCAGCTACGCGGCGACTCTCGGCCGCAACTCGGTCGACCTGACAGCGTTCGGCGACACGGGACGCCGCAAGCGCCTCGGTATGCTCGATGTCACGGGCAGCCTCAACGCCGTGATCGGCCTGGACAACACCGCCAGCACGACGACGACGAACTTCTTCGTCTCGGAGCAGCGGACCTACAACACCTCCGAGGCCGTCACGCTCTCGCTCGTGTTCGGTGCAGGCGCGACCACGACCAACCAGGCCAAGATTGTGGCGAAGGTGGTCATGAACAACTTCGCCTTCAACAACGACAAGGCCGGCGACGCGACGCTTTCCGCGAACTTCGAGAACGCGGACGGCATTGCTCCCGTGGTCACCTGGCTGATCTGATGCTCGGGGTATCGCCGCTAGCCGGCGTCTGCACGCCGAATGGAGACGACTGGATCTCGACGCTCGTCCTTCGGGACGGCCGCGTGATCCGTCGTAGGTTCTCGCCTGGGACCATGCCCGAGGATGAGGTGCTGCGGCTTTCGCTTCGGTACTCGGATCTCACCGCGGAGCAGGTCGCGGACGCTACGATCCGCAGGGCGTCGGAGGCGTCGGTGGTCTCGGTGGCCGTTGACGACCACTTCGAGCGCCTCATGCGGAGGATACGCGGATGAACCTATGCGCCCCATTTCCAGTCACGATAGACGGGACCGAGATCATTCTGAAGCCGCTGACCGTGCGGCAGCGCCTCGCTTTCGGAAACACGCTCGTCGAGCGTGAGCGGCAGAAGTCGCTCGAGGCTGGCAAGGCCGCCGGCCTGACGGGTCGAGATCTTGCCGATCTCGTCGCGGAGTCCGCGCGTGGGGCCGAGCGCGTGTCGTTCGTCGTGGCGTCCTGCTTCACGCTCGAGGGCGCGTTGATGGTCCTCGCGCTTGCTTCGACGGAGAGGGACGCGGAGCGGATCGGGAACGCTATGGAGCCTGGGGATGTCGGCGTCCTCGCGGCGCGGTGCATGGGCGTTTCCTTCGAGGCGAAGGCGACCGCCGCGGGAAACTGACTCGGCCGGCTGGCGCGGCCGACTGGTTCCGCGACTGGCTGGCCGAAGCGCACCTCATCGCGCGGAGCGCGCCTGGTCTCGGGAACCCGCTCGACCTGACCGTGACGGAGTTCGATCGGCACCTCGCACTCGCGGCGACGGGCGGCGAGGTCGATGAAAGGCCGTGGCATAGGCGCTACATCGAGGAGGCAGTTCGTTGAAGGCCGGCGAGATCGAAATCAATGTGATTGCGAACTACGCGGCGCTCGACGGGCAGCTGGCGGAAGTCGTCACGGCTGCGGGTGGAGCGGGCGGCGACGCCGGCGACAACTTCGGCGCGAAGTTCCAGACCGCGACCGAGCGGTACGCGGAACGCACCGCGATGGAACTCCGCTCGAAACTGACGAAGGCGGTCGGCGCGCTTGCCATCGGTCAGGCGCTCAACGCGGGACTAAAGGCAGCGGCCGAGGGCGGCGACTGGGCCCAGTCGCTGGCGAACACCATCAAGTCCATCCCCGTGGCGAACATCGCCTACGAGTTGATGGAGAACCTCGGAAACCTGCTCACGGGTTCCGCGCGCGATTCGATGGAGGCGCTCGAACTGGAGGCCGAGGCGAAGGCGCAGAAGATTCGCGCCAAGTTCCTTCAGGACCGGCAGGGCGCGCCAGCACAGCAGGAGGAGGCGCTCGCCACCGCGCGCGCCCGCGCGGAACTCTCCGACGCCAAGCGGCTGGGCGATGCGCGCAAGGTCGCCGACAAGGAAGCCGTCCTCGCGTTCCGCGAACTGGACTCGAAGCGCGCGAAGGAAGTCGCCGCGATCGAGGCGCTGCAGCGGAAGGAACTCGCCACGCTCACGCGCGATGTGCAGCGCGCGGAGGCGAAGGAACGGCATCAGGCCGAACTAGATGCGGTCCTCGAGCGCTACCGCGTCGAGTACGACCAGATCGTGAAGAATCGGCAGGCGTCCTTCGACATGGCCTCGGAGAACGATCGCAAACTCGCCGAGAAGAAAGCCGAGGACGAGCGCAAGGTCGCCGAGGCCGCGCAGTCGGAGATCGACGACATGATCGCCTTCATGGAGGAGCGATCCGCTCGAGCGGCCGAGGAGATCGCCGCGGAGACGCAGAAGTCGATCGACGCGATGACGAAGCAGGCGGATGATCTGGAGGAGCAACGGATGGCCGCGGCGCAGGAGCAGGGAACGGCGCAGACCGCCTTCGGAGCCTTCCGCTTCTCCGCGTACACCGATGCCGAGAAGAAGCAGAACGACCAGTCGATCCTCACGGAGATCAGGTCGATCCGGCGTGAGGTCGGATCGCTCCAGACGAGCGGAGGGCCGATGTAATGGCGCAGCAAGTCGTCGAATCAGAAGAGTCCCGCAAACTCGGCAACTCGGGCGGCATCCTGCGCGGTACGCGGGTGTTCTTCATCTGGGATGATGTCGCGCCGATCACGGCTCCGTCGTCGATTCTCTTCGGCGAGAACGGGATGCCGCAGCTGGGTGATCTCTTCCCCGGCGAACTCGAGGTCTATGCGGTCACCTACGACTTCCAGTTCATACCGAACTCGAATGGAGTCTGGCGCGTCGAGTTTGCGTACCAGGCGGGATCGGGCGGAACGCCGCCGCCTGACCGCGTTCCGAGCGAACCAGGCTACCTCCAGATTTCAATGGACTACGGCGCGGTGTTCAAGGACTTCTGGCGCTCGTCTCCGAATCTGAACCCAGGCTCGGGAAACGACATCGGCGGCGTCCGCATCGACACGGGCGGCGTACCGACTTCGGTGCTCGTCGCGCAGCATCGCCTCGTCATCGACGAGACCGTTCCCACATGGAAGGTCGAGGACTCGACCGCTCGGGCGCGGAATAGCGTCGGCACTCGGAATAGCGCGTCGTTCTTCGGCGCGGCTTCTGGAACGCTTCTCTACGAGGGATGCAGCGCGAGGCGCACGACGCTTGCCGCTTTCTCCCTCACCCATAAGTTCCTCTACGACGAATACGGCCACCAGATCCAGCAGCCGCGGCTCAACTCGCAGCGGCAGGTCGAGTGCATATCCTCGAGCGGCTTTCTTCACGCGACATGGGTTCGGTGGGTGCAGCCGTTCCCGTTCACGACGAACTTCTCGCAACTCTCGGACAACTTCTGATGGCCGACGAAATCACGATCAACCTCCGTCTTCAGGTCAGCAACGGGTTTCTCGTCCATCGGGAAGACCCTGGCGTGCTCGGCGTCACGATGACGGGCAAGAACGGCACGGGCGGAATCCAGAACATCGTGGCCGGCGGCACCGCAGGCGTGGCGATCACGATGGGCAGCACGGGAACCGCCGGCTATGCGTTCTTCCGAAACACCGACACGGTGAACTTCGTGGAGATCGGTATTCAGGTCGCGGGAACCTTCTATCCGTTCGTGAAGTTGAAGCCGGGCGAGTCCTGCGTCCTGCGGCTCGGCACGAACACGCCGTACGCGCGTAGCAACACGGCGACGACGAACCTCCAGTACTTCATCCTCTCCGACTGATGCCGTTCCCACGCTTCACATCCGGCAGGACGGGCAACCTCACCTTCTCGCTCCTCAACGAGATGATGGAGCGTATCGAGGCCGTCGAGCGCGCCGCGGGCGCGAACCCGATGAAGTTGCCTGGGCAGCTGCCGCCGTTCCTCGCGCGGGTGGTGTCGGTCAATCCTGCGAACGGCATTGAGTACGAGTTCGACGAGGTGGCCTATCCGACATCGCATTCGATCTCGGGTTCGGTCCTGGTCGCGGGAGGTCGAAACTCGCGGCAGGAGGCAGACAACTACGCGTTCCCGTTGATCGGTAGCGGCTTGTCGATCGGGCAAATCTTGTTCGTGTTCCCCGTATATGACTCCGCTAGCGGACTGGTGTTCCACACGGTCGAGGCCGCGGGCGGCGCGATGACCAAGGTAGCGCGGGTGGTGTCTTTCGCAGTGGTCCAGGCGAATGTCCGATGGTCCTACACAATGCAGCCAGTCAAGACAGACCCCAACTCATTGGCGTGGATCGCGGACGGGCCGACATTCGTTGCGATCAACGGCTCGGAGAATGTGACCGACTCCGCGACGATCAAAGGCGTCGGTGCGGAGCCTCCGACTGGCCCAACCTACACCCGGATGCCGATCAAGTCGGGAGTCATCGCACCCTGCACCATGGAGCCGAATGGCGCGTTGTGGGTGTTCTCCGTGCCGAACGGATATAAGGTGGTCTGCCCATGAGCGAGACGACGACGAACGCAGACAACCGCAGGATGCGCCCGATGCGCCGTCTCGCGGCGCGAACGCTGCCCGCGGCGAACCTCATCGTCTACGAGTGTCCCGCCGGCCGCTCGACGAACATCGAGACGATGGTCTTCTGCAACACGCACTCGGCAAAGGTCACGCTCCGCGTGTTCCACCTGATTCCAGGCGAGAGCGCCGGCACGACGAACTCGCTCTTCTACGAGCTGGACTGCGCCGCGTACACGAGCACGGTCGTCGAGTTCCCCGTCCACATGGGCGCGGGCGACCGCATCGTCTGCCGAGCGGGAACGGCGTCGCACATCTGCGCGACCTTGTACGGGGTCGAGAGCGGTGTTTGAGTTCGGCGCGGCGTGTTGCTGTCAAGGCGACTTATGCTGCCCGTGCAATCCGTTGTACGGTGGCAGAACCAGTTGGCGCGCATCATGGAGCGGACTGTTCCGTCTCGCACCCGTCACGGAATGCCAAGAGCAGCTGCAAGCGGTGATTCACGGCTATGGACTGCAAGGGGTTCCAGAATGGAACAAGCCAGCAGAACTTGTGCTCACCAACACGCTTTCTATTACAAAGGTTTCTGGAACGGTCACTTGGGGAAGTACCAATCCGACATCGCCACAGTTCTGCTTGCTTGGTCCTCCACCCGTGACATTCACACAAAATGCAAGGGGAAGGAGCTTTGGGTTCCAATGGAGTGACGCGCTCGGCATTCGTCTGTGTCGGCGAGTCAGTATCGAATACGATCAAGGTCAGAGATTGAGTGCGCGTATCTTCCTATCGCCACCGACCAGACCTTGCCCGACGAATCCAAATGCACTGACGAGACCATGGCTTGCGCGCGTCAACTGCGGAGATGTAGCAACCTTTGAGTTCACTGGGACAAACGACTGCGGGAATCCAGGTCCCTTCACACTCTCGTCGACCTACATTCAGCAGGATGGATTGAGTGTCGGACAGTTCGGAGTATCAAATGCCGACTGGTCTCCTGGTGCTTTCTCGCTTTCATGAATGCCTGCCGCTACATGACCTCGAGCGAATGCACGAACCGACTCGCGCTTCCGCAGTACGGCGCGCGGCCGTCGCCGGGAGTCTGCGAACAGTGCGAGTATCGGAACGGATTCCGCGGTGCTGGCGATGTCCTCGCGTGGCTGCTTTCATGGACGCCGGCGCGCCGATTGCAGCTGGAAGGCTGCGGAGGCTGCAAAGAGAGGCAGGCGGCGATGAACGCAGCGATGCCGATCGGAGACAAGTCGAGTTCGGGATGCGGCGGCTGCGGCGCGAAGGCCGATAGAGGAGCAGAGGTCTAGACCATGGCGATCACCTACACCGGCACGAACGGACTCTTCACCCGCCTGGGCGCGCTCGTCTACATGATGGACGCGGTGCGCACCCACCAGAACAACCTGAAGACGCTGTTCGACAACATCCAGGGCGAGTACTCGGCGGCCGACCGCTACATGATCGACCAGCTCTCGGGGAACATCGAGCAGCGGCAGGCCGAGGCGGGCAATGTGCTGCTCGATGTGCAGGCGGCCGCGGTGAAGACAATGGTCGAGATGCTCTGGGCCGACGCGCAGACCTCGAGCGCGCGGACGATGCGCGCGAAGACGATCGAGGAGGCGCTCATCTACCTGATCCGCGACATGGACGCGACGAGCAACTCCGTCGAGGGTACGACCGTCGCCGGCGGCGTCCTCGGCACGACTGGCACGGGAAACGGATCGCTCCTCTTCCTGCTCGAAGCGCCGAATGTCCTGCTCTCCTCGACGAACGACTGGCCGAACATCCGAACCGACCTCATCGCGGCGCAGTGCATCCAGGACGCGCAGGGCGGCGGCGTCATGCCAGGGTCCGAGGTGTTCCAGTTGAGTGGCACGGCCGCGTATGGGTCGCTCGACTGGCGATTCCCCGCGGGGTCTGGCGTCCGCATGACCCTTGCTTCCGCGTGTGCCGCCGTCGACGACGGGCCACAGTACGCGAATGTCCTGCGGAACTCGGATCTCGAGGATTGGACGAGCAACATCCCAGACCAGTGGACGGTCCAGAGCGGTACGGCGGGTACGGAGTTCCTCCAGGACACGACGACCTTCTGGCGCGGCGCGTCGTGCCTGAAGATGGCGGTCACGGGAAACACCTTCCGCATCCGGCAGAAGTTGTCGTCGCCAGACGGAACGCTCGGAACGATCGACCCAGACCGCCCGTACACGCTCTGCTTCGCGGCAAAGAAGGACGCGTCCGCGACGGGCGCGATCCGCGTCTCGATCAAGGACGGCTCGAACAATGTCATCGGCGGTCTGACGAAGGCGATCACCGTCTCGTCGGGCCTCACGACCAGCTGGGCGCTCTACTCGGTCGAGATCCGCGCGCCGAAGGTCCTCGCGTCCGACCTCTATGTCGTGATTGAGTCGACAAGCGCTATCGCCACCGCGGCGGTCTACATCGACGAGGTGATCCTCGCGGAGATGATGCCGATCGCTCCAGGCGGTCAGGCGTTCGCCATCGTCGCCGGCTCGACGAACTTCGTCGTCGAGGATCGGCTGCTCCGCAAGTTCTCGAACACGAACGAGGGCGCGTTCGTGCGCGCGTTCGACCGCCTATTCGATATGTACGGTCTCGGTCTATCGCTGCCGAGCAACTATCTCGGCGGCGAGACCATCGCGGATACGCTCATCGCCTGACATGGAGATGATGAGCGAGGTCCGCGCGTACGCGAGGAGCATCATCAACTCGTCCTCCTCGGCGAGATCGAGCGCGACGGTCAGTAGGTCGAGGAGATCGAGGTCGTGGCGGTCGAGGTCCGCGCATTCCGCGCGCCGGCGGGAGCCGCCTGGGGGCGGTTCCGCGCGCCAGAGCGCGTCCTGGGTCCGTAGAAGGAACGCCCGTACCCTGCGGGATTTCATGCTCGGGTGGAGATTTCTGGTGATTTTCTCTAGACCCAAGGGCGGA
>Ga0070749_10002335_pt1 | contig 12728 bp, 6 predicted proteins | sample VirMetDEL_Nov_18_FD_75180 | JGI IMG/M metagenome (GOLD analysis project Ga0070749, IMG submission 75180) | Aqueous microbial communities from the Delaware River and Bay under freshwater to marine salinity gradient to study organic matter... | ecosystem: Environmental > Aquatic > Marine > Coastal...
AGCTTCTTGCGCCTCCATTTCGCTAGTAGCATCAACACCACCAGCGTATGCCCATACATTTGAAACAAGTTCTTGTCCTGGAATTTCTAAGGTTTCTTCTAAACCCTCTTTTATACCCTCTTTACCAAGTGTTTTTAACCCACCTGTTAAAGTTTGTTTTGTGGTAGCCTCAACAGCAAGCCTAAATGATTCTTTTGAACCCTTACCTTGTGTTAGGTTTCGTACATATTGCCTAGCTAAACCCTTTCTAGAAGAACTACCAACAGTTGCCATCAAAGCCTTTGCCTCTACGGGATTAACCAAAGCGATAGCACCAATAGCTGCTGATTGAGCCAAAGCAAAACCAAGAGCCTCTGAATCGGTAGCACCAAGGTCTCTTGCAGTTTCGTAAAAATCATCTTGACTTTGAACTACAATAGCACTAAATGTTCCTATCATAGCTGATGTTCTCTGACTGAACTTAGCCGCTTGTGCTGCTTTAGTAACAGCACCACCAATAGGCATAAGGGTCATAATCATGTCCATAGCGATAGGGGTTGAACTATATGCAGCAGCCCTTACGTTAAAGTTTGAATACTCGTCATACGATCCAGGAGACGAATTGAATTTCTTCAATATGTACTCAGTGTCTGCTTCGTGCGCCTTGTAACCGCTAGAATCATACACCATTCCTGTTGGCTCTCCATCTTTAAGTATTACTTCAAACCCATCAACATTTGCAGCCTTCTCGTAAAATTCTCTAGCAAATTTTGTAGGAGCAGGGTTTCTAACAGCATATGTGTCTGCTGCCATTTGGAAGTAATCATCAATTTTATCCCCATAATCATATTTTTCATCTGGGTTGATGTTGTTGGCGAAACTAGCAAGAGCAGAAAATGTCTTTAAACCTCCACCCACTAAGCCATCCCAAATGGGATTCATCACCTGATAAAGATTGCTTGCATCCTCATACGCAGCATCTGTTCTTTTTTGATATTGCTTTTTAAATATCTCTAGTACGTCTAAGGTTCTTACATCAGGATTGGTTTCGTAATCCTGCATAATAGCGTTGACACTTGCTTGAGCTTTATTCATCTCCTTAAACTCCGGAGAATCATACATCAACTTCAAAGTGTTAAAGTCTGCTACATACTTGTCAAACTCTTCCTGAGAACCTACAAACTTATCTCCAACTACTTTTTGACTCAAGTTCATAATGCTGTCTTCCAGCTTCTGAGACTCTTGCACTAGGTCTTTGTTCCTTTTTAGTAAATCGTCCCTTTGATCAGCAAAGACAGTATAAGAAATATCCAATCCCTCTTTTACAAGGTTTGATGACTTCTTCTGTAAAGCTTGATTTTCTTCAAAGAAATTAGGATTGTTCTCTATCTCGTCCCTAATTCTTTTTGCCTTATTAGGGTTCATTTGGTCGTAATAATTCAACGCTATGTTTGCGTAGTAATTATCTTCACCCTTTTGGAACTCTGTATTTCCAGACTTCTTTCTCTTTTCCTCTATAATTGACCTTGTTTGTTCTGCAACTATAGATTCTTGCCCAGGTATAACAGCACCCTCCAAGTTTCCGGTAATGGAAGCAATTGTTTTACCCTCTTCCATTCCAACCGCTATAAGCATAGCGTCCTTGCTTTTTCTTGCCTCTTCAGCAGCTTTAGCTTCTGCATCATAGGCTTCTTGCATTGTTGATGTTATAATCCCGGTTCCTTCAACGCCCGTTACACCTTCAACACCTTCTTCGGTGGTTATTTCTAATCCTAATTCTTTGTTTTCAGGAAATATCTGCCTGTCTAATTCTTGTAATCCAATGCCTTCAGCACCTGTTGGACCCATAGGACCCGTAGGACCCATTACTTTCTTTTGGTCTCCCTCTTGAGCAGGTTGTATGTCTTGTGGATTAGGAGCGTCAACAACAAATGCATTTGACTTCGCCCTCATATACTTAGCGAAATCTTCTTCACTGGTGTTCTCGGCAAACCAATCTTTCATTCTCTTCGCCTCGCCCTCCTCGCTAGTAAGATTATACCAAGCCGGGTCAAGGTCGAACACCTCTGTTACTTCGTCTAATGTGCCTTTATTCTTGGTTACTTTTACAGCATCACCTATGCCCGTAGCCTCAAAATCAAAACCATACTTCTCATATCTTTCCTGAAGATCACGAGCGACTTGGTTTTCATCTCCACGGTCAATTAAATCTTTATCTATGTAATCGTAGAGATCAGAATACTTTACAGCTTCTGAATTAAATATTTCCCTCTTTTCGTCTCCTACATCTTTAGGCTTTACATCAACCTTTATAGATTCTGCATCTCCATCTTGTCCAAAGGATTCGGAAGTCGAATCTTTTTTTTTTACGTCTTCTGAATCAATAGCTTCCTCTACAATAGTTCCGTCAGTTGGAGGTGTGAATTGAACGTCTTCTACAACCGTTCCGTCAGTTGGAGGAATAAATTCTTGATTATCTGCCATTACTACTGTTTTATGTAAGTGTTACCATCAAGACCAACCATTGTTTGTCCTGGGCTTAATGCTGCCCATGCAGCGTTCCATTGAGCTTGAGTCATAGTAGCTGAACCACTAGCACCTCCTGCATTAAAGTAAGAGTTCATTTGGTCTACCTGATTTCCGGTAATACCCATTGAATTGTAAAGTTGAGCCTCTATTGATTGAGAGTAAGGAACTAAATAAGTAACCTTTGTTTCTGCCTTTTGGAGTTCTTGAAGCTCATCTATCTCAGACTGACTTAGGTTTCTCTTAGACTTCTCATCTTCTAGCCTTAACATCCTATCTCTCTTAGCAAAATCCAGTATGTTTCTTGATACCATCTCAACATACTTTTTACCGCCAACTTCGGTTACTGCTGTAGGAGTACCCTTTATAGTTGTGTTTGCTGGCATATTTGCGTTAACAAAAGCTCCCTGACCACCTCCACCTGCTGGGTCTAGTTGCAATGCATTTGTTCCTACAGTAAATTCATTCTCAGCAACACCGCCCTTAAATCTATTTAGTTTAAGGCTCTTATCTATATCCAACGAACCACCAGCATCTTTGATGTTGATTTTACCGCCTTCGGTAAGTCTCCAACCCCACATTTCATTGTTACCTCCACTTGCACTCCACTTAAACTTAGCAGGGTCTGCTTTTGGAGTAGGAATGCTTACTTTTTCTTCTCCGTACCTAAACTTCTCTCCTGCACCTCCAACAATCTCTTCTAGCCATAAATCTGTTTGTGCAGTTTGATCTGCTTGAGACATTCCGGCTAGTGACTTTACGTCTTTTCCATTGGCTCTTAGGAATGCAATTGCCCTTTGTGGGTTAGACTTTATAGACTGCTTGATTTCCTCTTTCTTAGTCATATAAACGTCTTCCGGTATCTGAGTCTGGAGAAACCTAGTTTGGTCTTGCCTTCCTAGTACCGTCTTTTGACCCATAGCATCAAACACCGTTTTGTCAATGCCTTTGAATCCTTTTTGACACAATTCATCAACATTTATGATGTCTTGAAGTGGTACGTAAGAGTATATACCATTTTCTGATATATCTCCATATCCAGCCTCTTCTAAGGCTCTAGCATAATCTACATCAGAGACATCTCTATCGTTTTGCATTGCCTCTAAAGCAGGGTCGTAATAAATACCACCCTTTTGTATCTGTGTGGCTCTAGCCTTGATTTGATTGTTACTTTGAACGTAGTTAGACATATCCATGTTGAAGTCATTCATAGCCTTGTACATGCCAGAATAATCTTCATTATTATACATGGTTTGAACCTTATCAATCGTGTCTGCGTATTTTATACGAGCATCATCATGGTTTCTCCAAAAGATTTTGTCTTCATCTAACGTCACCTTGCTTAGAATGCCGGCAAGTTCTTTAGCTTTTCTCTTCTTCTCTTTCTTCTCGTCTTCAAGCTTCTTCATCTTCCTAGCATGCATCTGACGATATGGGGTCATATCGACCTCAAAGTTCAATGCAATACCAGTACTTAGTGGGTTACCAAAGGGTCCGTTTGCCATAATTATCCCGTTATTGTTCCAAAGTCATCTGTAAAATCCCCCATAGTAGAACTGGAATCATAAATTGTATTAAAGTAGTTGAATTGACTTTCATCTACTGGATTCAATCCTTGATAATTAAGGGTTGCTCCCCCGAAAGGATCGGCAGTTTGTTGCCCCCCAAGTGTCTGTGTGGGTTGGTATTCAATATTGCCCACAGGATTAAATGGGTCGCTTGCTTGTGTGCCAAGTAATTCCGACTCAAAGTAGCTTCCATCAGAAGGTCTTAGACTAGTTATTGGAGCAGTAGTTGAACCAGTAGGTGTGCTATCTACAACACCCATCTGCGAAGCTGTAACAGCATCTTCCCCAATAGCTTCTTTTTCTGCCGCATCTTTCCCCTCTATAGCCTCTGCAATTGTAGCACCTGTACCAGCAAGATTCTTAAAACCAGCAGCCGCTGATTGCCCTAACGCCTGTTGCTGTGCGTACAGCATCTGATTGAAGGACTGAATGTTCTGATTTTCTATAGCTTGCATTTGACCTGCAAGTTGAGCATACTGCCCAAGGCTTTGGCGTTTTATCTGTGCGTTCTGTGCAGCAAGAGCATTCATTGCCTCAGTAGTTCTTATCTGAGACACAGCAGCGGCTAGGTTACCCAAGCCCCTCTGTTCCATCGCACGTTGTGTTCTACTTTGAGCAGTTCCGATTCTTTGTTCTGCTACCGCCCTTTCAGCAGGAGTCATGCCTTGTTGAGCAGCCCTCCTTGCTATTCCCGTTGCTGTTTCTAAATCAGACCCTGCTGAATATTCTTTTGCCCCCGGTAGTTTGGATAACTGATCCATTGAGACACCCATTTGGATGCCCCCCATTACTCCTTGTACTACTGCGCCAATCCAAGCCATATTACGTTATTTACAAATATACTTAACTTCTATAGATCCTTAATCTTTCTCTTAGCTTCACAACAAAGTTGTATAGCCTATTGTAGGTCTTTTTTGTAAAGAAGAACTTAACTTTTATAAAGTCTCCCATCAATGATTTAGTATCTCCAGAAGGGTCTCCACTTTGAGTAGAGTCGTTCTTTATCGGAGACCTCCAATGATCATCATGGTCATCAAACTCACCCTTATTCAAGAAACTTTCCTGATTGAGTGTCTTGAACTCCATTCTATCAGGCTCGTAGTCACTTATAACTTGTGTGGCTACAAACTTCTTGCTTGACTCTGGTAGATAGTTTACAATACCCTCAATGTAAGCGTCCTCAGACAACTCTCCTGCATCAGTTTTATACCAAGTAGTGTACTCGCCTTTTCTATGCTCGTATATCTTCTGCTCGTCTGTTGGATGGGCAGAAAGGAACTTGTTCTTCCAAGGGAAGTAAATCTTAGGCATATGAGAGTAGAATGAACTAAACCCATTTGTCATCTCATTGAATGCAAGTGTAAAGTTGGAGTAGTAATCCCCATCATCTCTTGGAACTCTTACCCAATAAGACTCCCAAGGACCTGTGCCTCCAGGCTCATTTAGCTCCGTAGGGTTGTGCGCTTGAACACACAGATAAACATCAGGTATTTGCTCAAAAGGATAATTTATGAATGTGGTGTTAGCAACAGTGTCCCCCACATTGTATTGATCTATTCTAAGGTCACTTAACTTCCACAAGCCCCTGCTTGCCCTATATCCCCTCCAAGTCCAAATGGCTTCTTTGTACTCATCATCCCATACAGCACGTACTCCTTGGTTTACGTATGGAGAGTCTTCTCCTTCAGTCCATCTTGCATCGTTCTCTAGGAACGACCTAAGACCCTTTACGTCTGAAAGCACAACGGTACCGTCAGCACCAAACCTCATAATTAGTTTGGACTCTTGGTTAAACCAGTAAATTACATCTTTACCACCTGGGCTTCTACCCTTTATTACAGACCACTTGTGTTGTGTTCCGTAGGCAGAAAGACTCTGACCATCCCTTGACAGAACAGCACCGTCTCCAATAACTATGTTCAACCCCTCTGCAACATCTGTCTGTAGTTGACCCGTTGCGTGGAAATACTGAGCCTGAAACTTTCTAGGCTGCAACGTAAACAACTCTCCATTGACATTCTTGTGTGAAATAATCTCACCAAATGTTTGGTCTATATCCTTAAAGTTTAACGGAAGAAAAGATTGATTCTTGTCATCAAGCGTTTGCTGTTCATACTTCTGACTGTAATCTATTCTAGACGGTAGGTCTGTCTGTTGTTTGAGTAGCCTATCGTTTATAGAGTTGTAAGAAAGGATTCCGTTTTCTGGAGTATATGATGGATTGTATCTGAAGTTGAAACCAAATCCCGACTCATAGTCTTGAAGCCAATCCCCTGGATTAGTTGCGTCTGAAGGATATAAGAAAGCGTCAGCATCGTCAGTCCTCATCTGAGCGTTAATCCTGTTTTGAGAATAGAACTTCATTCCACCACCCCAACCTGGACCCTCATTATTAGAGAAGTCATCTGTATTCCAACCGCCTTCTGCTAAATCTCCATTCACCCTTCTAGCACCCAAGTAAAATGACTGAGTAAAAGTGTCTCCTCCAAATATTTTTAGTTGGTTTTTTTCTACCAAGCCATTTACGTCAAAAGAAAGCTGATCAACTCTAAATGATTTTCCAGTATCAATATATATAGAATCTCCAGTAGCACCATACTTACCTCTGTTTTCTTGAAATAAGTGTATGTAGTAAACTCCGTAATCAGTATTCTTATTTGGAGATTTAACACCAGTAAGTTGGTCTCTTAGATTTGGATCAGAATCTCCATCGACTCTAATTACCAATCCACCTTTATTTTTCCAAAGATTTTCATATCTAGCATATGGTCGGCTATCTAAGTCTCCAGCACCTGACCCCTCCCAATTTCTAGCATGTGCGCTATATCCTTTTCTGAATTTAGCATCAGGATATATGGAGTCTGAACCACCATCACCTATTTCATGGGTGCTTTGAATGTCATATTCATCATAGGTCGTTCCAAAATTTTCAGCACCATACTCTGTATAACCAGAAGGAACAACGGCATCATTTACAAACAATCCGTTTACAAAGTCACCTTGATGGAACTTTGACACCCTATATTCTCCAAACACATGAAGTTTTGCGGCAGAGGAAACATTTGACTGCCCCAATAATAAATCTGGAGCGTATATGGAAAGTATTCTTCTGTTTACCCAAAAAGGATAATACTTGTAAATTACATTGTCATAAGCCGTGGCTGATGGTTCTGCAAGCTTTCTAGTAAGCTGTTCATTTGCAAGCCTAACAAGAGTTCCAAAAGGCTGACCATGCTTCCCATTAAACCCTCCGTTCATATTTTGACCGCTACTAGGAAGAGATGTTGGATTCGCGTCCTCTCCGTAATAGTAAAGAGGAGTTATGTTGTGAAATTCTACACTACCCCTAAATTCAAAATCTGGGTATCCAAGGTTTGCAATTTCACTATAATAATTAGTAGGGGAGGTTGGGTTTGGACCTAAAATTTCTCCAGAGTACCAACACCTTCTAAAATTATTTGTAACATGCGGAGTGTTTGGAAGACTAAGAGCAGGAAAAAGTGGTGGATCTATCTCGCCATCTAAAGATAGCCCAAACTGATTATAATAAGAGTTAGAATCAATATAAAATTGATAGTCTTTCCGGCTTCTATTTGATACGAAATCTCCTGCGAAATCAAAAAAGTATATTGGTCTAATGCCTGCTTGAACTGGACTTCCATATGCAAATGGATACTCGTGAAATGTACCCTTAAACGTCTTCCAATTAAAAGGGGGGTCAGCCGTGTGTTCTGTCAAACATATTGAAGGCAATACATTTCTATATATATCCCCCCTCTGAAAACCATATGCTAATGGAAATGTTGGATTTTCAATGTCTAGGCTTTTACCAGCATAATTACTAAATGTAACTGTAGATAATTCCGGTTCAAAACCTGGCGAGAGATAATTAGATGTATCTAACATCTGGTTTTGTGTATAATTGACATCAAAGAAAGTTGAGTGTTGACCCGAAATATCGGCATCTTTAACAGTAGACCCTATGCCAACAGATAGAACAGAAGCTCCTGTAGCTAATACTTCAGGAATACATTCTACACGAACAATCTTTATCTTATCTATTAGGTTTGATAATGGTTCTCCGTTTATCTCGTAGGTAAAGTCAAACCCAAAGAACTCTACGTAAGCCACTTTTACTTTAGCTGTATTAGGGTATCTAGGGGGGACTCCAATCCCAACTGCTTCTTGCCCAGTTTCTGGATTTACAGGTAATGGAAGTGGGTTATTGAAATCATATATGCTTTCTGTCAAGTCATAATTGGTCAATAAATCACTACCCGTCTGATCTCTTCGGTTATCATTAAATGGGTTAACCGTATTTTGTGTGTTGAAGTCTATTTTAATATCGTCAACCCACGCAGCTTCTGACCATTGTCCATTATCAGTCCACCTAACTTGAACACCAAATCTGTAGGTTTCATTAATCATGTAACCTAAATCATCATGTATGGTGTGTACGTCTTGGTACTCCCCTATCTGAAACTTGGTAGATTCAGTAATGAACTTGTTTTTTATCCTGTGCTTAAATGTCTTAGCCCAATCTCTTATGTCTCTTTTTGGTTCTTCTTGCAGATTTGAAAAGACTAGCCTGTTGTCTATGATGTCCACATTCAAAGCCTTCTTAGGGGTCTTCTGTAGACTAATAGGAATGTCTGCAAGGTCTACTGCAAATGCAGTTTCTGAACCATTATGGTTAATTACCATAGAGTTTGCAGTAATGTCTTGCTCTGAAAGAACAAAAGCAGTAACTACATCTTCTACATAATCTACGTAACCTAAAGCTATATACTGGAAGAATCTTCTATCTATGTCTGATATAAGAATCCTATTTAGCTTACCTGTGTTTACATCAGCATCGTCACCATAAGCGGTTCCACTTGGAGTCGCTGAGTAAGCACTTACAATATTGCTTAAATACGAGTATGCTGATTGGTTACCAAAAAAGTCAACCAAATAACAGAAGTACCTTTTGTTTCCTGATTTAATAGAACCTCCGGTCATCTGCTGATACAATTCCACATCAGCACCTATTTGTGCGGCAGAAACTTCAGATTGCTCTGAAACTATATCATAGAAGTAAAAGTTTTCGCTGTTGACGAAGTTTAACGCTCCATCTGTTTCGTAACCCCCATAGTAATAGAAAGCCCTTCTGTTGTTGAAATCATCAGTATAGTAAAGGGTCTTTCTTCTTATGTCATCTCTTCCGGTTATGTCGTTTGCATGCTCTATTACAAAATTAAGTTGCATTGAACGCAACAACCTTGTGTATGTCCATGCATCAGAATCTTGATTGTAAGTTGCCACGCCTATCTCCCCAATTGACCTTGGATTGTGATACACTTGCTCATCACCTATAGTAAAAGCACTATAGCTGCTACCTGCTCCTTGCCAAGCAATTGCGGTTACGATACCAATTTCTGTTGAAGAGGGAACAGAGTTGACCAAGAACACCCCGTTCAGCCAACTTGCATTAGACTCCCTTATGCCAATCCAATCTCCAACTTGCAGGTTATGATCAGTATTGAAAGAAATGCTAGTTATGGGACCAGCAAGCCCAACACCAACAACTGTTAAGCCAAGCTTTTGAGGCTCTAAGTCAAGCGTTGAGGAGGTTATAAAAAGGTCTCCTAAAAGGTCGTGTGAACCGTTTGCTTTAAGGGGTCCAGCTACGTTTTTAGGAATAGCTTCCTGAATAGCGTATACCTTCAGATAATTATCACCCGTAGATTTTATATGATAATCATAGTAATCATATGCGGTTAATTCTACCTCAACATAGTCCGATGTGGAAGTTGTGTTGACGAAAGGTCCAATATTGCTATTTTGTATTCCTGTTTCAATGCCAGATACAGTTCCATTATTGTCTATAGTAGAAATTAACTGGTCTTCATTCATACTCCAGAACTGAATCTGAAAAGACCCTACAGTTATTATGGATGTTGAAGGAAAACTAATTGTATTACTTGTGGGGATTTGAGCTGACCATACCTCGTTAACAGACAATGGAAGTGGACTCCCAATGGAGAATCCAGTATTTGATATGCTTGTTACAGTAAATGTTCCATTTAAAGATGAAGGCGAAGCTCCTGATATTGTTATTTGGTCTCCAATCGATACAGCAGGAGGATTTGAAAATGAAAGATTAATTTTAGTGTAAAACCCTCCTTTACTAGTCGTAGTAAAACTTACGGGCGTGTATCTGTTGTCAATTTCAGCCTTCTCAATCCTATACTTTTTACTTTGGGCGGTCACACTACCTAAATCAAAAGCATGCTGGTTTCCCTTAACAGGAATAACAGCCCCTCCTGTGCCGCCTTTCTCTGTTAGCTTCTGTATGTTTTTAGCATCCGTATAGTTACCCTGCCTTACATAGCGAGGGTCGCTATCCTTGTCCATATTACCGACAGGATTGAATCTTACTGGTTGATCCGCCATTATCTATCGTTTCTGTCAGATGTCAACCATGCATTTAAGATGGCTGCTATCTCACGCTTGTTCTCTTCAAAACGCTCTCTTTGAGCCATACCCTTCAGATGCTGCTTCTGGTTCTTCCAGATTCTCTGGTACTCCTGACGGATGTTAACTGGGAATCTATCAAAGAAAGACAGCGTAAAGTGGTAGCATAGATAAGCCTCTACTGCTCTTTCATGTCTCTCAGACATAAGCATTAGACCATCGTCATCTACACTTCTTGAAAGGTATGCTAGTTTTATGTCTGTAGCGTCAAGGTCATTTGGGTTGTGGAATACAATGTACCCATCTTGAATCTCAAACACATTGTAGTATGAGTTTCCATTTGTTACAGTAGTATCGCAGCCACAATCCGTTATAAATGCAAGATCCAAGTATGGCTGATCAAAACAATTGCCGTTTGAATCAGACATCCTCACTCCTAGAAGCCGAATAAAGCCCATAGGGAGCTTTACCCTACCATCAACGATAGGAAGGGTACAAGCTCTTTTTACGTATGTTGTAGCGTCTCCTACGTGCCTCATAGCCTCATCAGCCTTTCGTAGAAGGAAGCCGTCAAATTCTGTGGTGTCCTGAATGCGGAGCATCTCTTTAGCAGACTCTACCGCATCCTGTAGGCTTACAATACTATATTTACCTACTTCAATCATTTCACGTTAATATCACGCTGAACATTTGCATCTTCAGCAGAGTTGGATATTTTATTGATAGGAACTCTAAGTACATCTCTTATTGTTCCTGTTCTAACCATATCCTCAATGCGCTTCATAGCGTCCATAGTGATAGGGTAGTCATCCTCCTCCAAGTTGAACCCTGGTATTGACGTAGGGTCTCCAAATATGCCCTCTACCAAGATATACTTCACTTTGTCATCATATACCTCCAAGTATCCCCTTGTGTTGTCATACAGGAAGTGTACGTGCTTTGCCATCGCTATCTTATGAATACGATGATTTCTTCTTGAATTAGCTTGCATCCGTGTGCGAATCTTCCAGAAAGAGTTCTTCCCATCAATGGTTCCCACATACATAAGACCGTCAATCTGGTTGTTTATACCAACCGTCTTAGGAACCTCAAATAGGGTATAGCAGTCATCCTGCTGCAACTCTTTTTTGTACTGTGGATAGACTCTCTGCAAGAAACTAGGATGAATGCGGTTGTTCTGCTTGTGAAGTTCAGTAATAGCAAACCCTCTAGCAGCATTTAGAACCGCAATCATAGTCCCTATATCATAGCGAGACTCGTCTGTGAATACACCTCCCTCATCGGCAAGCTGTATCAATTCTATGCAATCCTTAGTCTTCAATGTACTCGTATATTATTTCATCAATGTAATCGTCAGTAATATCTATTTCCCATTCAAATATTACCATTGTAGTACTAACCATTACGGATTGTCTACCATTTCTTTGTCAGCAACCATGTACTGATTAGGGTCTCTTGTTTCTTGGTAGAACATCTTAACAGCCTCATCGGTCAAACGATAAAGCAATGTTTTACTGTAGAAATTCTCTAAGTCTAAAACAGTGTCTGTAACCGTTATGTCAATAGCTGGCTTACTTACGTAGTCAACTGTAACCTTGTCACACTTATGCTCTGACGGGAATATCTTGAAGAAGTTCTCACTCTGATTATACTTAGGCTTCTCAATTGTTGGAAGTCCTAAATCAGAGATTCTTCTGTCACTTGGGTAGTACTTTCCGTACTCATATTCAATCTCCTTGACAACAGTTCCGCTAGAGTAGACACCCTGAACCTGAACGCCAGTTGTTAAGTGTTCGTCTGAATACAATTCATACTTGAACTCAGACACCCTTTTTACGTAGGCTTCTGTACCCACAGCAGGGGAAGACATATTAGCCCCCAATTCGGTAACTAATATTCTTTCTCCGTTCCTAAGAGACACAGGGGTGAAGAACTCTATCGTCCCAGGGGTTCCAACATACATCCTATAAACATCATCTCCAGCCCCGTTGGTGTACATTCTACACTTCATAGCTAACAAGTGCAGATAATCATCAAGCATCTTGTCGTATGTAACCCGACCCTTAGATAGGTCGTAGGTTGTACTAGGAGGGAATCCTACACCGTCTATTTGAACAGACCTAGCCGTATCAAACACAGCCGTTGGCGTAGCCACCGTATATGTTCCGTTTATAACCGTAGAAGGAACACCTCCGTCTG
>Ga0070749_10002339_pt1 | contig 12715 bp, 9 predicted proteins | sample VirMetDEL_Nov_18_FD_75180 | JGI IMG/M metagenome (GOLD analysis project Ga0070749, IMG submission 75180) | Aqueous microbial communities from the Delaware River and Bay under freshwater to marine salinity gradient to study organic matter... | ecosystem: Environmental > Aquatic > Marine > Coastal...
CCTTCATCCGAGTCTCAAACTCAATCTCTGCCTTTTTAATTTCTGTTAACTGTTCTGGGGTTGCCTGAGCTAGTGCTTTCTCTAAATTCTTTTCGTCAGGAGGGCACCCTAGTACGCCAGCAATCACTTGCGCTGCTGTACCGCCTAATGGCCCGCCTAATGCTTGCCCAATCGTCGGCGCAACAGCGCCAATAATGTTTTTGATTGCTGCAAATTTCATTTAATCACCTCTATTGTTGTAGAGATCAAAAAGAGACTTAACTTTCTCTTCCAACACTTCAACGCGAGTCATTAGCTTGCTAATTGACATCACTAAAACGATAAAGCCTACAAAAACAGGCCAAATGTCAGATATAAGCCCCACATAATCCACTATAGGTCCTCCCTATATTTTACACCTATTGTTGCAGCTTTTAAATTTGTGTACCGCTTCAACTGGCCCCAGTCTGAATGCCCAGATATGTGCGCCACTTCTTGAACTGCCATTCCCGCTTCAAAAAAACGACTGATCGCTTCGTGACGCGTGTCGTGAAACACTAAATTTTGTATACCGAGGCGGCGGGTTAGCTTTGCAAAGCGGTCACTAACTGAAGCTGCTAGTTTTGGATGTGTAAACACACGTACGTCACCTGCCAGGCGGTATGTGTGTAAGTTTTGTAATACAGATTCAGCTGAAGGAAACATCGGAATGACGCGAGTGTTGCCAATCTTGCGAGTAGGATGCTTTGCATCTCTCACAGTGATTGTTCTGGCATCAAAATCGATGTCCCTCCATTCCAACTTGTGCAGTTCCCCCTGGCGCATCCCTGTTCCAAGAGCTAACTTAAAGTAGTCGATGACCCAATCGTCACTCGACAATAGTAAATCTAGCTCGTCACTCGTCACTCGACGATCACGCTTCCGTGATTCACCTGTTAAGTCGTAGCTGTCTAAAAGGGGGAGGACTTGCCTTACAGGGTTGTCAAATTTCAATGAAGATAAGGCTGCTACGTCGTCCAGAGCGCGAGCAAAGATGTACATCTGCTTTGATAATGTACTTTGAGACACCTCTCCGCGCCGCTCTCGGGCAAATTTTAGCAGCTTGTCGACAGTCAAATTACGAACTGTGTACCTACCAAATTCCCTGCGACACATGTCGAGTGCCGAGAGCTTTGATCGAGCAAACGGTTTGATCGGGTGAAAATGATTGATATAAGTGGTTATGAAATCGCCAACGGTACGGTAACTGAGCGTCACAGCGTCAATGTAGCTGCCATCGTCCATAGCAGCCTCAATTTTCCGCGCCCAGGCTTTTGCTTCCGTCTTGGTATCAAAGGTTTCAGCCACACGTGCGTAGCTGTGACGCCTAATAATGGCTTGCCAACGCCCACTTTGCTCCCGAAAAGTAGCCATACGAGTCTCCTGTCTTGAAGACTCGAATGTACTTAGAATGTACTTGGAGCACAATAGGCTACAAATGTAGCTTAAAAATCAACAACTTAAAAACTGGCGGAGAGAGAGGGATTCCTACCGTCAAATTCGTAAATTGTTGTATTTATAGCGATTTATCACTATTTGCTCCCACAAATCGGCACTCGTAAATCGTTGATATATCTATTTATATCGATTTATGCCGATTTGTTTTGTACTTAAAGTACAGTCACTGCGGCATCTGAATCGCAGTCACTTTACTAATCGAATGCACATTTGCTTTTTTAGAAGTGAAGATCACTTTTTCAGTGTTTGTCACGGGGTCTACTGCCAAAAAACTGTTCTTCTGAAGATTCAAAATTTGAAGCAGTTCATTGGGCTTTTGCTCACCCGCATCTTCGTAAATAACCCATACAAAATCAGTTGGTCGTAAATCTTTAACTTCTGCGTGGCTACAAACTAGATAAGAACCTGTTGGTATCAACGGTGAACGCATTGTCTCGTTAACATACACAGCAAAACAAGAACCAGGTTGTTTTGATTGCTCCGCTAAATTCACGCTTATCTCTCCCTGAGCACCAGTTAGTCTGCCTATCGCAAATAAAACAGGCACACAGATCACTTTTGTTTTTAAAGGAACATAACGAAATAATTCAGGTGCCAGCTCCCCCGGCTCGACTTTAAGAATGTCCGCTATTTTAAGTACAAAATTAGTGTTTAACGGAATAATACCGTTGAGGTACTGGTTAAAAGAGGATTGCTTAATACCAAGCAGGTCTGCGACTTTGACTTGTGTCAGCTCAAGTTCTTTTTTCTTGCGGTCCCATACTTTGCGTAGGGCAGTCTGAGTTTTACCTCTATCCTTGATGATTGACGTTGAGTTTTTGACTAATCGCATTTGCGATCTCCTTGGGCAAAAGCCCATTGTCAAGAAAAGCTGATCGAAGCAAGCCTTTCTCTGCTACCGTCTCAAAATCTTCCTCGATTAAGAGACCTCCATAGGTACTACCTATTACCAGTGCGACATTGATACCAGCGTCTTTACGCTGTGTCAACCAATTTGTCTGAAGAGAGGATATTTTGGGGCGCACACGGGTGTGTTTACGAGCAGGGAATGTACTGATGAACTTGTACTCAACAAACAAGCTGTCCCCATCAGGTCCATGATACCAAGCGTCGGGGACGCCACCTGCAAACTTGTCACAGATTTTCCACATAAAAACGTCATCGGGCAGATGACGATGGATCGAGCGAACGTAACTGTGCTCGTTCATTCGCTCGATTCGATCTGCGATTTTAGAGCGCCAAGCTCGATTTTGAGCAAGACCATTTCTTCGCGGAGCGCATAGAGTTTTTCGATGTCCCTATCGTGACCTTCTATACGCAGAAATTGCTCAGCATCAGCAGGTAACGCGCCACTTCCCCAACGTCCTGCGGGCCACAACTCTCGGAACTCGCTGTTCTTTTTGATCTCGACAGCGCGCATTTGACGGTCGTGCTCGATGGCAACAATTCGCGCTTCAAGAGTGAAGTACGCAGCTGTTGCCATAACGATTGCCACACCCATCATGATCAGGTTCTTGATGGGTATGGACAGTTGACTATCTTCAGTAATCTCCATGGATATATCCTTCCGTGGATATAGCCTTGGGGGTATAGGCTAGTCCTATATTCTAGGGTGCTGGCTCGTCAGAAACCTCGGCTGGTGATGGCTCTATGACCTCGCCTAATTCTGGTGGTAAATAACCGTCTTCTTCTGGATTTGGTGGTGGTGGCGAATCACCGGAGACAGTCTCTGGATACTCGTGCGGGTTTTCGTAGTCCACAGTGTGGCTATACTTAAAAATTCCGTCGTGTTGTCGGTGGTAAAAATCGCCTACACCCATAAATTGCCCGTCTTCCCAGAGGATGTAAGTGAGATTGTTAGCCTTCATTCGGATAGAAGGGTATTGCTCGTGCCATGAGACAATCTCGTCGTAGGTCATGTCTGGCATATTTTCTTTATTTACATTGTGAGTCATGCGTATCTTCCTTCGCCATCTTTGCCATAGATTTTTTTAATAGCTAATGAATTGGGCGGGTATTCTTCGTCTCCAACTAAATCTTGGTAGGTCGGTATCCTAGCCCCAAACTTGTCGGCCATTTCTTTTGCGTAGATCCCGATTGGTGAGTCGGGCTGTACGAAAGACACGATGTTAAGTGGCGTCATCGCTTTTAGCCCATCTGACAGTTCTAATTTTACCTGACCAGAATCTACAAGCGGATACCACTTTTTAGATCCGGCCTGATCTGCTCCAATCAGTACAAGATCGTTTACCCACCATTTTTCATTGTCGATATCAATTTGTTCTTCTTTAAGAATAATAGAGCCAAAGTAATGATCGTCATTAATAAAGTTAATTGACATCTTTTTGATGCCAGTCCAGAGCAGTTGTTTTTGGTGATCAAAGCCTGTCGCTTTACGTGCTTCACTGACATGCTCCCACGCTTCACTTAAGGCTCGATCAAACTCGTCTTCAGTGATTGGCCTTTCCTCTTCTAACATCGCTTTCATGCGTCCTCCACTACCACGCTGTACAAAGTCTCGTCATATCCAAACCCAGGATCGGTCTTTAGCCTTTCCCAATCGGCAATGGTTAAGCATCGCTCGTCATACATTTGCTCAGCGCCTCGCCCCATGCTTTTTCTTGATCCCACGATGGGCTTGTCTCCCCAGTTAGACCAGTCTGGTAATCCTTCGGGCCGCTCGTAGTAAAAAGCCTCAATCTTTCCAAGCTCAAATGTAAAATACATCCCAAGGACTCGAAGCTCATAAACGTAGGAATTGCCTCGATAATCTGGCCGCAGCGAGGTGTAACGATGAAAACTTTTGTTTTTTACGAGCGTTGAAATGGACACGCCAATACATGTGTCATCATGAAGATGTACCGACAAAAAAGATTCACGCGCATCGTGTACAGAGTCTAAACCTTCTACTATTTTCTGAGTGTGTTCATTACACTTACGGCTTGCCTCGTACCAAATCGGCAAAGTTATGTTGTAAAAGCGATCCGCTTCTTCAGGATCAGAATCAATCGTGAACCCATCACTTTGAAAATCAGCTAACGCTTCTTTTATTGCGGGCAAGTCGCTGTCGTTAATAATATGTTTGACGTACAGCGTAGGGCCAAAAATCTTAATGTCTTTCACCAATCGCAACTCCAGGCGATAGAATCGATATCAGGATTTGCCTCTAAATAGGCTCGGTAGTGGGCCTCAGATAATCTCCCCCAACGCCACATAGCGTCTTGAAACTTAAATGTATCAAGCGTCTCATCGTACATACCGTCAAGGACTGTTTTAATAGCAGAGTCGCCCTCAGTTGGTATTTTCATTTGTGACTCTGTAGCCTTTAAAACGTCGAAACCTAAACGGTGCCTAAGATAAATTAGCTCTCGATAATATCCGTAATACCTATATTCTGGGATAATTGCACTCATAGTGCTAATCATTTTAGTCTTGTCGTACAGCGTAATATTATATCCGATAAGCGTGTCATCTTGTAAGCAGATCGCGTAAACGCAATCTGCAAAATCATCAATCGTCAGATCGTGGCGCTCGAACATATTAACGTTTGAGTTCACCGCCGCCCATTTGAATCTTGACACTTCACGGCTGCTGGGCGTAGTGCCATCAGGCCAAAACCCTTGAATGGCCGTTAGCGCAATGTCAGCGTCATCTTCATTCAAATAACGCAAATAGATACTAGGACCGTTGATCCGCATGTGTTACCTCGCTCTAGCTGGTTTTTAGTGAGGTTTGCCAGCCCTCATTTCTCAAAAGACCAACTTATTCCGTTAACGACATTACTGTCTAACACCACCGTTTTACCGTTTAACGTTGCCGTCGAAACGTTTCTTGTAGCAGTGTCAGTGGTGTTGAGGTTAATCGTTGCGTTCGCGCCGTTCGACTGAGTCGCGTGATTAACCGACGTAAACGAAGTCCCTGACCCAGTGTAGTCCATCCGTATCACCGTGGTTCCGAGTGACGTACTTTGACCGTCTCGCCAAGTGATCGTAACGTCGTAAGGCGCAACTGGTCCTGTGACCTGCGCTGAACTAACTAACGCGCTCCAGGTCGCGCTAGGCGCTTTGTCAGTTTCAGCGGTGGTAACTGATGTGTTTTTGTAAGCACCGTCACCTAAGAAAGAAGCGATGGGTGGCTCAGATCCGTCAACGAGATGAATCATCGGCGCGGCAATCAATGCTCTATCGTCTGAGCTGCTCGAATAAGCCATAAACGATCTTATGTTGAAGCTATCTACATTTGCCCAACAATAATTTTGATTATAATCTGCTGCCAGCTTTTTGCCAGTGACCATGTCGTAATGACCAGACCCGTCGTGCGTCCAGCCAGTCGTGTTGTATGGGAAAATGTAGCCAACGAATAAATACCAGCGCTCATTCACGAAATCACTTCGATTGTTGTAAACGAGGTATGGGTTATTTTGTAAAGTTGTCCCGTTCACGTTGGTAACGCTGTTAGCTTTAACGCCGAGATACATACTTCCGGTCATCGATGTCACCGAGTTCCACATCTGAATTGGAACCATGATCCTGTACGTTTTAGTGTTATCGATGTTGATTTCGGGACTCGCGGAAAAGCCACCGTTTGAACTGTTACTGCCATTCGATATGCAATACCACATCGTTTGACGATGACCTTTTGGACCATTATTTACTAACATTTGGCTTTGCGTTGATTGGCCGTATTTCGTAAAACCAGTCGGAGTAGTCGTGCTAGACCCGCCTTTCCAATCTGTCAGATCCATCAGGTTGCCGCGAGATTCTTGTGGCACTTGATCTTTCGTAACGGGTAGAAGCGATGCTGCCGAACCAACTCGGCCTACGGCTATCCAGTCGATCTGAAAAACGTCTGACGCACTTGTACCAAAATCGAAACGAATGCGGGTAATCGTGCTTGACACCCAATCCGTTCCTCCTGCTGTCAAGTTTGACATATCAAACTCAAGAATCACCCAATCACTCGTTCCCGAGGTTGGATCGGTCGATATCGTTTTGCTATAACTACCTGTTTCAGAATGGCTGCTAGTGTCGTAATAGCATGTCCCCTGCCAGCCAGATCCGGCAGTTCTTTTCAGCTTGACTCTTACGATGTAATTCAACTGACCGTTTATCTTTAGGGGAGACGGGGTTCTCAGGATTGGATCAGTGCCAGTCGATGTTACTACCATGTAACCGTTTGTGTTGTGTGCAAGTGTTGCACTGAGTCCCGCGAATCCTTCAGTGTCATCGTCGAAGTCCCACGTCACGACAGGGCTAAAGTGTGCTGCGGCAGTAACATCAGCTTCTGTGTTTGCAACTGGCAATACGCCAGACACACCGCCGTTGGATGTTGTCTCAAGATTGACGGTATTTAACGTCGCAAACGCACCTTGGCTAGTAATAGCCGCCGCAGTATTGTTGGCGGTTACGTCAGCATAGTCGGCGGGTACTCCAGTTCCACCCACTAGTTGCCAGTTAGCGTTTCCGCGAGTGTCTGAAAGAGAGACAACGTTAGTTGACTGTTGATTGTTGTCGGTTACGTCTGAACTTTCAAGAGTAACTGACCAACCCTCAGCCCAATACTTCGCATCATAATTCGCATATCCAAGAGTTACGTTTCTAACCAGAACCTGCGGATACGCCCACGAGGTTGTAGTCTCGCCAATCTGAACAACGTAAACGCTGTTACTATTGTCACGGCCCCATCTGACTTTGTGATACAACGTTCCGTGGGGGTTGCTTGCAGAGCAGTTATACCATCTGTCGCCTGAAGTATGACCGCCTATCCTGTACGTCACACATTCGTGTGAAACATAGTTATAAATATCGACATCAAACTTGATCATTGTCGTCGCGTTGTATGGCAACGTTACCCAAATTGCGCCCTGCGTATTGCCGTTGTATGAGTAATTTCCACCTCTTGGCGATGCGATAGTTGTTATACCACCCGCTGTAACATTGTCAGCCGTCGCTCTTGGATTACCTTCGCGAATTGAGTATTCGGCTAAATCAAGAATGGATGCGGATGGGCTTGACACGTCAGTAGCTCGCAGAGCCAACATGCCAATTCTTACAGTAACGGCTGCGGACGGGATATGTGGCTTGTTGTCTCCACCAATGCTAATTTCGTATTTTGTCCAGCCGCTTGGAAACGCTTGATTTACGACGCCCCAGTAATGATATGTCCCGACCGAGGGCCAACCAGTCGGATAATCAGACCCGCTCAGTCTTGCGCCAGACGCATTTTCAAACCAACAGGTTACGTAATTTTTCTTATTACCTGAAGGCTGTCTCGCCCAAAGCGTAATCGTGTACGCCTGTTCGGGATTGATCGGTATTCTATTGCTGAAAAATGAATTATCGCTAGAAGCGTCATCTTGATATCTATAGATCGAAGAACTACCAGACGGCGAGGTCGAGGTTGTGATGTAGCTGATTGTTACGCCGTTTGGATCAGTTGCTTGTGCGGGCGGCCAATCGACATCAGCCCACTCAAAATATGGATTTTTGTTCAACATACCAGCCAGCGGCGCGTACTGTCCCACACCCGTCGCCGTAAAGCGTCCATCCGGCAAAGATCCAGATGATATGTTAGACGCGTTTGTCGTGTCAGTTACTGCTGAGTTGGCAAGCACTGCGGATGTAGATCCAGCGCCCGTTAAAGAAATAGTGCTTCCGCTAAGTTGCAGATCGATGCCAGAGTTTAGGATTCCTTCTGTTCCGGTTAGGCCAGATAAGTTAGCTGGAATAGAACCGATATCAGTTCCCCAAGTTGCGCCGACTGTAGCGCCTGCTTGGATACCGCCTAGCTTGGTTCCTTCTGTTGCATTTATGTCGCCTAAACCAGTCGGTAAGTTTCCAATATCAGTTCCCCAAGTTGCTCCGGCTGTAGCTCCCAAGTCTCCCGTGAAAGTGCCGCCTCCAGTACGCTGAAGCGCATTAGGAATTGCGGTAATGTCAGTTTGCGCTTCTTCCAAAGTGTACTGGGCAAATTCAACAGTTGAGGTAGTAGGGCTTGTCACACCTGACGACCGCACAATAAGAGCGCCCACTCGGATGTATCTTGCCGATGACGGAATTATCGCGCTATGCGATCCACCAAAGTAAAATTCGTATCGAGTCCAATTCGATGGAAAAGGAAGGTTACTAAAACCCCAATACCAAAAGGTTCCCGCGTCGGACCAGCCAGTGCTATTTCCAGAGGTTGCTATATCTGTTTGACTTGAATTTAAAAACCGAACGCTTGGATAGTTCTTCCTGTTGCCTGATGTTTGCCTAGCCCACAAAGTGACTTTGTAGGGCTTGTCAGGATCTAGCGGAATTATTTCAGACCAAATTTCGTAATCCCCTGTTGAGGGATTTGTCGCTTGCAAGATAGTGGTTCCCGCAGCGGGAGACGTTGAGCTAGTCGTGTAATTAATAGTGGCGTTACTTGTCCACTTTCCACGATCAACGAAAAATGGATCAGCGTTTAGACCATTTGAACCAGTGCTTACTGTTGCGTAGTTTTCAACACCAACAAGACCCACGTTAGTTTGATCAAGCGTGAAAGTCGTAGCGCCCGCGCCTGATAGCCCAAACGACGTGCCGCTGATGTTTAGATTTACGCCAGAGTTAAGAATGCCTTCAGTACCAGTTAGGCCAGACAAATTAGCTGGAATAGAGCCGACATTAGTGCCCCAGGTTGCACCAACAGTGGCGTTATCAGCGGGCCTACCATCTCCTTGAATACCACCCCAATTTTGCGATGCTGCACCTTTTCGACCAACCGCTACCCAGTCAACATCGACGACTACGGTGCTTGAGTTGTAGAAATCAAAACGAAGCCGAGTGATTGTGCTGTCCCGCCAATCAGTTCCACCTGCCGTAAGGTTGTGCATATCAAATTCTAGAACAACCCATTCGCCACCCGCATTTGCCAGGGGATCAACTCCTAATGTTTTTTTGTAACTTTCTGAGTCTCCGTGGCCCGATGTCCCGTAGTAGAGGGTGAATTGATCGTCTGAGCCACTTGGTGTCCCGCTGGAAATTCTGGCTTTAACTCGAACGTATCTGTTCAGGTATCCAGACATACTCAACGACGTGGCGTAAAATATCGGATCCCCTGTAGTTGGAGTGACACGCACCGCCCCTTCACTGAGGTGGGATAATGTCGCGTTTGATCCTAGCCAGCCTTCAACACCGCCATCAAAATCCCACGAGTATCCAGCATTAAATTGCTCGGCTGCGGTTACGTCTGCGGCCAAGTCTCCGATGAAAGTACCGCCGCCAGTGTAAGCTAGTGCATTAGGAATGTTTCCAATCGTTATATTAGCTTCGTGTTGCGTAACAGCCGTTGATTGGATTCGCGCATCTGGAATGGTGCCGCTGCTGATATTCGCGGCGTTTGTTGTATCGGTTGTAGCAGACGCGGCTAAAGTTACTTCGCTGGCTCCTGCCCCGCTTAACGACAACGTGCTACCGTTTATGGCTATGTTAATGCCAGAATTTAAAATACCTTCAGTACCAGCCAGGCCAGATAAATTAGCCGGAATGGAACCGACATCAGTTCCCCAGGTTGCGCCAACTGTGGCATTATCTTGCGGCCTTCCAGCGCCACCTACTGCGCTCCAAAGTTGCGCTGCGGAACCAACTCGGCCAACTGATATCCAGTCAATTTCATGAACGTCGGATGAAGATGTGCCAAGATCGAAACGCAGCCTAGTAATGGTGTTAGAAACCCAGTCTGTCCCGCCTTGTGAGAGATTGGACATATCCCATTCAGCAATTACCCAATCACTTGTCCCCGATGTTGGATCGTTGATTCCTTTGTAGTAGTTTCCGTCCCAACTGTGTCCTGATGTTGCATAAAATAACGAACCATCCCAGCCAGTCCCCCCTGTCCTTCTTATTCTTGCCCTGACGATATAATTAAGTTGACCATCAATAGTCAAAGAGTCTGGCGAGAAAAATTGGGGGTCATTGCTACTGGACGTTAATTCAATGTAACCGTTTGAATTGTGAGTCTGTGAAGCGCCAGAATTAGTAAATCCTTCATCGTCATCATCAAAGTCCCACGTAAGCGCTGGACTGAATTGTGAGGCCGCAGTCACATCCGCATTAAGCGCCCCGGTGTAAGTGCCGCCGCCCGTGTAGGCCAAGGCGTTTGGGATGTTGCCAATGGTTAAATTACCTTCGTACTGGGTCACGCCTGATGCTTGTATTCTGGCGTCTGGCAATGTTCCACTGCTGATGTTTGCGGCGTTGGTGGTATCAGTTACTGCTGACTGAGCTAGCACTGCTGCCGTACTTCCAGCCCCTGTTAGTGAAATGGTGCTTCCGCTCAGTTGCAGATCAACAGCCGAATTTAAAATAGCCTCAGTGCCTGCAAGACCAGACAAATTAGTAGGAATGGAACTTAAGTCGGTGCCCCAGGTTGCGCCAACTGTAGCTTCGGTGCTTGCTGCTGGCAGTACGCCTGAGCCATCCGTAGCGTAGTTAATGTTAGCGTTAGCGTAAGCAGCGGTACTGAAATCTGTAATACCTGTGCCGCCAGATGCCGCTGGCAAAGTGCCACTCACGTTTGCAGTTAGGCTAACTTCATCAAGAGTAGAAAGATAACCGACATCCTGCGGCTGAAGCGCAATGATCGTGTAAAGACCGCGTATTTCCCTAGCGCTTAAAGCCCTAGAATATGCGCGTATCTCGGTGATCGCGCCAACGAACGGAGAACTGCTGGTAGAAATAGATGATTCCGTGTTACAGCCAATGACCACAGGGCGCGAGGATGAGACTGGCGTATATGTCCCAGTTACCTTTTGTTCGCCATCAAGGTAGCCATACATTGTCCCGCCGTCATTAACAAACGCGATATGATGCCAATCGCCTTGCGAAGCACCGTCAAAATTTCGTGAGGTGTTTCCTTCGTACCAAGTGACATTTTGATCACCACTTTCTGTTTGATCGATAACGATAGCCCAGTAATCGCTTGCGTCTCTGGTTAGAATCCTAGCGGCATTATTACCAGTGGTTGAGTCAGACCTAAACCAGCAAGCCCAAGTAAAACTGCCTGCTTCGAGCGTAGCTGCCGTTGCATTACTTAATAATGTCGCGCCCACGCCATTACCTGTTTGCTGATAGGCTTTACCGCTTGGTGATGCTGTGGTTGTTGTAGCGTTTGCCGTTGTGCCGCTGATCGTTGCGGTTGTCCCGCCTACAACATCAGGAAAAGTATTGCTAGTTATGGCGTTGGTCGGCCAATAGTGGGCAAGACCCAAAACTGGAAAAATTGCATCGTTGGCAGTTGTTACGTCAGCGTTCAGCGCTCCGGTGTAAGTTCCACCGCCTGTGTACGTCAACGAGTTTGGAATGTTACCAATCGTTATATTACCTTCGTGCTGGGTCACGCCTGATGCTTGAATCCTTGCGTCTGGAATCGTACCGCTGCTGATATTCGCGGCGTCTGTAGTATCAGTTACCGCTGAATTTGCCAAAACTGCGGTCCCAGTTCCGCCTCCAGATAATGACAAAGTGCTTCCGTTAAGCGCTATGTTAATGCCAGAATTTAAAATGCCTTCGGTTCCAGCAAGGCTGGACAGGTTAGTTGGGATGGAACTTATGTCGGTGCCCCAAGTCGCGCCGAAAGTTGCGCCAGCGGCAGGAGCCGCAATCAGGCTGACAGGTTCGCCAAATAGACCAGCCGCTGCTATCGTATCCGTTGTTGAACCAGTCAGTACCCACCCAAGAGCAACTACGTCGCCGTCAGGAGTAAACGTACCTGTTCCACCACTGTTGTTTTGATCATAGGTCCAATCTCCATTTGCCGCTTTCCACACGAATGCGATGTCAACGGCTGTTGAAGAAACGGTAAACGGAGTGCCGCCCTGGGTATCAAAGGCAATAAAGCCATATTGATTAGCAAGATAAGTAAATACGGTATTGGCGTTTCCAGATATTGGATTATGAGGGACTGTAACCTGTGTGCCATCCCAAATAATATATCCGCTAGTGCTTGCCACTGCCTCGCCGTTTTCATCACATGCGACCAAGGCTATTTCGCCAGGTTGCGAAGTAGTCAAATCTGTCTCAAAGTTTTTGACTAGCGCAAGAGTTTTGCCTTTGTTGGCGTTTAAAGCGCCAGTAAATCCGAGACCAGAAATCGTGATACCAGTCCCTGATCCAGAGTAATCGAAACTACCGTCTGAGTTTAAAGTTACGTTAGTGTTGATTAGCCCAGCGGCTGCGTTAGCAGTGCCTAGCGTTCCAGTGACATCGGTTGTACC
>Ga0070749_10002341_pt1 | contig 12711 bp, 20 predicted proteins | sample VirMetDEL_Nov_18_FD_75180 | JGI IMG/M metagenome (GOLD analysis project Ga0070749, IMG submission 75180) | Aqueous microbial communities from the Delaware River and Bay under freshwater to marine salinity gradient to study organic matter... | ecosystem: Environmental > Aquatic > Marine >...
AAAAAGGCTTGTATTAAGCCTGTAAGAATGTTCTTTTTAAGCACTTCTAACCCCTGCGAAACGCCTCCAAACTCTTTAACTAAATCTTGTTGGGATGCTGCTAACTCCTTATTGGCGTTTAGTACTGCCTGTTGTGCGCTTGTGTATTCCGATACGCTGCCTGTTATCTCATCGAACGTTTCAGGGTATTGTTCTAAGGTGGTTAAAAAGTCCTGTGAGGTCTTAGTTGTAGTTAATAGACCGCTTTCAACCTTATTAAGGGCTTCATCAAACGATATGCCTAAACTATTCGCAATGGATGCAGCAGCAGCACTAATGTCTTTTGCATCAACTTGGAAAGTATCTGCTATTGCTTTAGTTTGCACTGTTAATCGGTCTAAGCTCGTTCCGCTTGCATCGCTAAACTCCTGCACTGTGTTGGATGTTTCCCTGAATGCCTCATCTAGCTTGTTAATCTCGGTGATTATCTTACCTATTGCCTGCCCTGCTTTGAATGCCACAAAGCCTGCAATAAATGCCTTCCCTAGTACGTTTGTACCGCCTGTTAGCTTATCTACACGCTCACTTAGTTTGTCAAGTCCTGGAATAAACTGCCCTAAAGACTTAGAAGAAAGCCCAAAGATACGAGGGTAGTTACCAACCGACCTTTGGAATTGTCCTGTGGTTGCATCAACCTTCTTTAGTTGCCCGTCTAGCTTCTGTATTTCCTCTCTAAGTGCCTTACCTTCGCTTGTTGTTTCTTTGCCCTCTACTGCTAAGTTCTTGTACTCCTTGCGCAGCCTGTTAAGCTTTGCACTTAGTTTGTCGTAGCTGCCTAAGCTGCTAGATTGTTCTAAGAAAGACTTGTTTAGGTCGTCTTGTTGTTTCTTTAATCCCTTTTGTTCGGCTTTAAGCCTGCCTAACTTTGTCGCTAGTGCGTCGAACTCCTCTTGTGCACCTTCAGCACTAAGGTCTAAGGCATTCATAGCCTTAGTTGTGTTTTTTATCTCATTATTTAGGTCATTTATCGAGCTTACGCCGTCAATTTCGATAGTAAAACCTACTATTGTATTTGCCATTGCTTATGTATTTATAGTAAAACTTTGCTTTTTAGTTCTGTGCTTTCAATATTGTTTTGCTCCGTACCATCGCCTTCTTCATTATATACTAATAATGTCTTAGTACTTCTATTCCCTAACACGTTAAAATTATTAACCTCCTGTAATATATAGTTATCATTGTTAAGTTGAATCAATTGGCTAAAGTCAAGATTAGCGATTTGCAGCACGTCCCAAAACATCCACGTTTCTAACTCCTTGCCTGCCTGCCTGCGTATCATCTCACGTAGGTAGAAGCGATTAAGAAGACCTGCAACGCTAAAGCCGTTTACAACCTCATCACCAAATGACAAGGACATATAGCCGTTATCGGTGTTGTTATAGTTTACCATGTATGCAAGTGGACACGTAGCAGAGGCAACGCCGCCACCCGTGAATAGGTTTATTTTGCCGTTATCAGGTGTTATGTATTGCTCACTTATTAACAATCGTGGCTGTATATCGTAATTTGCCGTGCTGCTTGTGCTGTTTTCTAAGTAGTTTTCACTCCAAATAATAGGAATAAAGGGCGTTTTAGTACTGTCACTAGCTTGTATTTCTGTATCTGCAATGCACAAAGTACCTGCAAAGAATGGATTTACAACCCGTTCCTCACCTACTTTAAACCTGTTTGTAGGGAATCGATAGCGCCCCTCCAATACTTTTAGGTCGTTATTCTCGTTTATTGCATCCATCGTAGGGTCTGCACTATCTTCTTTCCATGCAAGGGTAAAAGCTTCGGGTCTTTCGCTGTTACTTACAAGCTCACCGCCTTTAGATAGGTCTAGACTAAGTGTTCTATCAACTACATTTGTAGTGCTGTAAAAGCCATCTTCTATGCTTGTTAAGGTGGGATCTAATTGCCTGTATGCGTACGTATCAGCAGGCTCTATCTTTACAACTGCGCTATTAACATCTGTTTGGAATGTAAGGTTAAAAGCGTGTGCAAGCCCCTTAATAAAGTCTAAGGCTTTCCAATTAGGATTGATAAGGTATTTAAAGTCGATTGTATCGCCGTCTTTTACTATCGCTTCACCTGTTATTGTACCTACATAGTTAAAATCGGCACTGCCAGGAGCGGAGAGGTTAGCAATATAACCAAATTCGATTGTATCGCCTGCAACTAATTGAAACACTTTTTCCGTCTTTAGTATCGTATCAGACCCGAAAACAGTACTTACTGATACATCACCAATCGCCAAAATAGGGGTTACATAGTCGCTGTTTTTGTATGCCTGTGCTAAGTATCCAATAGTGCTAACAAAGTTCGACAAGCTTACATATATAGATACAAGGTAGTACCCATCCGAAGGGCACGTATAAACGCCCGTACCAATCGCATAAGGGTTAGCACCTACTGCAGGTGTGTAGGTCTGTGATGCAAATATTAAAGGGGTTTCAAATGCTAGGGCAGGCGTTGTGGGTTCTGTTAGCTCTACATTAAGGTAGTCTAAGCCGTATTGAGCACCTAGCTTTTCGGGAATTGGAATAGGCATAATAAGACGCTCGAAAAAGTCCAAGCCTACAAAGTTACTGTCTATCGTATAGCCTAAGCCATTAAAGAACTTTTCTAAGATAGTCTTAACGAATAGCGCAGGGGTAAACTCTAGCAGGTCAACACGCCCAAAGACCGCCCAGTCTTTCCACTTGATAAGGGTAAACAGGTACGTATCACCTAAAGCGTAGGTATTGGCTAAGTCAGCTAATATGGCTGCACGGTCATAAAAGATGCTGCCAAAATCATAATCCACTATTCGCAAGTCCTTCGCCTGTGAAACCCAATCTATATTATCACCATAGAACGCCACCTTGTACTTATCCCCCTGCCAAGCATACAAATCCTGTCTAAGCGTTACGCTTTTAAGCTGTGCACGACCTGTAAAGAAGTTAAGCCCGTTTACATCTATTGTCGCAGGTCGATAAACTTGTACATCGCTATTCTGTTGCCCTGCATCCCAAAACAGCTTATTTATTAGGTCGTTTTTCTTTGTTGCAGGTAGCTCGAAGCTGTATTCCGAACGGCTGCCTGTGTTAACTGCAAGCCCTTCACGCCCCTTGATAGAGTATGTAAGGTTTAAGTTAATGTTACCCTGTGGTAAGTCAGCATCTAAGCCGTCAATATTTATATTTATATAGTCCATTACTTAACAATTAGTCCAATTAAAACACCTAAACAAACACCACCCAACACACCACCTGCAGCACTCCAAAACTTTTGAGCCTTGCGCTTGCGGTCTATCTTCTGTATTAAGCCCTGTAAATCGCCTGTTTGCGTTTCTAGTACTCCTATCTGTGCGTTCTTATGCAGTATAACGTTTTGCAGGGCTTCATAATTCGCCGCCTGTGCAACTTCTTTGCGTCTTATTATAGCTATTGTGGTGTCTCGACCTTCTACGGCTTGTATGCAGCTATTAAGCGCATTATCTGTAAGGCTGTATAGGTCTTTAAATTGGTTAAGGCTATCTAACCGCTGCGCTATCATTTCAGCATAAGCCCTGTCTATCTGAAAGACACCATTTCCGACCTGCTTAATTGTTTGGCTGTAAGCGATTGAGCAAAACAGAATCAGTGCTGTTAGTGTAGTTAGGTAGCGGTGCATTTTTTTTGGTGTTTAGTTGTTTTATTTGATAGGATAGTATAGCGTCATTCTTAGCGTTCACAGCTTGGATGCTGTCTAAGGACTTGTTAAGGTTGCTTATTAGCTTGTTATTGCTTTCTGCGACCTTTTCAAGGTATTGTATCTGCGCTTCGTTTGCGTGCAGAACTTGACGTGCTAAGTCTTGATGTAGTTTTAAGTACTCTTTTGCAGAAATTGCATCTTTTTTCGGACTAAGCCACAAAAAAAGGAAAAGCGCACAAAGCCCGATCAGTAGTAGGTTTGCGTGCTTTTTGATGAAAGTAAGGGCGTTTTTTAGAAACATTTTTACAACTATTTTCATATTTATTTAAAATAAGTTACCTATTTATTTGGTAGTTTGAATTATTCGCCGTATGTTTGTATTAACAAAGAAGGAAACGAATACTAAACAAAACAAAAATACTAAGATTATGACTACTTTAAACGAAACCAACTGCAAAGAATATACAGACGCAGAATTTGAAATCAAAATCGTTGAAGTTGCAGGCGAGCAACTAAAAAAAGAACTTAAAAAAATACATACTGAACTTAAAAAAATAGATTGGAAATCTGAGCAAGGAAAAGAACTTGCAAAAAAAGAAGTTGAAATCAAAGCAAATTTTATCGAAAGCTACGGAAAAGATGCTTTACTAAAAGTACTAATCGGAAAAACTAGCTCAACAGGTAAGCTTTTAAACTCAAAAGGAAACGGATTTGGAAACTTTTAACAACCACACAAGCCCCTTAATATGGGCTTTTTTATGCCCCTACATCTGCTGCACGCTGTTATCATTCGCCTCAACCACTGTCAATTCTAACTTAGTGAACGTTTCCGTTTCACTCTTAGTGAACACGGCATCTAAGACCACCACAGCTACAAGCCCGTCCGATGTTTCCCAATACACCTCTGGACTGCTTAATAGGTCTTTGATATACTCCGCTTCGCTTTCATCATAGAACTTACCCTCTAAGCGGTACTGTGTTAAGTTAGTATTCTGTATCTTGAACTTACCCTTATCAAATACGTTTGTAGTGGCTGTGGCAAAGTTCCACGTTTGCGGCTTTTGTGCTACCTCGCTTTTATTCACTTCCTCAACTACCTTGCGGCTGTTAAAGGTGTATGCCTCCGCACCTCCTAATCGATTCATAAAATGCAGCCTAAACGCTCTATCTTCGCAGCACTCACCCAAGTTGAATTGCAGCAGCACAGAACGCCCACTAAAGAACCAAACGCCTGCAAAGGTAGCGAAGCCAACACGCACACGATAATAAGCTATGTTAGGGTCTAAGATGTTGACTGCCCCGTCAAAGTATGGTTGTGCTGTAAGGTTGGGCACTCCTAAGCCTATCGTTACAGGTCGTGTATCAGAGGGCACAGGGATAGCCGCCAAGCCCGTATCGATTGGCGTGCCGTTTATGTCGTAGGTGTTGACCTCAAAGCAATTAGAGGTATAAGGTATGCAAGTGTGGTAATAGTTTTCAGTTTCGCAAATGTCGATATATTCGAACTGCCCTGAACTGTCTAATGGTCGGTTAGATAACCAAGGATTAAAGCCAGGCGTACCCATCACATAAGGCGCTAAGTCCATGTTATCTCTTGTTTGCCGTGTGGCAATTATCGCCTCTGTTGTTATGCTGTTATCTGTTACCCCTAAATCAGTAAGTAACCCCGTTGTAGGGTCACGATAGAAGTAAGTAACGATAATAAATACATCTGCATGGCAGTCCGTGTTTGTATTGCCTGCGGGCACACCTATCGCACCTATGCTATTACCAAAGATAGTTGTAAGGTTGGAGGATAAAGGGGCTTTCTTATTCCTTAGTACGCTGCTTACATCGATAGAAAAATAGTAGATGCCTGCAAACTCTAAAAAAGGCGCTCTTTGAATTGTCGCTTCTAACGTTCCATCAACATATACTTCCGCTTTGCATAGCACTAAAGGATTGGCGCTCGCTTGGCTTGCTATAAATACATTAGGTCGGTAGATGCTGTTAGGGGTGTATGGTGGTGTTACTGTTATAGCCATTTTAGTTATGTTTATAGTCCTAAATAGGCTGCGAGTTCTGCGTCTGCTGCTGCCTTAGTGTTAAAATTAGCTGCAAATGTTGCAGCATCATCACCGCTTACCATTATCGCAATGGTCTGTATCGATACACGGGCAAAGGCTAGCTTTTGGCTGTCTGTTGCTGCACCAAATTGTACGTTATATTCAGTGTTGTATAAGCATATGTCATACTGTTTTACGTGGTTGCTTGTCCAACGTGCAAATACTGCATAGTTTATTATGTCCGCTGCTGCGCTTAGTGCTGTGTTAGATGTGCCTGCGGCTGCCGTTGCTTCCTCGAATGTCATTTGTTAAACTGTTATTGTTAGGAAATTGAATTATAAAGTGCTCTACTGTATGTTTTATCATAACGTCTTTTGATAGTCTAAAATTCACTTCTATAAAAACTAATCCATGAACGCCTTGTTCGTGCAGGCAGTCTATTATTAACCTTTGAGTGTCGTTTACTTCAACCTCTGTGCGACATATCCACCTAATACATACCTTACCATCCCTTAGCAATATTGCAGGGTCGTTAAGGTAGTTTATGGCTTGGATTAGTCGAAAATTCATTTATTTTGAAAAAAGATTAAAATAAGTTACCTATTTATTTGGTGGTTTAAAAAAGTCGTCTTATATTTGTATCAACAAAGAAGGTAATAATTAACAATCACAAAATAAATACTACTATCATGACTATCAAGGAAACCATCAAAGCAATTGAATTAAAAGTAACCGCTCAAAAATCAATGCTACAAAGCTCACGCACTGATAGCGCACGAATGAAATGTATCAATACATTAGAAGCCCTTAACGCTAAAATAAAAGAATTAAAATCATTATAACCAACACCACACCGCCCACACAAGCCCCTTAAATGGGGCTTTTTTTATGCCCTCTTCATAGCTGTAACAAAATATGCACTAATATATTCCTCCATAGCCATGTTGATAAGGCGTATTACTTCTGGATTGGCATCTTCTAAAGCCGCATCTATTGCCCCTGTGCGCTTCCCTGTCTTACTATATACAAAGCTCGCCTTAGTTGGCATCCCTTCGGACTTATGCTTGCGTGCTATGGCAAAGGCTATACGTTCGGCTTCCTTTTCCGTTGCTGCACCCATCCTTAGCCGTGCGTATTGCTTTAAGCCGTCAATGTACTTACTAGACTTCGCACCACTGCCAGGCGAATAAGGTATGTTAGCAGCACTTACCCCCCTATCCAATATCACACCATAGTCGAACATCAAGAAGTCAATCTCTGCGCTCGTTACCTGTGCACGGACTTGGTACTCTATCGAGTTGATAAGACCGCCTGTTAGCTTATGCCCCTGCATGGTATAGGATAGGATAACAGCACGCTTTACGACCTCACCTATTTGTATTGCTAATTCTTCAAATGGATTCATAATTTCACGTTTTCAGGGCGCACCGCTATAATGTCGCCTTTGTACTTTATGCTTAGTTCTGTTAAGCGTGGCTTGCCGTTATCGTTAAACCAAGTGCCGCTTATTACATCGCAAAGGATGCCTTTATAGGTCACTGTTTTGGGAAGTCTGTTTAGTATCATTAGTCAGGTATTATAGTTAGCAATTCATAGTCATCTTCTGCGCTTGGTGGCACGTCATTAAACGGCGCATCTAGTGCCGAGGGGTCGACCTGTGTAGTAGGACAATCCAAGTTATAAGCAAGGGCGAAATTAGCCGTTACAAGCACTAAGCTATCATTGTGGGCATCGCTTAGGTAATCCAATGTTACATCGCCTAAGATACCTAAATTATACGCTGCCTGTCTGCCTAGCCTGTTGACCTCTGCAAGGAAGTTTACTGCAATAGCTTCGAGTGCTGCCTGTTGCTCCAATATAGATTCATTTCGGGTCGTGCTGTCATTGTTGTAATATTGCAGGTCGCTAAACACAAGGCGACAATTGATAGAACCCCTTACACTATCCAACTTTATAGCTAGACGGCTATCAGGGTACAGGAAGGACACCGCAGGATATAGTTTTCCGTTGGTGTTTTCCCCTGTAAAGTTGTTCTGTACATTCGTGTTGATGTCCGAATAGTAGCCGTAATGGTAGAAGTTGATAGAAGGAAGCCCCTGTGCTATCTGATTGAATAGGTTAGATATTTGTAGTAAGTTCATTATACGCTGTTATTTATGCTGTCTTGATAATGTATTAATCCTATAAGCATACAAGATGCCCACACAAGCCCCACAAAGAAGGGATGCACGCCAACTAATAGTGCCCACGCTGCGCAGCCCGTAAGAGATACTGCATAGATTGTAGATACTATTTGTATGACTGCTTTGCTTTGCATTATTGCTTCCTGTATTGTTCTTGTAATCTTTCTTGATATTCGTTTTGCGCTGCTACGCTTGCTAAGTATGTGAACGCTTCGTATAGGTTCGCTTGTTCTGCACTTTCTAATGGCGTTAAATCAGGTCTGTTAAATATCCCTGCCTCTGCTATCTGCTTCAAGGTAAGATACCACCCAAAGCCCTCCGTTAGCCGTTCAACTCCTGCCGAAATTTCGATAGCTGATGAGCGCTTATATAACACTGCATAGCGTGTTTGTATGTTTCGCTGCGTTTCAACAAAAAAAAAGCGACACGCCAAACGTTAAGCATATCCCAACCTAAGAACATCTTTTCACGCTTTAGTAGCTTATCGCTGTACTGCTCGCCTTTCTTACGCACTAAGACACACATAACCTTTGCCATGCTTAACCAATCCCCACCAAGCACCTTAGACAGATTAGCTTGGAATTGTGCTGCTTCTGCAAACTCGATAACTGTGCTATCCTGCATGAAGCGTTCGGGCAAATACCATAGTTCTTCGTCTTTATCTATGACGTTACTATATTCTACTTCGGGCATCCTGTTTACTAAGTCCATAAGCTGCCCATACAAGCCCCTTAGGCTTGCAAGGTTCATGCCTTCGCCGCCGTCTTTGCCTAGTATGTACTTTTCGTTTAAGCCCGTCCAAAACGATACTACACGTGCGTAATAAGGGTGCACGTTCTTAGCCATGAATACAGGGTCGCTAGCTTGCTCTATTAGCTCATCTAGCTTGGTGTTTAGTTCCCTCTTTTCCTTAGTGGTTAGAAGTTCGTCATTAGCAGCCTGTACGCACTCATCTATACTTTTGAGTAAGTCAGGCTTTGACGGCTCGATAAGCGTTACAAAGTCGATAAACTGTTGTAGCGTTATGTCTCGCAGGTTTTCGGGTGCTGTGAAGGTGTTGCCGTTGCTGTCTTTATAGTGCATCATTTCTTACGTGTTGTTTTCTTTTCGCTTGTGGCTAGTACGTTGTTAGGCATCGTGTCTTTTAGCGTCACTCGCTTGCCTTGCTGCTTTTGTTCTTCCTTTACAAGGTGCTGCAAGGGTTGGTCTTTGTTGCCTACTGTAAAGCGTGTTGGCTTGCCTGTTTTCTCCACTGCTGCAATAAGCTTGTTAATGCTTAAAGATAGTGTGTGCCCTGTGGCTATTCCGATATTCTCTAAGATAGCAGCAGCCTGTATAAGTGTGTTTTTTTCTTCCTGTGTCATAGTTATTTCGTTTTTGTTGTGTTAAATATAGCTAATTTTGTTTAAAATATCAATTATATTTTTATCCAAAAGCTAATATCTTTTTGCCTTTATTGTTTCCTAGTGTGCCTAATGCCCAATATCTTACCGCATCCCATCCATGATTAAAAGCATCAATAGGCTTGTTATCCTTTTCGCCGTCTTTGGTTACCTTCCACTTATACGCTGCAGCTTCTTTAATCATGTTGTAAGAGCGCTTAGTTATGTTAATAGTGCCGTATTGCTTTAGTAAGCTTATTCCGTATAAGATAGAATCTGCGCCCTTATCAGCCCCTGTTATGTTCCACCCGTACAGGCGTAGTTCCTTGATGCTTTTAGGGTCTGCACTATCTGCAATTATGCTATCTTTTTTTGTAAGGTCATTATCTGCAAGTAGCTTGTTAATATCGCTATTAGTAAGCCCCTTTTGATAGATAAGTTCATCGATGTATATTTCGCCGTCACTGATACCGCAATGTATAAGGGTTGTAGGGTCGTTACTGAATCCAAAGTCCATACCAAAGCCTTCTTTGTCTAAGTACTGCGGCATTTCATCAACTATGCGCCAGTTAAAGACCAATCCCTCTATCTTACCTGTCTGCCCTAAGCCGTACACACGCCATAGTTGAGGGTCTAAGTCTTTAAGCCTTAAGATACCTTCTTCTATGCTAGGGTCTATAAATGGATTGTGTGTGAAGTTGGATATAAAAAACGCTGTTTGTGCCTGTCCTACTATCTTTTCATGCACCCAAAATTCGCTGTTTGGGTTGTAGTCGATAAAGGTGCGCTTTGAGGTTCTAAGGTCAAGCTCGGAAAAGATAGGGTAAGGAATGCCGTTTGCCTCATTCATAAATAAGATATGGCGCTTTCCGTTCTTTGCATCTTGGTAGTCATCATAAGATGTGAACTCTATAATGCTACCATTCTTAAATGTATATATCTTTTCGCTTCGGTTGTACGCTAATATCTCACTAGCTATGGCAGGGCTACTATTTACTATTGTGCTTGCATCCCTTATCGCGCCCTTTTTGAGGTTTGGCATATCCTGCCCTACTACTGTAATAGTCCAGGCTGCATTCTCTATCGCAAGTGTGAATAAGACCTGCATAATGCTGTAAGTCTTACCGCTACTTGTGCCCCCTTGGTTTACTACTGTGACCTTCTTGTTAGGGTCTATGTCGGTGTATAGTTCGGGGTGCTTATTCCATAGATATAGGCAACTAGTTTGCATTACTCGGGTTTAATAGGGAAGACATTTTTCCCCTGTACAACTTCAATTTTAAATTCTATCTTTTCACCTTCAGCGCCTGTTATCTCTTGGCGTTCGATATAGCCCCTTTTCTTTGCTTTGGTCTTTAGATAGAATATAGTCGCTGTGGTGTTGCCCTCTTTAATCTGTTTGAACAACTGCGATTCTACGAAGTCAATAGCGATGTCTTCAATATCTTGTACCTCCTTAGCGAAGTCGGAGTCATCTTTTAGGTATTGGTAAAATGTAGTGCGACTTATGCCCACTATCTTACAGGCAGTAGTAACTACTCCTAAAGATTTTTCTAAGGCTTCGATAATTGCCTTTTTTGTATGTTCAATACTGTTAGTTTTCTGTTCTTTCTTTGCCATGTTAAAAAGGTGTATCTTTATCAATCCCCTGTCCACAAGTCGGGCAGGTGCTTTGTACGCTTTTCGTGTTATCCTGTTCTTTTTCGGCAGCATCTTCGGGCACATCATAAGCACCACTTACCCCAAATTCAACTAAGTCTAAATGGTCGTAATGACTAGTAAGCAAATCAAAGTCAAACTCCCCGTAGTGGGTGTTATCTTTAATCATGTACTCTTCTTTCTCTTCTTGTGTCCATCCTATTACCTGCTGCGCCCATATTTCGGGAATCTCTTTATATCCTAATGCTATTAAAGCTCGCATTCTCATATTACCGCTTAATACGATATTGTCTTCATCGTAAACAATCTTTTTAACCTCCATCATTTTAAGGAATCCCTCAATAGACTTCTTTAGTTTTGCAAGTTCTTGTTTCGTTATAGTGCGTGGGTTGTATGGGTGTGGCTTAAGTGTGCTTAACTCAATCATTTATTTTTGTTTATTATTACTTCGCCTTGTATGGCTTTATATAATCCTTTAGATATAGTTCTATTAACATCCGCACCTTTTTTAGCCACTTTTACAGGATTATGAAGTAGTGTTTGATAATTGCTTATATATTCTGCTAATTTTCTTAGCGATTCTTCAATATTGTTTGGTGCACTCATCCTAACAGTTCGTTTAGTTCGTTTGCAATAGCTTTTACAATCATCTGTCTGCTTTCCTTATCTCTTATCATCATGCTATCGGCATAGTTATCATGGAAACCAAGCTCAAACAATATAGCAGGCATATTAGTAAATTTCAACACATGAAACCCCGCCTGCCATACGTGGTTAGGGCGCTTGCTGCCTAGCTTGTCGAACACTTCAGCTATTGCAGGTGTTATAGTGTTTAGGATGTTGAACGCAGCGCCTTTGTTGGATAGTGTGAAGCCTGTATAGCCCCTTGCCTGCCCTGTGCCGTTGTGGTCGTTTGTTGAGGCGTTGGAGTGGAAAGATAAGAATAAGGTTTGTTCAAAGACCTTACCAAAGTAGTTAGCTAAGTTTGTGCGAGCTTGTAGGCTAAAGTCTTTATAGGGGTGGTACACAGGCACACAGATAAAACCTAGCTTGCTCGCTTCCTCTATAAATTGCGCTGCAAACTGCCTATTTGTTACCCCCTCATAATGCCATTGCCCCTCGTGCTTAGAACACTTTGCAGGGAAGGTGGTGTATTGTCCTGTGGTGGGGTCTATGCCTCCGTGCCCTGCATCTATGATAAGTATTGTTTGTTTCACTTAATTAGCTGTATTTTTATGCCTTTGTAAAAGATCTTACTCCCTGCATAGAACAAATTTTTGTGCTTTAACATTCCCGTGTGCTGTATTGCATCCCATACCGCCTGCCCTACGAATATAACCTTATCTTTTTTGTCGATTAGTCTAAGGTCGTATTTGTTGAGCCTGTAAGTTTCCTCTATTGATTGGATAGCTTCTTTTTGGGTCATAACATCGCTTTAAATAGTTTCTTATCAAATTCGCTGTAAAAGCGCACAGTTACCCCTATTTCCTCTAAGTTGTAGTTCGGTATTAGGTTCTGCTTTGCCCAATTCTTCGCAAGCTCGCACGCTTCCTTGTATGTGTCGTCTTCGTGGCTTATTAGTATGCTAATCATATTGATATAATTTGTATTGAATGATGTACTTTTCTATATGCTGCCAATAGCCCTTACCACCGTAGCCCCTGCAATGCTTAACCCACCACCGCCAATCTTTGCCCATTGCTGTGCTGTAATGCTCACACATAAAGTCTGCGTGGTCTTTCCATC
>Ga0070749_10002345_pt1 | contig 12701 bp, 7 predicted proteins | sample VirMetDEL_Nov_18_FD_75180 | JGI IMG/M metagenome (GOLD analysis project Ga0070749, IMG submission 75180) | Aqueous microbial communities from the Delaware River and Bay under freshwater to marine salinity gradient to study organic matter... | ecosystem: Environmental > Aquatic > Marine > Coastal...
AGATGAAGATTGGGACACGGTTTATACGAAGCTCGGACGTCCTGAAGAGCCGACCGGCTATGAATTCGAGCAAATCGAAATGCCTCAAGGCATGGAACACGATACAGCCGGTGAAGATTATTTCAGAACAACAGTGCACCAGGCGGGCTTGAACGATCGCCAAGCCAAGGCACTGCACAAAAGCTACTATCAATTGATGGTGCAACGGCACGCTGACGCCACGCGGGCACAAGAGCACGCACGGCAAGAGGCTGAACGCTCACTGAGGCTAGAGCAGGGTCCGGCCTATGACCAGTTTGTTGGCCAAGCGAAATCAGCCTTGCGCACCTACGCAACACCAGAATTCCTAAAGCGCTTGGATGAAACCGGGCTTGGTAATGATCCCAACATGCTCAAAGTCTTCGGCCGTATCGGCAAGGACATGGGCGGCGAGACATCGTTGGTTGGTGGTCATGCTCAGCAGGCAACACCGGCCGATTTGGAAAATCAGATTTCATCGTACCGTGAAGAACATAGCGCGGCTTTGTATGACAGCAGTCATCCGGAGCATGATCGACGCGTGAGAGAACTTACGGCGATGAATAATCAGCTGTACGGCAACGCACCCGTGATCAGGTGACGCCTATAGCTCTTTGCGACTTGGTCTGAGGTACGGGCAACCCGAAAGGGTCCGTTAGCGAGCCTACCGCAAGCGCCAGTAAACAGTACGGATCTGCATTCGCAGGTAATCCGGTTCACCCTTGACAACAACCGTTTAGGAGCTTGGTAGCTATGTCTACTCAGGTAACAACGGCGCACGTCGAGCAATATAGAGCCAATGTATATCATCTGGTTCAGCAAAAAGGCTCGCGCTTGCGCTCCGCCGTCCGTAATGAAACACAGGTCGGCAAGAACGCTTTCTACGAACAAATCGGCGCTACTCAGGCGCAACGCAGGACGTCACGTCATGCTGACACGCCTCGAATGGATACGCCGCATGCCCGTCGGCGTGTGTCGCTTGAAGATTGGGAGTGGGCGGATCTGATCGACGAACAAGATCGTATCCGTATGCTCGTCGATCCATCGTCACCGTACGCTACGGCTGCGATGTATGCCATGGGCCGCTCAATGGATGACGTGATCATCGCAGCAGCGGACGGCACGGCATACACTGGAGAAAGTGGATCAACACAAACAGCCTTTGATGCCTCAATGGTTGTTGATGTTCAGACCGTTTGGCCAGGCGTTAGTGCGGCTGACACTGGTTTGAACGTCGCGAAGATCCTACGGGCTAAGCGCAACCTACTTGAGAACAGCGTCGACCCCGACGAAGAAATGTTCATGGTTGTGAATGCTCGTCAGGCAGAAAGCTTGATGAAAGATGAGCGTGTGGCAAACGCTGACTACAACAGCATAAAGCCGCTGGTTGAAGGTAATATCGCTCGGTACGGCGGTTTCACCATGATCCCAACGGAACGCATCGGTGTGGATGCCAACGGCGATGATAAGGTGCTTTACTGGACTAAGTCCGGAATGCTCTTGTCGATTGGTAAGGACATGAAAACCCGCGTCACGGAACGAGACGACAAAGGCTATGCAACGCAAGTCTATTGCTGCATGTCAATTGGCGCAACTCGCATGGAAGAAGAGCGTGTCGGTTACATCGAATGTGACCCTGGTGCTTCTCCAACGACTGACGCTTAAGGGGAGTAGATAACAATGGCTGTAACTACTCAAGAAAGCACTCAATACGCTAACATTTTCACCACTACACCAGCGGTGAACAATGAAACTAGCGATTGGAAAGGCCGTGTGCGCGGAATGTATTTCGAGCATACGCAATCAGGTGCCGGTGATTCTGGCTCATCTGTTGCTTTGGTTAAGCTTCCAGCGGGCCGGGTTCGGCTGCTGTTGCCGTCCTCATGGCTCTATGTGAACTGGACGACGGCATCAGCGACGCTTGATCTCGGCTTTGATGCTTATACAGACCTAGACGGCTCGGCTGTTACTGCTGATCCAGACGGTTTGATTGATGGCATCTCTGTTGATAGTGCGGACGTGATCGGCTTTGAGGAGTTGACCACGCTCGCAGGCTTGGCGGCGACAGGATACACCAAAGTATTTGAATCCAAAGATGGTGTTGTTATCCGAGCAACAAGCGCAAGCACCGCAATCGCAGACACAGACACCATCGCCGGGTGCCTGTTCTATCTGCACGACTAAGCTTTGAGGCTAGGTGAATGAGCCAGATCACATCTGATACGGAAATCTGCAACCTAGCCTTGCAGCGCATCGGCGAGACAACGATAACTTCTCTAGATCAAGGGACAGAAGTCGCTCGCCGATGCAAGATTGCTTACCCTCAAGCCCGTGATGCCATGCTTCGCGGGCATTTCTGGAACTTCGCAGTAAAGCGTTCAACGCTCGCGCTATCAACCGAAACGCCAGATTGGGAATACACCTATAAGCACGTATTGCCGGATGACTTTCTCCGGCTAGTCCGGACTAACATTGACACACCATCAGCGTCAGCAAACAATGAATTCCATGATGGGCAACCAGATTATCGACTAGAGTCCGGGTTTATTGTTTCAAACGATGCAACGGTAAAAATCGAATACGTCTTTAGGCAAGAAGACATCAGCAAATATGATGATCTGTTTATTGATGCTTTGATTGCACGCATGAGCGCAGAACTTGCAGCCGCGTCCAAGAAGTCAATGACAGGCGTACAAGGATTGTGGGAAGTCGCCGAGCGCAAGTTAAGAGAAGCGCGAACGGCAGACAGTCAGGAAGGCGTGCCGCGTTCATTCGAGGCGAGCATATGGGTGAATAGTCGTCTCTGATGGCAAGAACAGCAACACTCATCACGAACTTCACTGCCGGCGAGTTTACCCCAAGGCTAAGAGGCCGTGTCGATATCGAGAAATATCGTAACGCGGCCTATGAGATCACGAACTTTGTGGTTGTTCCGCATGGTGGTGCTCGCAAGCGACCAGGCTTTAAATACATTGTGGAACCTAAATCCAGCTCGGAAGATGCGAAGCTTGTTCGGTTTGTATACAACACAGAGCAAGCTTATACGTTGATGTTCGGGCCAAGCTATGTTTGGTTTTTTCGCGATGGCGCTTTGATCACGCACGCGGCCAATAACATCACCGGCATCACGAATGCAAACCCTGCTGTTGTGACATCGACCGGGCACACACTTTCAAACGGTGACTATGTCTATATCGGCAGTGTTGGCGGTATGCACCAGCTTAACAACCGGCGTTTTCTGGTTGCGAATACGACGGCCAACACGTTCGAACTATCCGGTGAGGACAGCACTAGTTTCGGCACGTACACATCAGGCGGAACGGCATCCGAGATTGTGGAGCTAGCCACGACTTACACTGAGAGCCAGTTGCCAGATCTGCAATTCGCCCAGACCAACGATGTTCTGTATATCTGCCATCCGGATCAAAAGCCTAAGACGATCACGCGGACATCACATACCGCATGGACCTTGGCGGAATTCGGCTTTGAGAAAGGGCCATTCCAGCCGCTCAACGGCGATACGTCGGAAACCTTGACGTTTAGTAGCTGGTCAGCATCAGCCACCACATACGGAACGCAGGCGGTCGGATCAACGGCGACCTGCACGGCAACGAGTGGCATATTCACGTCTGATATGGTTGGCGCTTTAATCCGGGTTCGGGAAGGCGGCGACAGTGGCGACGCAACCCAAACGGAAACGGGGATTCAGGGCGCATCGCTTGGGGATGGATCGGCAAGCCTAGCTAACGGCGACCAATACACCACAGATGGTTTTGTCTATGGCGTGAGTAACGTCACGACAATATCAGATTGGGGCCAGGTTACGCGTGTCCCAACACACCAACAAGGAACTGTGCGGGTTTACCCATCGGGTACAGCTGGCTACTTCGATGCAACGTATCTGCATGACACGACATGCGTTCTCAAAATAACGGCTTACACATCGTCAACGGTGGTGACTGTCCAAATCATTCATAATCAAATGCCGGAGAGCATCAGAACATCTGCAATCAGTCTTTATGAGATTGGTAGCTGGAATGGTAAGGATGGTTATCCGAGTGAAGTTGCCTTCCACGAAAACCGGCTTTGGTTTGCTTCAACAGCTGGCGAGCCGCAAACGATATGGGCAAGCCGATCGGGTATATTCAGCGATTTTGAGGATGGGACAGAAGACAGCGACGCCATTATCGCAACGATCGGATCTGGTCAGGCCGATGTGATCCGGTGGCTATCACCAGGCACGGTGTTAACAGCCGGAACGTCTAGTTCTGAAATGTCGATTGGCACGAGTGCAAACAACGAAGCGCTCACACCGTCTAACATTCGCGTTGCACCACAGACCACGTTCGGATCATCCGCGACGGCACCTATTCGGATTGGCCGGATTACGCTGTTTCCGCAACGATCAGGCGACCCGGACAACAATGCAAAGAAGCTTCGGGAATACAGCTATGATTTTGCGCGTGATAGTTATGAGGCTGTAGACCTAACGATATTTTCTGAACACATCACCGGCGACGGCATGGTTGAGTTGGCCTATCAGCTAGAGCCGGACCAAGTCGTCTATGCGGTGCGTGAAGACGGGTATTTGCTTGGCATGACGTATGAACGTCAACAGCAGGTGGTGGCGTGGCACAAGCATATCATTGGCGGAACATCAGGAAAGGTTAAGCGGTGCGTTTCAATCCCAGGCACAACAAACGATGACTTATATATTTTGTCCGAACGGACGATCAACGGCGGGACGAAACGATATATCGAAGTTCAAGCGCAATACCCTTCGATTTCCTTATCTGATGATAATTATAAGGCGGCCTATATCGGCGTTGATTGCAGCATCTCAGGTGCGGCGGCGGATGCGGAAATCACGGGCCTGTATCATCTGGAAGGTGAAACGGTATCCGTACTTAACAATGGATCGCAGGAAACGCACACCGTCACAAACGGTGAAATCAATCTCAACGTTGACCCAGCCGGCGCGACGGTTTCGGTTGGCTTGGCCATAGATGCAGCGCTTGAGACGATGGATCTCGAAGCTGGCGCGCAACAAGGATCTGCATCAGCGCGACCACGCAACATACACGCAGTTTATGCTAATGTTTATAGATCTTTAGGTGGAAAGATAGGGCCGAACTCGAGTAATATGGACTCTATCATCTATCGATTGCCAGAGCACGAAATGGACAGCTCGCCGCCGCTTCGATCTGAATATCTGGAATTGACAACGCCGTCCGGTTGGTCGCGTGAATGCCGGGTTAGGTTTGAGCACGATACACCGTTTCCGTTTATGCTGACATCGCTTGTTGTCGAGATGCAAACGGAAGAATCCTTCTGATGCTGACACACGAAAGATTGCTTGAAGTTCTCGACTATAACCCGAAGACGGGAGTTTTTCGATGGAAGATGCGAGCAAGCCCGCGCGCTAGCGCTGGCGGCATTGCGGGATGTATTAACGCTAAGGGCTATCGGATCATTCGAATCGATAAATGTAATTATCGCGAACATAGGCTGGCGTGGTTTTACATGAATGGTGAATGGCCGCCTAAGTGGATTGATCACGTAAATAGAAATCGGGCTGATAACAGGATTTCTAATTTGCGTTTGGCGAATGCCAAGGACAATGCAGGAAATGCGGGTTTGTTTTCAACAAACACGAGCGGATTTCGTGGCGTGACACAACGCAAAACGGTGAACAAACGGCCATATCAAGCAAGCATCCGCATTCATGGAAGATTGCAATATTTAGGCATGTTTGCAACCGCAGAAGAAGCAAGCGCTGCTTATGAAGCCGCCGCGTCAAAACATTTCGGCGAATTCCATAGGGGAGGGCCCTAACCATTTGCGCCCCACTCGTAGGACTTATCGGAGCCGTTGCATCCATTGTCGGAACGGTCGCAGGCATCCAGGCGCAACAAGCGCAGATGCAAGCGCAAGCGGATGTGAACCGCGCCGAGGCGGATAAGGCGCGTGCCGCCGCTCAAGTTGCCGAACGAGATGCAATCGTTGAGAAGATCAATGCGCGAACCGAGCTACAAAAATCACACTTCGAGGCTCAAAAAACGCGCGCGGAGACACGTTCTCAGGTCGCTAGACAAACGGCTAGATTTGCTGCCGCCGGCCTCGACCCCGGAAGCGGATCAGCGGCCCTCGTCGTCAACGAAACCCAACAACGAGGACAGCTCGACAATCTCGTCCAAATCTGGGGCGGAGAAGCCACGGCCATCTCTCACATGAACGAAGCAGAAGACTTAGTCATCCAGCGTGACGCGTATATTCAGAGCGCGCAAAACTACGATAACGCAGCCGATACACTCGGCGGCGGATCACGTGGTCCTAGTTCATTTGTTAGCGTAACGGCGGCGTAGCCAGTCGTGAAGCCATAGCAGGGCGAGTCCCGGCCCTAAGCTTATGACAGCAGTAACGAGTAGCTTGATGTTGAAAGGGTTCATCATCGAGTAGATGGGTTCGCCATCAAACCAGCTACCGAGCAACGACGCTATCAAAACAACAAAGCCCAAAGCCAGCAATATGTATCCAATCCAGCGCAATGCAACAATCATAGGTGCCTCGTATGCCTGTGGTTGATCGGCGGCCATTCGCTAGCACATCGTTGAACGCAAGGCCAATACAACGCACGCGCAACAGCGGTGCGGGGTATAAGGCTGTTGGGGAGAGCCGGAAGTCAGAAGCCCGCGCACGGGGCCAGAAAGCGCAGTATGAGGCATCCAAGGTTAAAGCGATTGCTTCGATTGTCTCAACAGTCGCAAGTGCAGCCGGTAGCGTTGCCAAATATGCAGAAGCCGAACAAGCCAAGGCTGATAACTTCGATTTCAAGATCAAGGCAACGGAATTCGGCGGCAACAATGATTTGCAATATAACCAGTCAAAGACGCAATTGTCTGGTGACGGGAATGAATGGCGCTCAAACCGGCTTGCAACGTTTGATCAAAACGCAAAAAAGTTTTTAGACAGTCTACCAAAATCTAAACAGCAGGAAGGCCAGCTGTTTATTGCACGGCAACGCGCGGCACTCGACAACAAGTCATTCAGCGATGTGCAGGTTTATCGCCAGAAGTGGGCGTTTGACCAAACCAAGAAAGTGCTTGATAATCAAGTGCTTCCGAACATTGGCGATGATCCAGATCAAAATGTCGAATATCTCGGCAAAATTGACCAGCTGATTGATGGCAGTGATGTTGCTAGCCCGCAAGTTAAGAATCAGCTCCGCGCGCATGCGGTCAAACAGGTCTATGATCGCTGGTTAAAAGCAGCCGGCCCGAACGCATCGGAGACAGCGAAAGAGATTATTGCGCGGTATAAGTTCAACCCTTCCGGAATGGAGGGGATTGGAACAGAGCAAGGCCAGAATACGGTTGAAGATGCGCAAGCGCGAAAGGATGTGGCCGCGCAGCAGCTTAACGACCTGATGAAAAACAGGGAGGGCATGAGCCTTGAGGAATACGGTAAGCAGAAAATAATTTTGGGCGAAGCCTTTACCGAGGCACAAAATGAAATTGACCGTGCGCAAAGCCGAAAAGCAGCCGAACCAACACGCAACACGTCAGTTCCATTGTCGTCCGGTCAGGCAAAGAAATTGCGCGGTGTGCGGCAAGATGTTGTCGCCGGATTCTCTCAACTGCAGCAGAGATTCGGGCAATCATTGCAGATCAATTCAGCGCATCGGACAGCAGCACATAACGCGGCAGTGGGCGGCGCAAAGGGAAGCCAGCACGTACACGGCAACGCAATAGATATCAACGTTCGCGGCTTCAATACAGAAGATCGCTTGCGCTTAATCCGACAAGCGTCGGCGTTGGGGTTCAATGGTATCGGCGTTTATCCGAACGCAATTCATATTGATAAGGGCGGCCGGCGTGCATGGGGTCCGAATTACTCTTCGAATAGCGTTCCGCGGTGGGCTCAATCAACAATCCGGCAACACCTTGGCGGCGCTTTCCATAATAAGGGAACCGCACCAGCGTTTAACGGTCAAATCAAGATAATCGGCGACCGTGTGGACAGCGTCAGCTTCGCACAAGCGGCAATCTCGCAAGTTGCATCATCTCGGCTGAATGGCTTTGTGCCGAAAGACGGGGCGCAATTTGGCATTACGACCGGATCTCCACGGGAGTGGGCGCGATTTTTCACAATGCTGCTTCGGCAAGAAAGTGGCGGGCGTATTGCACGCGTTGGCCGCGATGGGTCATTGCAGAGATTTCGCACAACGCCACGTGGCGAAAATTCATTTGGGCCGCTGCAATTTAATCGCGGTGAGTACGGGCTGAAAACGTGGCAGGATGTTAACGATCCAGGAAAAAACATTGGCGCTCTTATTCGTGTTGGCGAGCGGTTCACGTTGCGGAGTGGATACATTCGCAACGGCCAACAAGGATATGATGCCTATTTTGGTTCGGTGCGCCGGCCAAACGAGGTTTTGCAGCATTCACGGTATGCCAATAAGGTTTTAGCGCAAGTTGGAAACGCGCAACGGGTTGAGATTGAAGACAACCGACCCGGACAACCACCAACGGGAAACACAATACATGATCAGTTTGTCCGCAAGCTCTTTGCAGAAGAAAAGAACATCGAAGCTTATTCCGAGCAAATGGAGCGCCGACAAGAAATTGAGACAGCCCGCGTTGAACGTGAGCAGGAAAAAGAAACTGTTCGCACCGGCCTAGAGCTATTCCACAAAGGCGAATTGACAAAGGAATGGCTCGAAGACAACGCCGGCAAACTACCTAATTCGATGTACGATCGTTTCATGACGAAGCTTAACTCAAAGGTTGCGCGCGTCACCGATCCAGAAATCTACACTGGCTTACTTGAACGATCGGACACATCACCAGAAGATGTGATCAACGAAGCATCAGAAGCTTATAAGAATGGCCAGCTTAGCAAGTCAGCATTTGATAAGATCTATGCAAAGGCAACGCGTGAACTCAACCCCAAGTCATCCGCTCCGGCATGGGTGAAAGAGCAACGATCGCTTTTAAAAAGCCAGCTGCGACCATCCTCGGACGCCACGCCAGAACAGCGCCAAGCCTATACCAACAGCCTCGAGCAGTTTGATAACTACGTTGAGAAGAATGGTCAGGAATTTGATCGCAAAGAACTCCAGACCTACACCGAAAGCCTAATCAAGCAGCGCAAAACAAATCAGATCCAGGATGCGCGCAACGGGCTCGCCATGCCGACGCATACCAGTGTTGGCCGTGAAGCCATGACACTTGAGGAAGTTCAGGCAACACGTATTAAGCTGCTTGGCGAGTTGAAGGCCGGGAACATCACGCGAGAGGAAGCCGGGAAGCAATGGCAGCTACTTAAGCAGTGGCAGAAGATGCTTGAAACATCAGGCGATAAAGTTAAGCCAGCTATACCGAATTTTACACGTGGTTTGCAGCTGCCAACCGGACAAAGCCAGGTTAAAGGCGTATCGGAAACCGTTCCGTCAACAGTGCAGCATTCACCAATTCCACAAACCCTAGACCAAGGACTGGCCAATCTGCCTATGGATGGCGCGGTTGAGGCCGTCCAAAACCAAGTGCTCGGCGCGGCTGCTGGCTGGATACAGAATTTTGTGCAGCAAACAGGATTGCCGCAACAGATGGTTGAACAACTGGTGATGCAAGTGGTTGGCGCAACAGCTAATCAAATGTCAGGGCAAACCCCGTTAGTTACGGGGGAACCGGGGCGCCCTTTTGATAATGCCGCTGCTTACCAGGCAGCGGCGCAAAACGTAGATGCACTAGGAGCAGCAGGCGTGGCAGCAGCAGGAGCACCAGCAAGAGCGGCAGCGATCGGCGCGCGCACACGTCAGGCGTCCGGAGTTACAGCCTATCACGGTTCACCGCATGACTTCGATAAGTTCTCTATGGATAAGATTGGAACCGGTGAAGGGGCACAAGCCTATGGGCATGGGCTGTATTTTGCTGATAATCCGAAAGTGGCGAACGAATACCGAAAGAATTTAGCACTAAGACACCGGCACGGCGAAAGCTTCACATGGAAAGACGCGGGAGCGGAGAAGCGTTTTAGAAACACAATTGAAGGTCTGAGCGACAACGTAGCGGGGCGAAACTACATAGAAAACAATGCTATAAGCCAACTTGCACAGGCAGAGGGTGACGTGTCTGTCGCCTTGAAAAACATCGACGAAAAGATTGCTGGCTATAAGAAATCAGGAACGGCGACACATCTGGAAATTGCAGAAGATCTCGGCAGGGTTCGGCAGGCAATTCAAAATCATGCAAATGACATTGTAACGGCGCGTCCGGGTAACGTTTACGAAGTCAACATAAAAGCCAACAAGGATGATTTTCTGGATTGGGATAAGCCGTTTGATCAGCAGAGTGCGCGTGTTCGCGAGGTTCTGAATCAACATGGCGTCAAATCATATCAGGAGTTAGAGAAAAAAGTAAGCGACCCTCCGCCTGATGAAAGTGGCATGGCTGGCTGGACAGCAATTCGTAACACTGTGAATGATGCATTTATTGATCCGAGACGATCCCAAGAGATTCTCAAAGAAGCAGGCATTCCCGGCATCAAGTACAAAGATGCAGGATCTCGCGGCGCTGAAGGCGGAACATATAATTACGTTATCTTTGACGACAGCCTGATAGAGATCGTCAAGAAAAACGGTATCCCATTCAAGCAAACAGACAAGGGCTTCGAAGTCAACGAAGCTGGAATGAAGGCACTTGCAGCTTTGCAGGCAAAGCAATCGGAGGGCGATGAGTAATGGTCCTAAAGATTGACGCGCCTAAGCAAGAACAAGAGCCAATGCAGCCGCCTGTTCAAGCGCCACCACAACCGGCTATGCCAGCGCAACAGCCAAGCTATAACGTTCTTGATGAGAAACCAGCAACACGGCAACGCGACCTAGCGCCGAAAGAGCTTAAATTGGCAAGCGCTAAGCCAAGCGAAAGCGGTTTGCCAGCGGATATGGTGCAAGCGTACCGTGAGCAATTCGGCAAGCCGATTGATGAGGAATACGCCGACCGCATCAAAGAACGCGAGCAGGCAAAAACACAGAAAGAAATGGAGCAGTTTGCGCTTGAAAATGGCGTGACTACTCCGCAGGAATTAGAATTAGCCAAGCAACAACAGGAAAGCGGTGTTCAAGGTTTCGTCAATGAAAACCTACGCACGCTGTACAACGTCTATAAGATGATTGAGCCGGCAGCTGATGCAGCTGGCGCGGTTGCCAAGGACATCGGGACAGGCGTTACAACTGATTTCAAACATATCGCAATTGGTGGGCCGGTACGCGCGGTTAACAGTGCAATAGCGTTAGTTGATGAGCTTGCAGTCTGGCTTAACAATAATATTGCAGATTTGCGTGTCGGTGGCGATACGTCAAAACCAATGAAGCCAGGCGATCACAGTGTGAAGTTGCCGAACGTTTCTGGCGACCCCAAAAGCTACACTGGCGCAATCGGGCGCAGCGTTACACAATTTGTGACTGGATTTGCGGCGATGCCTGTTAAAGCTGCAAGCTTTGGTGGTCAGGTAGCGAAAGCCGCCGCAACAGACTTCGCGTTCTTTGATGGCCAGGAAGGGAACTTGGCCAACCTGATTAAAGACCTTGGCGGAAAAGGAAATGTTGTCGTTGAGTTTTTGGCAACTGACAAAGAAACGCCGGAGCTTATCGGACGCCTTAAAAACGCGGTTGCCGGCAGTGTAACGGATGTTGCGTTTGCGGGTTTCTTGCAGGGCTTGCGTGTCATGCGTCAAATGCGTAAGGCGAAAGAGCTAGCCGGCGTAAACACACACAAGGAACTTGAGGCGAAAGTTGTCGCCAATCAAACCGCCGAACCGCCGGCCGACGTGGGCGCTAAGGTCGATCAATTGCTCGGCGGTTCAAACGCGGATGAAGTTGTCCGGATCGAAGGCAAGCTAAAGCACGTGCATGTTGAAGTGCCATTGCAAGTAGCCGCTAAGGGGCTCGATAAGGGCGCTTATAGGTTTCCGGACGTAGCTGACGGTAACGTCAGATATTACGCTGTAGCAGGCGCTAAAGAGGCGCAAGAGGGCAAAGTTCTAACGTACAGCCGCAACCTGGACGAAGTGCGTTCGAAAGTCGGTGAAGGCGACAGGTTGGTTTATGCTGACGTTCCAAAGGCTGATGCTGATCAATGGGCGGAAGTTGACCGGGTTTTAGGACGACGTCAGGCAGAAGATCCGCACACAATGCAGGCACGGCTTGCACCGGCTCAGTCAGGGCCGCAACTCGGCAAGAAACCGCCGCCACTACCTGAACTTGAAAACACAAAAGACATTATCAACTGGTCAAAGTTCAATAGTCAGGATGATGTGCTTACAACTGTCAGCCGCATGGCGGAAGGGCAGCGCGCTGAGATCAAAAACGCACAACGCGGCAAGCGCTCGAATATCCGAACAGTTGCAGCGGCGGGTGATGAGAATGCGTGGGAGCTACTAACAGGCAAACGCAGGGCTGATAGCTCGCTTGCCATGAATGCAGAAGAGCAATATGCGCTCCGACAGCTTTGGGCGTCATCCGGTGAAAAGCTAACCGAACTTGCAAGGGCCGCCCAGACCGGCGATCAAGAAACGCTCTTTGCCTTCCGCCGCATGTTGACCATTCACAACACCATTCAACAGGCCGCGATGGGTGTTAGAACAGAAACAGCCCGTGCGCTTCAACAGTGGGCAATCCCGGC
>Ga0070749_10002351_pt1 | contig 12694 bp, 14 predicted proteins | sample VirMetDEL_Nov_18_FD_75180 | JGI IMG/M metagenome (GOLD analysis project Ga0070749, IMG submission 75180) | Aqueous microbial communities from the Delaware River and Bay under freshwater to marine salinity gradient to study organic matter... | ecosystem: Environmental > Aquatic > Marine >...
ATAAGTTAGCCAAACTTAATGAAGTTAATGGTATGGTTATCGGTGATGTGGGTGATGCACAAGAAGGTGGTTTATTTTTAGTTTATTGTAAAACTAGAAAACCTAGAGAGGCATCAGTAGATGCTTTGGTTGAGTTTATGTCAGAATTCCAAGATTGGATGAATAACAAAATAGGTGAAACAAAATTAACAAATCAATATGTAATTGTTTTAGATAAAAAAGCCTTTATGATGGAAGGGTTTTTTATTAAAGAGGTTACAGATTATACCGCAATTGGAGCAGGTATGGATTTTGCGTTATCAGCATTATACTTAGGTAATTCAGTAAAGGAAGCTATTAAAGCGGCTTGTCATCTTTCTGTATATTGTGAAGAACCTGTTAATATAATTGAAGTGGAAAAATGAAAAAAATATTAGTAACTGGTGGTGCAGGATTCATTGGTTCAAATTTAATAAACCAACTAATTAAAATAAAATCCAAAATAGAAATTCATGTTTTAGATAATTATTTTACTGGGTGTGCTGGTAACCATTGTTTAAATGGTAATGTTATATACCACAATGGTAATACATGGGATGTTGATGATTATTTTAAATCTATTGAACCTTTTGATGTTATATTTCATTTTGGTGAATATTCTAGGATTGTTAAGTCTTTTGATGATGTTAATTATGTTATGAAATCTAATCTTTACGGTACTACAAAAATTTTAGAATATTGTAGAAAATGGGGGACTAAATTAATTTATTCCGCCAGTAGTTCTAAGTTTGGTAATAATGGTAAAGATGAGAATCTTAGTCCATATGCTTGGGCAAAATCAAAAATGGTAGAATTAATTAAAAATTACCATGAATGGTATGGATTACAATATGAAATATGTTATTTTTTTAATGTTTACGGACCAAAACAAATTACTGAAGGTGATTATGCTACAGTAATAGGTATTTTTGAAAGACAAAATAAGAATAACGAACCTTTATCAGTTGTGGAACCAGGAACACAATCTAGAGATTTTACACATGTTTATGATGTTGTAAATGGTGTAATAAAAACTGTAGATATGAATATGAATAGAGAGTGGATGTTAAGATCTGGTGTAAACTATAGAATTATAGATGTTGCGAAAATGTTTACAGATAATATTATTATGTTACCAGAAAGAAAAGGTGAAAGATTTACATCAGAAGAATTTTATAGTGATACTGAAAAAGTTTTAAATTGGAAACCGAATCACCGATTAGAAGAATATATAAAAAATAAAAAATATGATAACAGTAATATATTGTACTAGAGAAAATTTTCCACAACACACTGACCATATTAAAAAAACTTCAGGTATAAAAGATATTGAGGTTATAGAATATATTAATCGTGGTGAATCTTTAACAAAATTTTACAACAAAGGATTAAAAGAATCTAAAAATAATATTGTTATTTTTTGTCATGATGATATAGTTTTTAACACTAAAAATTGGGGTAAAAGGATATTAAAACATTTTAACACAACCGATTATGGTATTTTAGGTGTTGCTGGTACAACACATATGGCTGAAAATGGTAGATGGTGGCAAGACGGAACAAAAATGATGGGACAAGTTAGACACACCCATGAAGGTAAATATTGGGATTCTAAATATTGTTCTAGTTTTGGTGATAGAATTCTTGAATCAATAATTGTTGATGGGTTATTTTTTGGGGTAGACAAAAAAAGATTATCCAATAACTTTAATGAAGAATTTAATGGTTTTCATTTTTATGAAATAGATTTTTGTTTTAGTAATCATTTATCAGGAACTAAAGTAGGTGTTATGTCAGATATTAGAATAACACATAAATCTATTGGCATGACCAACCAAGAATGGGAAAATAATAGAGAACAGTTTGCTAACAAATATAAAGACAAATTACCATACAACATAAAAAATGAAATTTTTTATGATGAATATAAACCACAAAAATTAAAATCAAAACCCAAAGTAGGGGTAATTATACCAACTAAAGGAAATGTTAATTTATTAACTAATTGTATTAATTCTATTGTAGAAAAAGATGATTACGATAATTTAGAAATTTTTATAGCAGATACAGGTTCTACCGATGATGAAAAAAAAGAAATTAAAAAATTAATTTTAAAACACCAAGAAAAAGTAATAATAAATTTAATAGAGTATGATTATTACAATTTTGCTAAAATAAATAATGAAGTTGTTTGGAACCATGTTGGTGAAGATGTTGATGTGTTGTTGTTTTGTAATAATGATATCGAATTAATTAACAATGCTATTACAAGAATGATTGAGGTTTTAGTTAAAAATAAAAATGTAGGTACTGTTGGTTCTAGGTTACATTTTGGTGATGGTTCAATACAGCATGGTGGTGTTATGGCTTTTTTAGATCAACAAAGAAGAATTAGAATATCACATAAAGGTTTAAGGTCATATTACAACTACACAATAAGTACAACTGAAGTTTTTGGTAATACCGCTGCTTTTATGATGATTAAAAAAGATATATTCTATAAAATAGGGGGGTTTAATCAAGGATACCAAGAATGTTTTGAAGATGTTGAATTAAATATTGATTGTTTGAGTAGAAATTTGAAAAACTATTTTGTACCCAACGCTGTTTGTTATCATTACGAATCACAAAGTAGAAAAAATGACCCACAAAAATTAGAAAGAGAACATAATGACTATGTAAAAAGGTTAATACCTTTTATAATAACGAATAAAAAATGTTATAATCATTTTGAAAATGTTTCAGCAGAAGATTTAGAAATGATTATAAACGAAAGTATAAAAAATTTAGTATAATGAAAATAGGTATATCATACAATGTTTTTGATGGAGAAGAGTTGTTAGAGTCATCAATAAAATCAATAAGAGGTAATGTTGATTATGTTTCAGTTGTTTATCAAACCATATCAAATTTTGGGAATACTTGTAGTGAAAATTTAGTTCCACTATTAGAAGATTTAAAAAATAAAGGTTTGGTTGATGAATTATTTGAGTATAGACCAAAAATAAATAGGGGTGGACATATGAACGAAATAACTAAAAGAAATATTGGTCTTTCTTTGTCTGAAGGAGCTGGTTGTACACATCACATGGCAATGGATTCAGATGAATTTTACACTGATGAACAATTTAAATTACTTAAAAAAGAAATGTTAGATGGTGATTATGATTCTTCAGTTTGTCAAATGACAACCTATTATAAAGAACCAATCTATATATTAGATCCAAAAGAAGAGTACTACGTGTCTTTATTATTTAAAATAAAACAAGGAGTATCTTTTATAATGGGACACCCATTCCCTGTTTTAGTTGATCCAACAAGAAGGATGAATCCGGGTAACTGTAAAATATTTAGTCGTGATGAAGTAGAAATGCATCATATGAGTTATGTGAGAAAAGATTTACGTAAAAAACTAAAAAATTCTTCAGCATCACCTAACTTTAAAAATATAAATAAATTAGTCGATTATTATAACGACTGGGAGTTTCCTAAAAAAGGTCTTATGGGTGGAGCACCTGATAAATTTTATAATATAAAAAAAGTGGAAAAATTATTTGATTCATGGTAACAACATATTTACAAGGAGGTTTGGGTAACTACATGTTCCAAATAGCGGTAGCACAAGTTCTAGGTAAAGAAATAAATTCTGATACTATTTTTAATGAAAGTAAAGCAACTACAATACATAGACCTCTTTCAGTTTATAAAGATAATATATTACGTAAAATTAAGTTAACAAATAATGATGTAGAACCACCTAACATATATGAAGAAAATGGTTTTGAGTATAAAGAAATACCTAAAAAAGATAATGTATTATTAAGTGGTTATTTTCAAAGTGAAAAATATTTTTTAAAACACGAAAATTATATTAGGGAATTATTTGAACCCCGTAAAGAAGATGTAAAATATATTATAGAAAAATATGGTAATTTGCATAACACCTGTTCAATACATGTTAGAAGAGGTGATTATGTAAAACAAACACAACATCACCCAGTCTGTTCTCTACAATATTATAAAGAAGCTATAAATAAAATACCAAAAGAAACTAATTTTTTAATTTTTTCAGATGATATAGAATGGTGTAAAAAAAATTTCCAAGAAAATAAATTTACTTTTATAGAAAAAGAATTAGATTATATCGACATGTATATAATGTCAATGTGTGAAAATAATATAATAGCTAACTCAACTTTTAGTTGGTGGGGAGCTTGGTTAAATAATAATAAAAATAAGATTGTAGTAGCACCTAAATTTTGGTTTGGTGTAGCTAAACAAAATTTAAATACTAAAGATATAATACCCAGTAAATGGATAAAAATATGAGTACAAAACAAATTAATAACACTAAAAAAGTAAACCAACAAATATCTGAATGGTTTAGAGATAATGGTGACCAAACACATATATTAAATTATGACTTAAATGAAAATTCTAAAGTTATGGATTTAGGTGGTTATACTGGTGTGTGGATTGAGGGGGTTTTAAATAAATTCAATTGTAACGCTTATGTTATTGAGCCTATAAAAGACTTTTATGATGTTATGGTAGAAAAGTTTAAGGATAACAATAAAGTAAATCTAAAAATGGTAGGTGTTGCTAATGAGAATAAAAATGATACAATATTCCTTCATGGTGACGAGTCAACAACACACACTAAAAATGATGGTAAAGAGGTTGAAGTTACTTTTGAGACTATGGATAAGATATTAAAGGATTGGGACTTAATGGATGTTGATTTATTACAGATAAATATCGAGGGTGAGGAGTATCTTTTATTAGAGTATATGTTAGAAAATGATTTGGTTAAACATTTCAAGAATATACAGATACAATTCCACTACATTGGATTGGATTACGATGTGATAACAAGAAGAGAGAATATACAGAAAGGTCTTATGGATAAGGGTTTCACACAAACGTACAACTACGAATTCGTGTGGGAATCATGGAAAAGAAATGATTAAAATGAAGTTAGGTGTTTCATATAATTTATTCGATGGAGAGGAACTCCTAGAAGGTTCAATTAAATCTATTAGAGATAATGTAGATTATATTTCGGTAGTATATCAGACTATATCGAACTTTAATAATCCGTGTGACGAAGGTTTAGTACCGTTATTGGAAGACCTTAAGGAACGTGGGTTGATTGATACGTTGTATCATTATCAAACAGATATGACTTTACATTGCAGTACTAATGAAATGACCAAGAGAAATATAGGGTTAAAATTTTCTAAAGAGAATGGATGTACACATCATATGTCTTTAGATTCCGATGAGTTTTATACTGACGAACAACTAAAATTCGCTAAGAAAACAATGGAAGATGGTGATTTCGATTCTTCCGCTTGTAAATTAATCACATACTATAAGACCGATGGTTATAAATTCGAACCTAATGAGGAATGGTATGTTTCATTAATTTTTAAAATAAATGATAGGGAATATTCTGTAATTGAAGACATAAAAGATTTAAATTTATGGAATAAACTGTTGGTTGATCCAACAAGAAGGATGAATCCGGGTAACTGTAAAATATTTAGTCGTGATGAAGTAGAAATGCATCATATGTCACATGTCCGCAAAGATTTACGTAAAAAATATAATAACTCATCCGCTAAACAAAATTTTGGGAATAAAGTAGAAGGTTGGGTTAATTTCCACAACAAATTTGATGACAGTATGGTTGGTTCAGGCTTTCCTGGTAACCCAGAACATAAAATAATTAAAACAAAAAAAATATTTGATTTAGGAGAATGGATATCTTAAAATATTTTGATAAGGTTTACTGTATAAATCTAAAAGAGAGAAATGATCGGTGGGAGCAAGCTCAAAAAGAGTTTGATAAATTAGGTATTAGAGACGTTGTAGAAAGATGGGAAGCTATTAAAAAAGATGACGGTAATTTAGGCTGTACTTTATCACACAAAACATTAATAGAACACTGTAAAGAACAAGGATACCAAAGAGTATTAATATTTGAGGATGACGTTTTATTTGTTGAGACCAATACAGATAAATTAGAGAAAGCTTTTAAGGAACTGGATGAGATGGGTAATTGGGACTTATTTTATGTTGGTTTAACTATGGACCCATATAGTGGTAAGTTCATGAGAATTACTGATAACATATTAAAAACTAACTTCGCTTATACAACTCACGCTTACGCTGTTAACTCACAAGCTTTCGACCCTATGTTAGAGGCATGGAATAGAAAGATAAACGAAGGTCATACTATCGTAGATACCACCCTGTGTGGTGAGATAGTTAAACGTAGAGGTAAATCTTTTGCTATGGACCCAATTTATGCTATACAACAACCAGGTCGTAGTGATATTGGTCATAATGTAATCGACACATATGAATGGATGATAACTGATTTCAATAAAGTTAAAGCTAAAGGAGTATGAGTAAAAATATAGTAATATATCAACCAAGTAAGGTGGGTTCTACTACCGTAATACATCACTTATTAAGACATTATAATTTAAAAAGAGAACAAGGAATATGGTGTCCTAGTGATAATAGTAGATATCCTTTGGATGAATCGGTAGAGTTATTCCATACACATACATTGAAGGATATGCCTAAAGGATTACAGGAAAAGGTTCTAGGTGATGATGAAACTTATTTTATATGTTTAACTAGAGAACCTGTATCTAGGAATATATCAGGATTCTTTGAACCTAAACAATTTCACCCAACTAAGAATACTAAACTGGAGTTATCTAATTTTTGTCACGAATTCATAACTAAATTTAACCACACAGGTGGTATAGATTGGTTTGACACGGAATTTTTGAACATGGGATTCGATTCACTATATGACTTGGAATTCGATAAGGATAAAGGTTATGGTATCTATGAAAATGGTAAAAAGAAACTACTTTTGTTACGAATGGAGGACATTAACGATAATTTAGGGAAAACCTTAACAGAGTTTATTGGTGAACCTATTAGTAGTGAGATACAAATAGAAAACAGTAGTAAAGACCGTCAGTATAAAGACATTTACAACCTATTCAAAGAAATGTTACACGTCCCTGACGATATTTTAGATAGTGTTTATCAGACAAAACACACCAAGTATTTTTATACTGATAAAGAGATAGAAAAATTTTACAAAAAATGGCGAAAGACTGTGTAATAATGTCTAGTTGGATTCCTTCGATAGATAGGATTCAACCTTATGTAGATGTGTTGGTTAAGTATTACAGTGATTGTGATATTTACGTTGGTGTAAATCCATCACCACACGCTGAATTATGGTTACAAAAATTAAAGGACACTGGGTTGAATATTATAGGTGGTATAACACCTGAACACCTAGTTGTTAAACAACACACAAGTGCTGTACAGACAGCTTTAAAACTATACAAAGAAAGTGATGTAGAGTATGATTTGGTTCATTTCATACATACTAAAGGGATTAGTTATAACAAACAAGAAGTAGAAAACCCAGCTTTTAGAGATTATTATTTAGGTTATGCAAAACAAATACAAAAAATACGTAATTTTATGGAAGAAAGACCTAATTATGGTGGTTGGGGTGATTATGGTATAATACAATACCAATGGTTTCGTAGAGAAACACCCCAAAAAAATCCTAAATACCCATCTGGTATATGGAACGAAATGGCTGACAGTGAAAACTCAACTAATATTGTTCACGAATATTTTGATTGGTATAGATTTTATCCGTTTAAATACACACCTATTAGGACACAATGGATGACAGGTTTTTACACAATTAGGCATCATTTGTTACGTAATTTTATTGATAATTGTACTGAAGATTTTTTAACAAAAAATTTCATCACAGAATTAGGTTTTGATATTTATTTGTTTGAAACTCATATAGCACAAGTTGTATGTAGACAAGGTTATATTAGATATATAGATAATATTTGGGTTAATAATCGACATGATCCAAACGCAAAAAAAATAGAAAAAAATTTAATTAAACTTTGGGTTAATGAAAATGAGTTAAACATCAATGTAGATAAAGAATATGCGTAAAATAAAAATTAAAGACACCTCGTTTCAACACTGCCTCTACAGTAATAACCCAATGCCACCTGTTAGTTTTTGTGAACATTTCGAGTGGGATTGGAATACGTCTAATGTTGGTCAGGACGAGTTGATATTCTACACACATGGTAATATTATGGAAGGTGTTAACGACACCAACGGTACTAAGGTTTGTTGGCTTATCGAACCTTTAGATTTAGTACCTAACTATTACGAACAAATCAAACAACATAACAAAAGTTTCAAATACGTTTTCACATACGAAAAAACCCTACTAGACCTAGGTCAAAACTTTAGATTCTTACCTTCAGGTGGGTGTTGGATTAAGGACTCAGACCAAAAGGTTCACAATAAGTCTAAACTTGTTTCTATCATAGCATCATTCAAAAGACAATTACCGGGTCACAAATTAAGACATGATGTAATTTCCAGATACCGTGGTCAAATGGAGGTTTTAGGGAATGGTTACAAAAAAATACCTGAAAAAATTGATGGTTTACGTGATTACATGTACTCGGTGGTAATCGAGAATTGTAAACGTGATTATTATTTCACAGAAAAATTAATAGATAGCTTAATGACGGGTACAGTTCCAATTTATTGGGGATGTCCGTCTATTGGAGACTACTTCGATACAAAAGGTTTCATTATTGTTGACTCAGTTAAAGATATCGGTAAAGCTTTATCTGAGATTACACCTGAGATGTATAACAAGATGTTACCTTACATAAAAGATAATTTTGAAAAAGCAAGTAATTACATATTATCCGAAAATAAGGTATATGATGATTACATAAAAACAGGAAAACTTAAGATAAATGAGTAAATTACATTTAGGTTGTGGTAACAAAAAAATAGAAGGTTTCACTAACATAGATATTCGTCCACTAGATGAGGTGGATTTGGTTGATGACATTCGTAAGTTAAATAATATTGAGGATAACTCCGTAGATTTAGTTTACGCTTGTCATGTATTAGAACACTTTGGTAGACACGAATATATGGGTATTCTGAAAAGGTGGTACGAAGTAATTCGTGACGGTGGTACACTTAGACTTGCCGTACCAGATTTCGAAAAAGTGGTGGAGTACTATAACAAAAATAAGGATATTAGTAAACTAATGGGTTTTTTATACGGTGGACAAACTTATGAACAGAATTACCACTATTGTACATGGGATTTTAAATCTTTACAAAAAGACTTAGAATTAGTAGGTTTTACTAATGTAAGACGGTACAATTGGAGGGAAACTGAGCACAGTGATGTCGATGATTTCTCTCAAGCATATCTCCCCCATATGGATAAGGAGAACGGTCAATTAATGAGTTTAAATGTTGAATGTACAAAATGAGTGTATTAGTAACAGGTGGTAATGGATTATTAGGGTCACCTATAGTGAAAGATTTAGATGGTAAAACATTCTCTAGTTCAGAATGTGACCTAAGAAAAGATAATTTTAAAAATTATGTTGATAAAAAATTTGAAAAAATCGATACAATCATACATTGTGCAGCTAGAGTTGGTGGTGTTGGTGCTAACCTAAACCATAATCTAGAGTTCTTTAAAGATAATATCCATATTGACAATAATGTATTATCTTCGTGTTTGGAAATGGGTACTGAAAATCTAGTAACCATACTGTCAACATGTATATTCCCTGATAAAGTGGAATACCCACTGACGGCTGATAAACTAGACTTAGGTCCTCCACACCACTCAAACTATGGGTATGCTTACGCTAAGAGGTTATTGGGTTACCAAACCAAAATGTACAGAAATGTTATCAAAAAGAATTGGATTTCTATCGTACCAACAAATTTATACGGACCAAAAGATAACTTTCATCTAGAAGACTCACATTTAGTACCAGCTTTAATTAGAAAAGCTTATGAATGTTCATTAAATGGTAGTGATTTCCATGTATGGGGTGACGGTAGTCCTATGAGACAATTTGTCTACTCTGAAGATATGTCTAAAATAATAGAATGGTCTATCAATAATTGGGGGAGTGAACAACCTTTAATGGCTATTAATGAGAGAGAATATACCATTAAAGAGGTGGTTAATATCATAGCTGATAGATTTGATATATCCAAAGATAGAATTAAGTATGATAAAACAAAACCTCTTGGTCAATTAAGAAAACCGGCTAAGACTGACATTAGTTGGTTTGATTTCACACCATTGGATGTAGGTATCAATAAAACCATTGATTGGTTTATAGAAAATTACGATACAGGTAAAGTTAGACTATGATAAAATTAGTAAGTGATACAATAAATAAGGATGATATAAACCACCTTGTTGAGTGGTTATCTCAAGACGATATACCAAGGTTAACTAAAGGAGAGTTAACTTGGCAATTAGAAAAAAAATGGGCTAAGAAAATTGGTAGTAGGTATTCTGTGTTTTTAAACTCAGGTTCTTCAGCTATTCTACTAACATTAGCCGCTTTACAACAACTACCAAAAGTAGGTAACAGGAAACTTAAAAACAATAAAATAGTTGTACCAGCTTTAAGTTGGGCAACTGACGTTAGTTCACCTATGTTATTAGGTTATGAAACTATTATGTGTGATTGTAACTTAGAAGATTTATCTTGTGATCTAAATCATTTAGAAAAAATATTTCAAGAAGAAGACCCTAGTTGTATGATACTAGTTTCACCTTTAGGTTTAGTACCTAAAATGAAAGAAATTATAGAATTAACAAACAAATACAATGTAATCCTATTAGAAGATGTGTGTGAGAGTATGGGGTCAAAATATCAAGGAAGGTACTTAGGTAGTATAGGATTTGCCTCATTTTTTTCTATGTACTTTGGTCATCATTTATCCACAATTGAAGGTGGGTTTATTAATACTGATGATGAGGAATTTTATTATCTATTATTGATGATGAGAAGTCATGGTTGGGATAGGGATTTACCTGAATGGAAACAAAAAGAACTCAGAGAAAAATATAATTGTTCTGATTTTGAAGCCTTGTATAATTTTTATGTTCCAGGTATGAATTTAAGGTCTACAGACTTACAGGCTTTTATAGGTCTTAAGGTTATTGATAGGTTAGATGAGTATAGTGAAAAACGTAGAAATAACTTCTTCGAATACCAAAAAAGGATTAAAAATAACATGTTACAGATTGAAGAGAGGGAGGGAGATTTTGTATCAAGCTTCGCTATACCAATAGTTGATAATAAAAGAGATAAAATAGTTATAGAGTTACAGAAAGTTGGTATAGAAGTTAGACCTTTAATAGCAGGTAATATGGCGAAAAAACCAATGTGGGAAGGTAAAAAAGATAATCTACCTAATTGTGAATCTATTGATAGACATGGATTTTATTTACCAAATCACCAAGATTTAACTATAGAACAAATAGAATTAATAACAAAGATTTTAAATTTTGAAAATGAAAAAAGCTTTAATAACAGGAATTAACGGACAAGATGGTTCTTATTTAGCCGAATTACTTTTAAATAAAGGTTATGAGGTTTGGGGTATAGTGAAAAGAAACTCTGTATCAGAAACACAATCAGTTAGGATTGATCATATATTTGATAAAATAAAATTAGAATATGCGGATTTAACTGATATGGCATCTTTAGTTAGAGTTCTTCAAAAAGTACAACCTGACGAGATATATAACTTGGCCGCACAATCACACGTAAGAGTTAGTTTTGACCAACCAATTTATACCGCAAATGCAACAGGTTTAGGTACTTTAAATATATTAGAGGCGGTTAGGATGATTTCACCCAATTCTAAAATATATCAAGCATCATCATCAGAAATGTTTGGTAATAACATTGACGAAGATGGATACCAAAGAGAAACCACACCAATGAATCCTGTATCTCCATATGGTTGTGCTAAAGTTTTTTCATATAATATTTGTAGAAATTATAGAAATTCTTATGGAATGAATATATGGAACGGTATTTTATTTAATCATGAATCACCAAGAAGAGGGACTAATTTTGTAACTAATAAGGTGGTAAAAGCCGCTGTTAAAATTAAATTAGGTTTACAAAAAAAATTACATTTAGGTAACTTAGATGCCACTAGGGATTGGGGTCATGCTAAAGATTATGTTGAAGCAATGTGGTTAATGTTACAAACCGATAAACCAAACGATTATGTTTGTGCAACAGGTGTATCACACTCTGTAAAAGATTTATGTGAGTATACTTTTAATAAATTAAATTTAGATTTTAAAGATTATGTTATAATTGATGAAAAACATATGAGACCTGAAGAATTACATGATTTAAAAGGAGACTCAACTAAACTAAGAGAAGAGTTAGGGTGGAAACCTAAATACACATTTGAAACGATGTTAGATGAAATGATTTCTTATTGGTTAGATTATTACAAGGAATCTGAAATTACAATGGGAATACCAAACGAAGTAATGAATACTATTTTAAAACCAAAAATTTAACATATACATTCAAACCAAATTTAATATATTTTATTTATGAGTAGAAACAGAAGAGGCAAAAAATTAACTGAGGAGGAACTTCAGGAAATTGAAAAGTTTGTTTACAAAAAAAACATAGAAGAAGAAAAGTTTTTATCTTCGATGTTTGTTAATTACAAGTGTAGAACAGAAAATCAAGGAAAACTAAGAGAATCA
>Ga0070749_10002352_pt1 | contig 12690 bp, 13 predicted proteins | sample VirMetDEL_Nov_18_FD_75180 | JGI IMG/M metagenome (GOLD analysis project Ga0070749, IMG submission 75180) | Aqueous microbial communities from the Delaware River and Bay under freshwater to marine salinity gradient to study organic matter... | ecosystem: Environmental > Aquatic > Marine >...
GGTCGTGTATCCACCGTGCTAGAGGGTATGCGCCTTAAAGACCTGCGTGAGCATAACGCCAAACTAGAAGCCCTTGCAGTAGAGCAGTCCCGTGGTGGTGACATTGATGCCGCTTATGAGACCCGCAAGAATAAGTTCGCATTGCACATGACCAACGAAGAGATTGATGCGCTGGTGGCGATCTATGAGAAAACCCCAGAGATCAAAGAAATTCAGAACGTCATGAATGCAGTGCGTGAGAACCTTGTGGACGCGATGGTCACCGCAGGTAGGCTCACTGACAAACAGGCGGATGCTTGGAAAGCAGCGGTTAACTATGTACCGTTTGAACGACTCAAAAAAATCACTGATGATACCAACATAACATTTGGTATAGGGCGTAAAGGGCTTGCGGCGCTATCGCAGCTTCCAGAACTTCGAGGTTCGTTTGACCGCCCCGTGGTTAATACCATTGATAGTTTCATGAACAAAATGGCATGGATGACTGAGCAGTCCATGCGTAACTCAGCGGTGGTGCGTACCCTTAACGTCATGGCAGAAATGGGTATGGCGCGTAAGCTAGTTAACAAAAAGCAGGCTCAGGACAGCGCCTTGGTGCTAGACAAGGTTTACGAGAACGGTAAGCCCGTGTTGTTTGAAGTTCAGAACGAGTATGACTTGGCGGCATTTTTGCAAGCCCCGGAAAAAGAACAGGGTACGCTCATGAAGCTGTTCTCGGGTGCATCCAGAACACTGCGTACCACGGTTACTGCTACCCCGATGTTTGCAGTTAAGCAGGTGTTCGATGACGCTCAACGGGTGATGTTCTACTCTGGCGTTAAGAATCCCTATGCGGCAGCGGGGCGCACCCTAATTAACTTGCCACGTATCCTTGTATCCAAGGCTCTCGGTAAAGAAAGCAAGACCATCAAAGAACTAGAGCGTCTGGGTATTGTTGGTGATTATGACTTCAATATCATCAAGCCCGCCGAAACGATTGAGATGGATGCCAAAGCAGTTAAACGTAGCCCTGTTGGTGCGCTTCTTCATGCAATGGAGCAGGTGACTAAAGCCTCTGATATGGCGGCTCGCTTGGCTGTATATGAGCAAACCATGAAAGAGTCAAACGACAGCACACTGGCGCACAATCGGGCACGGGAGCTGATTAACTTTAACCGTCGTGGCACATCTACTACCATGCAGGCTCTGACTCATGTGGTGCCGTTCTTTAACTCGTGGGCTCAGGGTATGGACTTGCTGTACCGTGGATTCACCGGTGTGGATGCTTCGTCTGTGCTGAGCAAGAAAGCCGCTATGTGGATGTTCATTCGTCGTATAGGTATGATGATGGCGTTTAGCACGGCGTATGCGTTGCTGATGGGTGAAGACGAAGGTTACGAAGACGCAAGCGATGAAGTGCGCGACCGCGCATGGATTTTGCCAAAATTTATCAGCGATGCTTTCGGGATGGATCAACCATTTAGGATACCAGTTCCTATCGAACTAGGGTTCATCTTTAAGTCTATCCCTGAGCGGGCATTGCAGTACTACCGGGACTCCACCAAGAAAGAGAACAAGCCTGCGGTTGATGCGGTATTAGACTTTATGCACGATGCCGCAGGGGTGTATGGCATGGCGCCGATTCCCGCTGCAATCAAGCCGGGGCTAGAGAATCTGTTTAACTTCTCTACATTTAATAAACGTGAGTTAGTCTCCCCCATGATGGCTAACCGTCCGAACGCCTTGCAGTACACCAGCAGTACCTCAGAGTTTGGCAAATGGCTAGGGGAGAAAACAGATACTTCTCCTATCTTGATTGATAACTTCATGCGTGGTTACTTCGGCTTGATGTGGTCGAGTGCATCCATGATGCTAGACGGTATGATGAACCCCGCACGTCCGGCACGTAACCTGAACCAATTGCCCTTCTTGAGTATTGGATTGATGGCACCTGTCGGTACCCGCACGAAGGATGATTTTTATGAGTTCCGAGAAAAAGTAGCCGAGGCGGTGGCTGGCAAAAACATGCTGGTTAAAGAAGCCCCGGACAAGCTAGGTAAGTTCTTGGATAAAAATCAGTATCTGCTGGCGGCGGCTCCCTTCGTCAATGAGAAAGCCCGTGCCTTACGGTATGTCCGTGATATGAAGAAAGTTGTGAATGCTTCATCCATGTCTAGCGACGAGAAACGTGCGGAGCTCACACGCTTTGAGAAACTTGAGGTGGACATCCTAGCGGATATGCGTAAACTGCGGGCTGATTTCGAGAAGTTAAAATAAAACCCCCGGAGGGTATCCGGGGGCGAGGGAGGAGAGTTTTGGGACTCTGCGCTGGAGGAGAAGGCCAGCAAGACAAATTATATCACCGCACCCGCCACACGCCAACCCCCCAATAATTATCCCTAGCACCGACACGGACACGGATACCCACCCCATATTTCTGTGCATGTTTGCGTATGCTCTTAACCACCGTGTCTGTCTCTAGGCATCGAATAAACACAAAGCCGTTTATGGGAAACTTCTCCCAGTCTATGACGTATTCGATGCCCTCGACAGCACACTCCCAAATATTAGGCGGCGACGCTGGCTGCGCGTTTTTGGGCATCGATAGAATCCATTTCGTCTAATCCAAACGCCGATCCTGCTACATTGTCTGGAATCTGAATCATGATGGTGGATGTAGGTGGCATGGCGATTGGGGTGCCTTTAGCCATACGCTTTTTGACTAGCTCTATGCGGATACCACTATCCTTCAGTGATTTAAGTAACGAGTTGTAGCCAACCTGATTAGTCGCGCACCACTTCTTGAACGGACTGCTAGCGATAAAGATTCGACGGGTATCAGGCTCACAACGAATACGCAGTTCACCTCTTGGCTCGTGGATCGGTATAACGCCCATCTGTCCGGGTTCTGGGTCGTTGCGAATCATCAGCAGATTATTGTAGTTCTCTGCCATATATGCGGCGATGCTGTCCTCTGAAGTATTACGTGACTGCGTGATGCTCTTGGCTGAGTCGAACATAACCGTAGCTACCCACTTAGCGATATGCTCTACGGGAATATCATGGAGTCCTAGGCTGTGTGCGATAGTACCGCCCGTTATACCGATAGCCGCCATCATTGACCAGATACGCTCCCGCTGAGTTAGGTTAGCCGCCGAATCAGTTTTTGCTTGGGTCGCATGGAGCATGGCGACGACATCGTTTTGGTTATTCATGTAGTACCGCATCAATGGCACCCATGCCATACCGTAGTTATGCTCAAGCTGTGCGAATAGCATATCGGTGTACGACTTCGGAAACTTCGAGTTGCGGAAAACTTCTACTTCGATCACCCGCATCAACTCCCCTTCTGGAAAGCTTTTGTTAGCGTAGAGTTTGTCTGAGATGCTACTGTTCGAGGTAGTCAGCGTGGGGGTTTGCCATGATGTTTGGTTCACACGCTCGTTGTTGGAGTGGGTTTCCATACGGTTTTTACCCCGCCCCGTTGTACTTGCATACACCTGATCCGATAACTCTAACGGCTTCATGTTGGTGATCTCGTCAATCGTAAGCGGCAAGTTACGCATGACACCCGCACGGTGGATACGCACGTTATACGTATCGTCTTTCTGCATAAGTAAGTCTACCGGATGCCCCCAGATACTATTGGCGGCTAATAGCGCGGATGACTTACCGATACCTGACTGCTCACTGACAAGGTTGTAGATCCCACCGCGCAAGTTCGTGAAGTGCATCAATGGTGCGCCGAAACTGAGAAACAGCGCAAACGCATAAGCTTCCATGCCGGGGTTAGCGTAGAAATTAATCACATCCTTCCACTTATGGAGATCCCCTTTCTCGCTTAGTGCGGGGATGATGTTGGTATTGCGCACTGCGGGCGGTGCATAGATGATATCCTCACCGGGAGGCTTACCTGCTACAAGCTCCTTGGTTCCGACGACGAACGTACCATCATCTGTCCAACCCATTTGGGAACGTACTTTCTCTGCTGATTTACTCATTTGTAGATACCTCAACCATTTTTTGACATACAACACATACTCTGACAACTGCTTGGCGTCTGTAACTAACAACCCATTCTTCGCCAGAGTATCCCTTAACTTATCTCTTGCGGCGGCTTCCGCTAGCGGGACACTAAACTCTCTCACACCATCCCTCGGCAGGTGTACCTTGAACCACAAAACTTCCCCCACGTCTGGATCGTGCATACGTCGGGTTACATAAAAATCATATTCACATATCTCTACGGATGTATCTGGCTCACCCGGAGTCTTGATTGTTTTATGCACACCCTTGCCGCCTTTTGGACGGAAATAAGGGTTTGGGTATTCTGGAATAACTGTCGTAGGGACAGGCGTGTCTACTGCGTCAACTACTTCGTCGATATCTTCCACTGGATTAATCGGCACTGTGCGATCTTCCTCGGTCGTGGCGGGCTCGACGTACTTACCTAACTGCGCTGGTGTGCTAATCTTGCCTTTATGCGGGCATCCTTCACACCGTGAGCTACCCAACATCTCAAACGCTTGGCAGGTATAAGGACCATTGGTTTTGCTGGCTTTATCTTCTGCGGAAGTGTAGCTGTAGTTTGGATAATCTTCTGATACGGCTTTGATTGCATATTCTCGATCCTCGCAGATCTGAGCAATAGATAGCCCCGCTCTCCATAACGGCTCCTCCAACGTGGCACGATTCTCCACGATATGTTCTAACTGGGCACAGGGAGTGCTACGCTCAATGATATTTTTAAATATCGTGACACCTAGGATCTGCTTGGTAACAGTATCGTCGGCGTACTTGATGTGTGTGGGTACAGCAAACGGTAAAGCATCCTCCTGTTCAGATTCTTGTTTGTCACCGATGCCTAACTTAGCGGCGAACTTCATTAGGTTCAGTGCTTCGTATGTGTCCGTCAAGATAGCAGTAGGCTTTGGGTTTGCCGGATCCCGATAGTTATCCGTACCGGGGTAACGCATTACCCGTGCATGGTCGGTTGTGCAGGATGTGTCGGTCTTTAAGCCGTTTGCCGTAGCAAGTGCTTGCAGCTTACGAGCCAGTGGTCGCCATGTTTCTGGTGGCAGTTCCTGATCCAAAGGCCAATATAGATGGACACCATTACCAGTATTAACCCTGAGTGGTTCTGGCAGTTCTGTTGCTTGCAGGAAAGCGTCAACTGCTTCAATAGCCTCCTCTTGTGTTGTGTAGCTCTTGGCATCGTTCGACTTACCTGCGTCGATATCTAGCCAAAACGCCCGTAGTTTATCTACGTTCTCCTGTGTACGCTTGCCATGCTCTTTGAAGGTCGCTAACGCAAAGTACTGATTGACCCCACCAACAACGGCTTCACGCATAGCCATAAGGTCTTCAATGGAGTCAACAAATACTTGCTCCACCTTACCTTCAGGCGTTGCCACGAAGAAGCAGTAGACTCCCTCACTCGGCAGTACCAACCGAAAAAATTGTTCTAGTGTCATAACGCATACCTGCTTAGCGTGGTTTACTGGTGATGAATGCCTTTAACTTTTTCAAGTTACTTTCTGTTGGTATATATTTTCCAGTGAACCAATCGTAAACAGTCATGCGAGATACCCCCACATGATTAGCGATACTAATAATACTGAACTCCCGCTCTATTGCCTTTGCCCCTAACTTAACCCCACATGGAGCATCTGGTTTGCTGGCTAGAGCGCGGACGTGCTTCATAAATTCATAAGAATAACCGCGCATGATGAACTCCAACGATGAGACGATGAGGCGGCTTTCGCCGCCACGAGACTAACTAAACTACTTACTCCTCATCGTCGTCGTCTGCCCACTGATCCAGCACTGACTTAACATCATCGGGGTTCTTCTTACCCTTAACCTTGGGTGGCTCTTCGTCGTCATCAACCGGTGCGGTCTCGACTTTAGGTTTGGTGGCGTGTTTAGCGGCGGCGGCTTTCACAATCGCTTCACTCTCCTCATCCACTTCGATTTCGCTATCCGTATCATCATAGGATTTAAAGGTCATCGTTATTGCGGACATAGCCTCGGGGCTATCTGCCAACTCACGGCACTTGACATACTCGGCTTCCTCCAATGGACGCACGGGCTTGAACGTCAGCTTCGGTGTAGCAGAGTCTGTGTCAAACCGCATCTCAGTAACCACTGCGGTGATTGGTAGGTTATGCCCTGCCAAGAACTTGGCGTACTGTTTAAGCGGCAGTTTACCCTTCTCACCTTTACCGAAGATTGACTGTGCGGGTAGCACCAACTGAAGCACTTCACCCTCGATGTCATTCTCAAGTGCTACGGCAGTCCAACGGCTGAATCGGCAAGCCTTACTTTCACCTTGACCAGATCCGGCAATGTTTTGTGGACAGTTAGCACACGTATCTGCTTGTGGTTTCTTGACTGCGCTGTCTGGCTTAACCCCATCGGATGACCAGCACTTCGGACCTTTGTTCTCACCCTCTTTGTACACACCGCCGTAGTACGTGCGGTAGTCTTCTTGGGCTGTGCGAAGGATAATGACGTTCATGGCGCGGTCTTCATTCTTCATGACCTCTTGACCATTGACGAATTTACGGAACACGTTACCCTTGATGGAAATACGGGGCGGTCCTCCTGCGCCTAACAAGCTCCTGCTTGAATCATCCATCTCGATTTTCTTGAGATAGGCTGGCAGTTTATCTTTGTTGAATAATGTGAGTTCGCTCATTTAGCTCTCCTGTGTGTTTGAAGTAAGTTTGTCTGCTGGGATGTTGAAGTACTTAAGTACGTCACTCATAAAGAAACGATAATGCGCACCGATCTTGATACTCGGCAATGGGTTCTCCTCCTGTCTAGCTAAGTTTAGGATCGTGCTTCTGCTGATCCCTAGGGCGTTGGCAACTGCGGCAGTTGACATCGGTCGTTCCGTAATCATGACTTACTCCTTCGTACTGTTACGGTATAGCGGTTATCGACATTCAAGCCTATAGGCATAACGTCGGGGTTAGTCTTCAGGAACTCCTTCATCTGTGATTGAGCAATGCGACGCTCTAACAGATCAGGTGCATTATGTTCCATGATGAATTTGTGCATAGCTTCCCAGTCGCCTGTCCAGTAACGAGTTTGCACTCCTCTGGATGCTGTACCATATTTGGTACGTAGGCTGTCTGCGCCTGTGGACTTGCACATCTCTAGCAGTTGTGCCTCAACCATATCCATCTGTTCTTTGATTTCAGCGTCTGCTTCTTCGTACTGCGACTTGAGTTGGGATCTGTGATCCCGCATTTTGATGTATGCTCTAACGAGCTTGTCTGCTGTGACATCCATGATATTCTCCTAAGTAACTCTCCCGACTACAACTACATTGTATAGCTCTTTATTTACAGTGTCAATACTTCTTTGAACATTTCCAACAACGACTCATTGGTTTCTTCGGCAGCGTCAAGGGCTTTGTACCTAACGGTCTCTGCGGGGCTACCCTGCAAGCGCACCACCAAACATTTATTCTTCTGTCCTGCGCGGTGGATACGGGCATTGGCTTGCACGTATGTCTCATAACTCATGATCGGACCCCACCACACGATTGTGTCTGCGGCGTGAAGCGTAATACCATGTGCCGCCGCTTGGGGTTGGATCAGTAGTATACGAGGGTTGTCCTGCTCTTGGAATTGTTTAATAATGTCCGCACGTTTGGTTGCGGATACTTTCCCATAGATAACGTCCACACTGTACCCTGCACCTAACAGCTTCTCTTGCAATAACTCCAGCGTGTTTGTGTAGGGCACGAAGATTAGTATCTTGTTATCTGTGCTTTCGATGGTCTCTAGTAGCACGTTAAACCTTGGGGTGATGTCCAGTTCTACGGTTGCTTGATCGTCGGAGTACACCGCACCACAACTGACCTGCAAGAGTTTCTGCAACCCAACCGCCGCATTGACTGCGCTTATTGTTTCCCCTGCCGTTTGAGCCGCCATGCTCTTTCGTAATTGCTCATAGAGTTTCCACTGTTGCTTGGTCATGGGTACATCACGAGTTGTGTATATGATGTCTGGTAGATCCAAGCACTCGTCTTTGGTGAACCGTATCGCAGGTTGCAACATCTTGTTGACGGTCTCAATCGCTGTGCGCTTCGGTACCCACTTGAACATGGTGACCTTGGACATCACTGAGTCCCTGAACAGGGCGAAGCTTCTCGGTGCCGACGCAGGGTTCATCATCTTTGCTAGCCCATACGCATCCAGTGGTGACTGCGAAGCCGGTGTTCCCGTTGCCATCCATAGCCATGTCTTAGGCGTAACCAATGCGTTGATTGCTTTCCATCGATTCGTGGTGGCAGTCTTAACGTAGTTAGCTTCGTCGATGATAACGAGATCAAACGTGGCGGCAACCAATTCTTTTTGTACCGTCTGCACCCCATCAAAATTAATCACCACAAACTCCGCACCGCTGGCAATCACGTCCTGTCGTTGCTGTCGTGTACCGTGGGCAATATCAACGCTTCTGTGCATCGCACCATGAAACAAGTCATTAACCCATGCGGCTCTCATAACGGACACTGGGCATATAATCAGCACCCGCTTGATAATCTTGAGCTTCATCAGATAGTCCGCCGCCCAGATCATGCTTAGTGTTTTGCCCGTACCCGGATCGCTGAATACAAACGCCCTGCGGTTTAACGTCAGGAACTCTGCGGTCTTCATCTGGTGGTTGAACGGCTTACGATTACCTGACCAGTTGTACTTGGCGATGATCGGTGACGGTACGTTTTTTATACGCAGGTTCTTTAATACTTGTGCTTCCTCTACTCCCCAGTGTACGAGCACATCGCTTGTGCCGTCATCATTTACGCCAAGTATCCTGCTCTTTGGCACGACCTCGGTCACACGTTTAGGGTTGCGCAACTTAAGTTTGAGCGCTTTGTTTTCTACGATTTCCATGCGTTCTCCAATAGCGTATCGCCCCAAACACGAGTTTGAGGTAAGTAGGCCCCCGATAAAGCACGGGTTCTTGAACCGGAAGTGTAATTTTTTGACTACATCCTGCGTGGTCGCTAACACCAAGCACCTACAGAGTTAAGGGCTGCTCCCATCAAGCAGGGTGCGAATTCTCAACACAACGCGTGTGCATCTTACGGGGCTAAACCGTAACTCAACCCTTAACTCTGTAGATACTACTTAGCTTTCGACTTGCCGTTCCGACTACGGTTCTTACTAGGTGACATGAGGCGTGTACCATCAGCGTTCTTGCCACCCTTACTGATCATCTTCTTATGATCGATGTCTTTGCCAGTTCTGTCAATACCTTTGGCATCATACTCACGACGTGCTCTCTGTCGCTCCATGCGACCTTCATGTTCACCACGCTCTTTCTGGAGCTGGTATTCCCGCTTGTAGGGGCGGTCTTTCACCGGGTTCTTATACGGCATTTCGTTTATCCTTTATTGCTTGTACCAAGTTGCACAGCTCAACGTCAGGGTCGAAGTCTTCTGGCAATTCAACCCCCAAGTAATCATAGATGTCTTCGATAAACTCCACAAGCAACTCGATCACATCCTCTAGGTCACCGCCTTCGATATACATATTATCTCCTGCCGTTGTGCGGACAACTTAAGACGGGACACCATGCCTTACATAACCCTGACGGCGTAGCGTTCCAAACATCGTGCTTATACGCGCCTTCCAATCGAGCAACTTCAGGTAACCAATTCATCCACCGCTCGGATACTTCATCCCGCTTATACACTGCCGGGATCATCTTGTCTTCAGGGCAGAACAGCAACCCTGCTTTGACGTTTTTGATATTTGGAAACGTCTTGAACACCACCAATGCCATCAGTTCCAATTGCGACATATCAGCGTTCTTGGATTTACCAAACTTATAATCTACAACTCTAGCGGTGGACTTCGCTTCATTGACAACCAGCAGATCGATCACCGCGCGGAGCCACACATCCTTAGCGAAGAAGTCACATGGCTCCATGTCTTTGGTTAATCCGCACTTAAACTCGCAGTACTTGGTGCCTTCCAGATTATTCAATGTGTCCAAGTGCTTACGCATAAACTCGAACCTACCGGGTATATCTTCACCGTTGGCGATGTACAACTCAGCGGCTTTATGGGCTTCGGTGCCATAGATAGCTTGCTCCGACTGCTCATCCTTATAGTCCTTGACCACCTTCAAGTGGTAGTACTTTTTCGGGCACGACTGAAACGTCTTTAATGCTGAATACGACCACGCCAACTTAGCCATCTCACTCCCTCAATTGCTTCTGATCCCGTAGGTATTTAACTGCGATAAGTGCAAGTCTTAATTCTACCAAGGCTTTCTCAGCTTGTGCTACAGTTTCGTCCAAATCACCTTTAAGAAACGCGCGGTGCATATGGTGCAGGTGGTGCTCAGTCTCGATGTAGTGTGGAGAATAATCAGTTTTGTAGTCAGTCATAGTTAACAGTCAGCTAAAGTTTTACCGAACCCAGCTTCCGCATCGAGTGGGATACCGGGCAACCATTTAGGGGCGGTGCGCATGGTGGCTAGCAGGAACTCAGAAGCGTTTTCGGCTTCGCCTTCCTTGGCAAGGATATACACCGCATCGTGCACGGTCAACAGCACTGGGTACTTTTTGCCGATTTTTATCATCTGCTCACCCATCACGCAACGTGCCAGCCCTTGCACAAGCCCCTGAAAGAACTTCGCCCCATAGATATATTCTAACCCTTTGCGTGTTTTGTACACCCATTTCTTGCGACGCTCTTCTGTGATCTGCTTCAGGTCGGGGTAGCGCATATACAACCCCGAAGGCATGAGGCATCCTTCCCTACCTTGAACCGTGATAAGCCCATCCTTGCCATATGTGCGAGTCTTGTTGTGTAAAACATTCTTTAGCGCGTCCTCGCCGTCATCCCAGATACTCTTAACGAAGTGATATTGTGTGCGATATAGATCCACAATACGTTGGGATTCCGCTTCACCGATATCCGTACCTGAGCCGACCTTGATTGCCTGTCTGAGCTTAGCCGCACCCACCCCATAAATAAGTGACAACTGTGAAGTCTTACCGATAAAGCGTTGCTCCTTAGTTACATCGTCGTAGCCGACATCGAATACCTTAGATGCGAAATCTTTGTACAAGTCTGTGCCGCTACCCAATTGCTCCAGCTTATCCATCTGCCCCGCAAACCATAGCCCGACACGCAACTCGATGTTCGATAAGTCCGCACCCACAATGACATATCCATCCGGCGCATGGATTGCACGTTTCAGTGTGGTGTCACCACGACTCGGCAGGTTCTGAAGATTAACGAAGTCCATCCCCGACCAACGTGCTGTGCGGGCTCCTGCATACTTAAGCGGGATAGGGAACGCCCCACGACTACTCATTGCGATAAACCGTTCGGTGCGTGACTCCTCAAGTGTTGTCTTCACTCCAAGCCTAGCCGCAGCCAATGTCTGTACTCGGGGGTCATCATGCTCTTGCAATGCACGGAACCCATCATCAGTTTTGGCGAACGCCCATGTCACTTTATTTGTAGTGGGGCTAACCTTAGTCGGTGGATCAACATGGATTGCTTGCAGTAACTCGGCAAACTTGTCGTTAGATCGTAGGATCTTCTGTGCATGGTCAAACGCATCAGGGTTACCCATAGCGATCTTGGCGGCGGTCGCATGTTCTCCAATCGCATTCAGTGTCTTGAATAAGTGTTCTGTCTTAATGTCCTGTACTTCTTGCAGGTGCTGGCGTAGCAGTGCCTCGTCTAACTTCAATTGTGGTTGGGTGAACATGCGAAGCGTCATGTCAATGAGGGACAACTCCTTCTTGGGAAACCCTTGGCGCATCTGCTCCGTGAATATGGCATGAGTTAGTGCCACGTCGTTTTTACAATACCTGCCGTACTGTTTGAGATCTTCTGGCGCGAAGTCAGCTTTACGTTTACCCAATGCGTCAAGCACCTCTGTACCCTTCTCTCCCACCTCATAGTGTTTAGCCAAGTTCGCCAATGACACGCTCACATCTACACCCAATGCGGCACGGGCAATGCACATGGTATCTAGCAACTTGGCAGGGTGAATACCAAACACAAACGACAGTATCCCCGCATCGAACATTGTGTTGTGCGCCAAGAATGCTGTGTTGCCCCAGTCAATCGACCCTAGTATGCGCTTGTAGTGCTCCATGTCACCGGTGAACCACCGAGGTTTGTCGTCATTAACTTTGATAGAGAAACCAATCAACTCAAAACGAGGATCCCGTATGTATTCTTCCGTCGTCAACTTGCGTAATGAGTACTCCTTGTCGTAGTAGGTTTCCGCATCAAACGTAATTAAATCCATTACAAACTCTCCAGCAGCTTAGCTACATCATCTATGTTGTTTTCATTCACTACAATCGCACGGGCACCGGAGTCATTGATCGCGATCATCTCCCGCAGTTGTAGTGCTGTGGGCTTTCCCTTACCCGCCTTGCACTCGATGGCAAAGAACTTCCCTCTGTAGCTACCTACTATGTCGGGGATCCCAGCACGAGCATAAGGACCCCCAATCGGCATAAAGTAATACGCACCGTAGCTCTCCAGTGCTTTCTTTACTTGGGCTTTAACCTTGCTTTCCGGGGTTTGTGCCATCTTCTTTCTCCAATACCTCGACAAGTTTCTGAGCGTAGTGCAGGATCTTCTTGGCTTCTTTGAGCCGCTCGTCTTTACTGCCCATACGCATGGTGTACTTCAGGATGTTGCCTCGGTGGTA
>Ga0070749_10002355_pt1 | contig 12680 bp, 15 predicted proteins | sample VirMetDEL_Nov_18_FD_75180 | JGI IMG/M metagenome (GOLD analysis project Ga0070749, IMG submission 75180) | Aqueous microbial communities from the Delaware River and Bay under freshwater to marine salinity gradient to study organic matter... | ecosystem: Environmental > Aquatic > Marine >...
AAGATTTGTTTGACATCTACCTCATGAACATTCCATGGGGTGGAACAAACTGGATTTTTGAGGACAACGAAGAAAGACAATGGCTTGATGGATTGATTACTAAGACAATGCCCATGATTGAGCATCAAAAACAAAATCCACAGATGCCTATCTTTGACATTTCTCTTCAGGTAACGATTCCTAACGAGCTACAAAGAATGGCTCCACAAAACATTCTTTACACAGCAGGAATTGAAACAGATAAGGCTTGTCAAGAATGGATTGCCAAATGTCACCAGTTTGCCGATAAGATTCTTGTTATCTCAGAACATGCCAAGGCAGGACTACAAGTTCCAATCAAAGCTCAAGATCAAAATGGAAATGAACTAGACTTTGTTTTAGATAAACCAATTGAAGTGGTTCATTATCCTGTCAAGAAAGTCGAGACAAAAGAGCTAGATCTTCAATTAGAGACCGACTTCAACTTCCTTGTTGTTTCACAATGGGGACCACGAAAGAACTTAGCCAACACAATTGGCTGGTTTTGCGAGGAATTCAAAGATAATCCAAATGTTGGATTAGTAGTTAAAACTTTTGCGAAGGGCAATAGTCAAATAGATAAAGACTTCTTAGAGAAAGCTCTCAAGTCTGTTTTAGACAACTTCCCAGATAGAAAGTGTAAGGTCTACTTCCTTCATGGTTACATGAACGAGCAAGAGCTACACTCACTTTATGTCCATCCAAAGATTAAAGCAATGGTCAACTTTGGACACGGAGAAGGCTATGGTCTGCCTCTATTTGAAGCAGCTTATTCAGGACTTCCTGTAATCACCCATGACTTCGGAGGACAAAAGGACTTCCTTTATGCCCCTAAGAAGGATAAGAAGGGTGTAGAGAAGCTTAGAGCCCATTTTAGCAGGGTTAATCACGAACTCAAGCCAGTTCAAAAAGAAGTTCTTTGGAAGGGTGTTATCGAGCCCAACATGAATTGGGCTTATCCAAACCAGTCTAGCTGTAAAGTAGCTATGCGAGAGGCTGTAAAGAACTACGGGCTGTTACAGGGTGAAGCAAAGCGATTGAAGGGGTGGTTAGAGCAAGAGTTTGAAGAGGGCAGAAAGTACGAGTCATTTATAGACAGTATTATAAAAGAGGAAGAAGATGACGACATCATCATTCTATAAATTTGATTTTAATCAACAAAAAAATATTGATAAATCATTTATTTTTGAACAAGAAGAAATTCTCCTTGTAAAAGGATCGGATAAAAAATTTAAAAAAAATAAAATATCTTATCATTGTTCCTTTGATGGTGCTGGGGAATGGCATGAGGACCTTCCAACAATTATTATTTGCATAAAAGATAATGTAAAGCTTTTGAGCTTTACATTAGATAATTTAATTAAAAACGATATTCATAGCCAAGCAAACATCATCATTGTAGATGATCGATCTACAGATGATATTAAAAATGTTGTATTGAAAAATTCTTTAAACTACATTAGAGTTGATAATAATAAAGGTTTTAATTTTTCTATGTTAAATAACATAGGAGCTTATGTTGCAAATAAATTAAAAACTAGAGAGATAATTTTATGGAACTCTGATCTTTGGACACCAGATAATAAAACATTTCGAAATTTATTAAATCTTCATAGAAATAATAAATCAATAATATCTGGAACAAAATTAATCTATCCGCCAAAAAATTTATCTTTTAACAAAGATGATATCACAGATAATATAAAAAATAATTTTGCAAATAGTTCAAAAAATTGGAGAGGGACTATACAATTTGGGGGCTCTGTTTGGCTTCATTTTGCTGGACCAATGGTTCTATCTCCTTTACATCACAGAAGATTTAAACCGTTAAATGATTTAATTGCGACTACCAATAAGCAAGTTAATTTTATTACAGGGGCATTTCAAATTATAGATACGGACTGGTTTCTTGAAAATGGAGGCTTAAACCCCAGCTTGTCAAAAAACTTTCAAGATGTAGATATTTGTTTACGAGCACTAAAACAAGAAAAAAAGATTAGTTATTTTGGAGAACATTATCTTTTTCATGATGAGAGTGTTTCTTTAGAAAAGGAAGGTAAACAAGATCATCAACTCTTAAATGATAATGTTTTATTTGGTAAAATATGGAATAGCGAAATACATAAGCTAATTCTATAATAAAAAATTTGGAGAACAGATGAGTAAGAAAGTGTTAGTGACAGGTGGTGCTGGTTTTATTGGACACCATGTGATTGATTATCTTTTGAGAAAAACAGATTGGGATTTAATATCACTTGATAGACTAGATTTTAGCGGTACACTTAGTCGCCTCCAAGAAGTCGTTGGACAAAACAAGGAGTATGGATCTAGAGTAAGAATAGTTTGGCATGATCTAAAAGCAGAAATAAATGATTTTACTGCCAAGGAGATTGGACATGTTGATTACATTTTACATCTAGCTGCTGGCTCACATGTTGACAGAAGTATTGAAAATCCAATGGAATTTGTTCTTGACAACGTAGTTGGAACGGCAAATCTCCTAGAATACGCTAGAAATAAGGTACCAAATCTAGAAAAATTACTCTATTTTAGTACAGATGAAGTGTTTGGTCCCGCCCCAGAGGGAGTCTTTTATAAAGAGAACGACAGGTATGATTCTGGCAACCCCTACTCAGCTACCAAAGCAGGAGCAGAAGAGCTTTGTGTAGCCTATGAGAATACCTACAAAATGCCAATTATGATTACTCATACAATGAATGTCTTTGGTATCAGGCAACACCCAGAGAAATTTATTCCAAAGATCATTCGTTATGTTTTGGAAAGCAGGGAACTTACTATCCATGCCGACAAGGAATGCAAAAATGCCGGTTCAAGGCACTACATCAACACAGAAGATGTTGCTGATGCTATCATGTTCTTACTAGAGAACGGTAAATCGGGTGAAAAGTATAATGTTGTAGGAAAACAAGAGACAGATAACCTTGAATTAGCTCAAATAATCGCAAGAATTCTCGACAAGCCTCTAAACTACAAGCTTGTAGACTTTCACTCCTCTAGACCTGGGCATGATTTAAGATATGCACTCTGCGGCGAGAAGATGAAAGAGATGGGCTGGGTCCCACGAAAAGAACTATTTGAAAGACTACAAGAAGTTGTAAGTTGGACTATTAAAAACGATAGGTGGATGTGATATGAAATTAGCTGCGGTTTATAATGTTTTTGATGGTGAGGAATTATTACCATATTCATATAGATCAATATCTAACTGTGTGGATGAGATAATAATTGTTTTTCAAGAAATTAGTAATTATGGGCATCAGCATGAAGATAAACATAAATTAAACTTAATTATTAACAAGATACCAAATGCACATTTGATAAAATTCTCTCCAAAATCATTTGACCCTGTGGGTGCAGAAAGAAGAGAAAGACAAAAAAGAGCCCTTGGTGCCAAAAAAGCACTAGAGATTGGATGCACTCATTGTATTTTTATGGATTGTGATGAGTTTTATATAGAAAAACAATTTTTAAAGGCTAAGACAGAAATTGAGAGTGGTGATTATAATAATTCTGCATGTCAATTAGTAACATATTATAAAAAACCGACATACAGATTAACACCAAATGAAAACTATTATGTTCCATTTATTTTTAAATTAGAACCAGGAAAAACTTCATTCTCTAATTTTTCTGATTTTCCTGTTCACTGTGATCCAAGTAGAAAAGCAGCACCATACGATAGAATGAAAATTTTTAAAAGAGAGCAGCTTGAAATGCACCACATGACTATGGTTAGGAGAAATATTGATGCCAAGTTTACTAACCATTCTTTACTGGGAAGGTTAAATATTGATTTAGACAATGTAAAAGAAGAGTATAATGACTTGGAAAAAAACAACTTTGCCAAAGTATCGTATCCGTTTGAAAACTATGGTATCGCCCATGTCGATAATATTTTTTCAGTACCAGATTTTAGTGTAGATATATTAAATGATAGCGACTTTTCTTTAATAAAAAAAATAGAAAAAGAATTTCAAAACATTTCTATCGACGGATGGTTATCATCTGGAACATACTTATCTCTGTATCGCGAGAATCGTTTATTTCCATGGGACATAGATATAGATTATGATGTGCTTAATGAAAGTAAAAATCTTGAGGCGGCTATTCAATGTTTAAAAAAGATTGGTTTTACTGAGTTTTCAAGACCAAGCTATAAACAAATATTATTTAAACATAAAAAAAGCAATAGGATATTAGACATATATCTTTGGGATAAAAATGAAACAGAATACATATCAAAATGTGATGCTGGAACATTATTTTACCCAGAAAAAATAATAAAAAATAAGATGCAAGTTCGAATTGCAGGAGCAGACTTTTTAGTTCCTGAACCTGATGGTTATTTTAAGTGTCGCTATGGCGAAGATTGGATATATCCAAAAAGGACTTCTGGCCTTCCAGGCGCCGGCTGGAAAATAACAAAAAATATAAAATGACATATACAACAAAAAGACACTCTTTCCTTAAAGACTATCAGGATATTCATCTTGGTAATCAAGCTATTTTGTTTTGTACTGGACCAAGTATTCTTGATTACAAAGAGCCAAAATTTTTAAAAACAGCAATAAAAGTTGGTGTTAACAAAATTTACAATCATCCCATATCTAATGAATTAAATTATTATTTTTTTGGAAGCCATTATCATATTGATGCAGATCATAAAAAATCAGTAGATAAACTATCAAAAGACAATAAAAATATGATTATGTTTTCGTCTACTTTTACTGCAAAGTTTGGAGATGGCAGGGAAACGGGGCTTGGAAACATTAATTTTGAATCAGCTTTAAAAATCAATGCATTGCCAATAGAGATTGGCTCTCCCGGTTCAGGTCCCGGTCTCGGCTGGGTAAAAGATATTCACATGTATCCATTTTTTGGAGGCACTATTGCCTTTCCCGCAATTCAATTTTTACTTTATACTGGTATTAAAGAAATTTATTTAGTTGGTTGTGATTTAGGAAATTCTAATCGGCATTTTTATAATTCTAAAAATTCAACACTTCAAAATGACCATGCTAGCAGCTTTTATAAAAACGGCTGGAGTACTTTAAATGAGTTCATAAAAAATAATTATAAAGATGTGAAAATATATTCAATAAATCCCGTAGGTCTTAAAGGAATGTTTGAAGATGTTTACACAAGATAAATTAATAGAAAAAATATTTTATTTAAATAGGAGTCTTTTAGGTGTTAATAATAACGAATCTTTAAATTTAATATCAAAAAAAATTCCTTTAAGGATACATTCTTTTGCCTCCAACACAAATGTTTTAGATTGGAAAGTGCCAAAAGAGTGGATATTAAAAAAAGCAATCTTATCTACTGCTGATGGAAAAGTAATTTGTGATGCAGGTAAAAACATACTTAATGTCGTCAACTATAGTAGACCAGTAAAAAAGATAGTTTCATACTCTGAACTAAAAAAACATCTTCATTATAGTGAGTATGACCAAAATAGTATACCATATAGAACAACATATTACTCTGATCAGTGGGGGTTTTGTTTAACAAAAAAACAGTTTTTAAATTTAGATAAAAATTGTAATTATAGTGTGGAAATAGAGTCAAGTTTTGTTGACTCAACTTTAAAAATTGGCGAGTCATTTATCAAAGGAAAGTCTGATAAGGAAATAATTTTTACTTCATACTTATGCCACCCACTCCAGGCTCACGATGGTCTTTCTGGTGTGGCGGTTAATTTAAACCTATATGACAAATTAGTTAAAAAAGACAACTACTATACATACAGATTTTTCTTTCTTCCTGAAACAATAGGACCGCTATGCTTATTACACGATAAAACAATTGATCCCCAAAATACAGAGTTTGTGTTTGTTAACACCTGTGTTGGTTTTGGCGACAATATATTTTATAAAAAGTCATTCATTGGAGATCATCCTATGGATAATATTATTTGTGATATAGAGGGTGTGGAATCTGTTGACTTTTTCCCAAATGGTAGCGACGAAAGACAGTTTTCTAGCCCAAAAATTAGAATCCCAGCCTCTTCAATTATGACAAACCCGTATGGTAAATACAAAGATTATCACACTTCAAAAGATGATTTATCCTCCATAGATCCCAAGATAATAGAAAAAATATCTTCACTTTATGAACATGTTTTAGAAAAATACGAAACCAGAAAATGTTATATTATAAAGCATGCTGGAGGCGAACCTTTCTTATCAAAGTATGATTTGTATAGAGAAATAGGTGCCACTAGAGATTTGGAACTTGATAAAATAAGAAATTGGGTTATTTTTTATTCTGACGGGATGCACTCGGTTCTAGATATACATAAAAAAACAAACATACCAATTGGCGAAATACAGAAAGTGTACAATTTATTACTAAAAAACAACATAGTTGAGGTTAAAAAATAAAGATTATCGCAGAGGTAGCTTTCAATCAATCTGTCTTTACAGAATATCTTAAAATAATAGATAAAATAGGTTATATTTTAGAGATGAGAGAAAAATATTATGAAAAATAAAATAGTTTATGTTGGAATGTGTGCAGACTTACTTCATAATGGTCATATCAACATAATTAAGCAAGCAAAAAAATATGGTTCTGTTGTTATTGGCTTATTGTCCGATCAGGCTATAGAAGCATACAAAAATAAACCTGCATTGTCATATGAACAAAGAAAAATAATTGTTAGTAATATTATAGGTGTTACGCAAGTAATAGAACAAAAAACACTTAGTTATCGTGACAATTTAATGGAATTAAAACCAAGTTATGTGGTTCATGGAGATGATTGGAAAAAGGGCACTCAATCAAAGACAAGAGAGGAGGTGATAGAACTTCTTAAACTTTGGGACGGTGAGCTTATTGAAGTTGAATATACAAGTGGTGTTTCATCTACAAAACTAAAAGAAAAAATCCAGGTGTTTGGAATTACACCCCCTGAGAGATTATCATCTTTAAGAGACAAAATAGAAAAAAAATGTGGAACTGATATTGTTAAAATATTAGAGGTGCATAACGGAATCTCTTCCTTAATAGTAGAAAAAACATCAATATACGAGAACCAAAAAAGAAAAGAGTTTGATGGAATGTGGCTATCAAGTTTAACACATTCAACTTGCAAAGGAAAACCGGACATAGAATACATTGATAACACTTTAATATCAAACACAATAAATGAAATATTTGATGTTACAACCAAGCCAATGATAGTTGATGCTGATAGTGGTGGATTAGTTGAACACTTTAGATTTACAGTAAAGTCTCTTGAAAGATTGGGTGTTTCATCGGTTATTATTGAAGACAAAATTGGTTCTAAAAGAAACTCTTTGTTTGAGGGTGATAATGGGCAGAAGCAAGATTCAATAGAGTCTTTTTGTAATAAAATTACAGAGGGAAAAAAGAGTCAAAAAACAAAAGATTTTATGATTATTGCCAGAATTGAAAGCTTGATAATGAATAAGGGGCAAGAAGATGCATTAAAAAGAGCTTTCGCATATGTTTCATCAGGCGCTGATGGAATAATGATTCACAGTAAAAAGAAAGATCCTCAAGAAATTATAGATTTTTGTTCACAATTTCGTAAAAATGATACTACTACTCCATTAATAGTTGTTCCATCTACATACGATAAAATTTATGAAAAACAACTAATTGAAATTGGAGTTAATGTTGTTATATATGCAAATCATTTGTTAAGAAGTGCATATCCAGCAATGGTCGCGACAGCAAAAAGTATTTTACAAAATGAAAGATGTTATGAAGCATCAAAAAATTGTATGCCAATAAAAGAAATAATAAATTTAATACCGGGAGTATAAAGTGTGTAAGGAAATTTCAATCAAGGAAGCAGAGCTTCTTTTATTAAATCCAAGATATGATATTATTACCGGAGTACCAGATTCTCTTTTAAAGAAAGTTATTTCTAAAATAAATACATTTTCTGAAACAATTCATGCTCCGTCAGTGAATGAAACCCATGCTGTTGCTATAGCATTTGGTGCTATAGAGGAGTCAAAATGATTGTTGGTATTGTTGCGGCAAAAAAAGAATCGTCACGATTTCCCGGTAAAAACAAGTTTGTTTTTCGTGATAAGCCATTATTTTGGCACAGTGTGGAGACTCTTTTAAAAAGTCGTTTAGTTAATAAAGTTTATGTGGCAACAGATGACGAAGAAATAAAGAGCTATTGCGAGAATAAAAATGTACCAGTAATTTGGAGAAATAAAAACGCATCAGACACTAATGACAAACTGCTAAATATTTTAAAATTTGCCTTCTATTCCATAAAAGAAGAACCTTCTGCTATTATAACAATTATGGCAAATTGTCCAAATCATACTGTGAAAGATGTTAATAAAGCAATTAATATTATGAAAGAACATTCTTTGAGAGAAGTTCGCTCTTTTGATCGTAGTGGTCTTGAAAATGGCTTACTTTTATTATCAAGAGATGCTATTAAACATCTCGTAGAGATGTCATGTTATATTGGTGGAATTATAACAGATGGAAAGGAAATACACTATAAAGAGGAGTTGCTTAAATTAACATGAAAGAATTTAATAGTAAGTATAAAAAACAAATTATGTTTTTAGAAAACGAATATCAAGCTCGTTGGGGTAATAAGTCAATTCCAATTAACTTACTAAAAAACATATATGATTTTACAAATAAAGAGAGTAGAATTTTGGAAATTGGGTGTAATCAAGGCTATAATCTTCAATTTTTAAAAAAAATTGGATATGAAAATCTTTATGGCTTGGACTCTTCAAAACACGATGTTTCCCAAGGTAAAAGTAAATTTCCCAATATAAATATATTTAATGTTGATATAACAAGTGAATTAATTAACACTCAAGAAAAGTTTGATGTAATTTTTTCAAAATCTACACTACAACACATAGAGTTTTCTAAGATTGATAGACTTTTTGACAGAGTTTTCAACAACCTGAATAAGCAAGGAATGTTTATATTTCAAGAAACTGTTTTTATGGACCCCGCCAATCAAACGATGTATGAAAAAATTTTAAGACAGGATGCAACAAATAAGAATGGAACAACCATTGGATCAAGGATTTTTTGTCACAACTATTTTAAACTTGTTGATACATGGGAAAATAAAAGTTGTACAATACTTGATAAAAACAATCGACTAACATCAGTAATTTTTTATATTAAAACTTAAACATGGAATGCGCCATGTGTTATAATACCAATTATGACAGCGAAAAAGAAAATTTTAATAACAGGCGGCACAGGAACTGTTGCTAGGGCATATATTAAAAAATATCCGCATAATGACTATTATTCAATTAGTAGAGGAGAAAAATCGGTCTCAAAAGCTAGGCGAGATTTACCAAATGTAAAGTTTTATATAGCCAGCATCACTGATTCATATGCAGTTGAAAGAATTTTTTCCACAGTTAAGCCAGATATTGTTATTCATACAGCGGCAATGAAACATGTTGACATAGCAGAAGACAATCCAACTGAATGTATGACAATCAATATAATTGGAACAATGAATATTGTTCGTTCTTCTATAAACAATGATGTGCCAATTACTGTAGGTATAAGCACAGATAAAGCATGTTCACCAACAAATGTTTACGGTATGAGTAAGCATTTAATGGAAAAAATTTTTTTAGAACATAACACAAATAAAAACAGATTTTCTGTTTGTAGATTTGGTAATGTGGCTCATAGTAATGGTTCTGTGTTTCCATATTGGATTGAACAAGCTGCCAATAATAAAAAATTATTGTTGACAGATGAAAAAATGAATCGTTTAATGTTCCCTCCCGCTGCCGCGGCAACACTGATTAATAAGACTATTAACATGACCGAAGAGTCTGGAGGCGGATTTGTTTGTTCTTACAAGATGAAAAGCATGAACATGTATGAAGCTGCAAAGATAATTTCCGAAAACATAGAGATTGTTGGTCTTAGACCTGGAGAAAAATTGAATGAGAAATTAATTTCAAAAAAAGAACTTAATTATTCATACCTTGAAGGCGAATATATTATTTTAAAACAACATGAGAATAAAGATTCTAATAGGTTGTTAGAAGAGTATTCTTCAGCGACCGCAGAAATGATGACCAAGGAAGAAATGCAGGAGATAATTTTTGGAAACTAAAATTAGCGTAATTATAACTTGTTTTAATTTAGATAAATATATTTCTAGATCAATTAATAGCGTAATTAACCAGACGCTCTTTGAACAATTATATGAAATTATAGTAGTGGACGATGGTTCGACAGATGACAGTTGGAGCGTCATATCCCAATATGGAGATATGGGCGGTCAGTTGAAAACAATAAAAAACGAAAATAATTTTGGTGTCTCATATACTTCAAATGTTGGTTTAATGAATGCATCAGGCAAGTATTTAATTAAGGTTGATGGAGATGATTTTATTAACAAAAATACTCTTTTATTTATGTCAGAAGTTTTAGATAATAATCCTGATATTCCCTTTGTTTATTGTGATCACATTATTATAGATAAAGGCAATAGTAGAAAACTTAGTGTAAATACTAAAAAAATTCTTCTTGACCATGGTGCAGGTGTGTTGCTTAGAACTGACAATGTGAGAAGTATTGGTGGGTGGAACACGAATTATAAAACCAGAGATGACATGGATCTAATGCACAGATATATTGAAAAATTCGGAAACGGGTATCATTTAAAAGTTCCACTTTATAGATATTGTAAAAGAGAAAATAGTTTATCTACTAAAAAAAAACAAAGGGACCTAGAGTCCAAAATAATACTACAGGAAAAAAATGTTTAAAACAGCAGAAGAGCTTTGGAAGCACTTAAAAAGTGGAAAATTATATTTTATAGCAGAAGCGGGAGTTAATCATGTTGGCGATTTATCCTTAGCTAATAAGTTAATAGAGCAAGCCGCGATAGCAGGTTGTGATTGTATTAAATTTCAATCTTATAAAGCTTCAGAACTTTGTACCAAAGATGCTCCGCGTTTTTGGAATGAGAAAGATTTTGATGGATTTACAGAGGAGAAAAAAGAAGGAAGTCAATTTGATTCTTATTCTCTTTTAGATTCTTTTGAAGCAAAAGAACATAAAATTATGGCTCAATTTTGTGAAGACAATAAAATAGATTTTATGTCCACTCCATTTTATAATGGCGCAATTGAATATCTTGAAGAAATTGGTGTTATTGGACACAAAATAGCATCTTGTGATATTACTAATTTCCCTCTCTTGGAAAAAGTAGCTAAAACTAATAAAGTTATATTTTTATCTACTGGTGCTTCTTATTTAAAAGAAGTGAAAGATGCAGTAAATATCATTTCAAAATATAATCAAAAAATAGTTATAATGCAATGTAGTTTGAGTTACCCATCTCAGCCAGAAGAGGCAAATTTGTCTATGTTGAAGGATCTACATAATGCATTTGGTGAAAAATATATTTTAGGTCTTTCAGATCACACAACAGAAAATATAACACCGGCTTTTTCTTATTGTTATGGAGCTACAGTTTTTGAAAGACATTTCACAATTCCCGAGGCAAAATTAAAAGGAAAAAGTCCCGATAATTATTTTGGAGCCACACCAGAAAATGTTAAAAACATTATTTATTTTCTTAAAATGGCAGAGAAAATGAAAGGCTCCACAGAAAAAAAGCCACACAGCGGCGAATTACTGGCTCGTAAAAATGCAAGAAGAAGCATTGTCGCCTCTAGAAATATTAGAGCAGGAGAGTTATTTTCTCTGGATAATTTGACTTGCAAAAGACCAGGGACAGGAATATCTCCTGTGGAAATGAAATCAATTATCGGCAAAACAGCGGTTATAGACATCGCAGAAGATAAACTTTTAAAACATGAACATTATAAGGAGATATAAAATGAAATTATCAGATCAAGCATTAGGAGCCGTTATGATGGCTCTACAAAAGTCACTACTAGAACAAACAGATATTGTACCAGTTCTAAAGGGATTCGATTTTGTGACCCAAGGCGAATCGCAAGATGAACTAGTAGTCACAAATCCACCAACATTCAAGGTTGATGATGAGCCAAAGTCAGAATTTGTTTACGAGTGATGAATCTGTCCTCTTATTAGCGATAATAAGAGGACATGTTTCTATGGTTGAGTCTTTATTAAAAGAATTACCGGTGGATAGTAAAGAAAAAATAAAGAAATATTATCAATTAGATAAATATAGAACTATTCTTAACAAGTTAGAGAGCAACAATGCCTAAATACTGCTATCAATGTGATTATTGTGATAAACAATGGGAGGAATGGAAATCAATTTCAGAACCAGATCCAGAGGAATGTCCCCACTGTGAAGTTGGCTATCCCTTTAAAGTTCCTACAAAGTTTGTTACAATGAACAAGACAGTTCAAGAGAAAAAATCTGCTAAAGAGAATGTGATTGACCACATTGAAGAAAACAGAGAGATCTTGAAGCAAATGAAAGCCGAGGCAACTAAATGATTATTTTATTAAGCATCGTCATAATCACCCTCTCAGTCGCTCTAGGAGTGTCTGTATGGTATGTTAGAGGTTTACTTAAATTAATGTACCAAATGACCGTAGATGTCCAGAGAATGGAAGATAAAATGGTTGAATTCTCAAAGCATTTAGATAATGTTTATGAGATGGAAATGTTCTATGGTGATGAGACCCTT
>Ga0070749_10002357_pt1 | contig 12675 bp, 21 predicted proteins | sample VirMetDEL_Nov_18_FD_75180 | JGI IMG/M metagenome (GOLD analysis project Ga0070749, IMG submission 75180) | Aqueous microbial communities from the Delaware River and Bay under freshwater to marine salinity gradient to study organic matter... | ecosystem: Environmental > Aquatic > Marine >...
CAAGGACTTGCTCCACACCGTCTACGGCAAGATCGCCATCGGCGAGATCCTGTCGATGGACAAGAGGATGCGCGACCAGGAAGCCGAGGAGGCTATTGCCCGTGGCTAGTATCCAAACGGCAGCGGCTACCTCGGGTGGCCACTGGTACACCCAGACCGGAGAACAGGTCGGGCAAGTCGAGGGGTCGAAGAAGGGTTCGTGGGTGCGTCCGGACATCCGGCACGCTCGCAAGCTTGACCTCGCCCCCGGTGTCACAACGATCATCGGCTGCGCCCACCGAGAGGATCTGGTTCGCTGGCAGATCAACCAGGGCATCATGGCGGCTCTGACGCTGCCTCGTAAGCCTGGGGAATCCGACCCCGAGTTCGTGTCGCGGGTTGTCCGTGACAGCAAGGAGCAGGTCGAACAAGCTGCGGACAGGGGCACCGAGATCCACGGTGCGGTCCAACGTTTCATCGAGACGGGCTTTGTCACCCCAGGGCACGAAGAGAGCGTCGAGGCTGCGATTCGCGCTCTGGAAGCCGTCTGCGGCTCGCAGAACTGGCACAGCGAGAAGGGTGTCGCCAGCCCATACGGCTACGGCACCAAGGCTGACCTGTCGAGCGACCTGTGGATCGTGGACATCAAGACCAAAGACGGCGACCAAGCGAAGATCGACGAGACCCGCTTGTACGACAGCCATCCGATGCAGCTTGCCGCAACGGACCATGCCCTGGGCAAGCACAAGCGGCTGGCCGGGATCTTGTTCCTGAGCCGGACGCATCCCCGCGCTGCTCGCTTCGTGCCTGCCGAGCAGGATGCCATGGACCGAGGCATGGGGATGTTCCTTAGCCTGCTTCGGTACTGGCAGATCAAGAACCAGCATCGCCCGAGTTGGGCGACGTTAGAGGCGTGAACACGATGCAGACGGGCTAGGCCAAGGAGCCTGTGAAAGAGCAGGGTGCTTTTAACGAGACACCTGATGCTTGCTCCTTGCCCGTCTGCATCACTTCCTTTTCCCGTAACACCTAGGAGACGACCGTGAAGAACCTGTTGACCGCACTTCTCAAAGCCAAGATCGAGCTTCCCGACCCCGTGAAGAACGCTCGTAACCCCCACTTCAAGAACCAGTTTGCCGACCTCGGGCAAGTGATGGACTGCCTGGAAGAGCCGCTGGCTCGCAACGGGCTGGTCCTGACCCAGACCTTGACGGCTGCGGACACCCTGGTCACGACGCTTTGGCACGCCGAGAGCGGCGAGAGCCTGAGCAGCGAGATGAAGCTGCACATGACCAAGATGGACCCGCAAGGGCAGGGGTCGGCGATCACCTACGCCCGTCGCTACGCTGCCAAGGCGATGTTCGGGATGGTGGACGTTGACGACGACGGCGAAGCGAGCCGTCGTCCTCCGGCAACTTCCGTCAAGCAGCAGCCGAAGGACGTTGTTCCGAAGAACGACCCCATCGAGACGTTCTCGGAGGCGATGCAACTGATCGACGAGGCGAACACCCTGACCCTGCTGACCAAGGTAGGCCAGCGGATCGCGGCCTCCGGCTTCCAGGAGGAGGAAGCTAAGGGTCTCAAGGGTGCCTACGGTGCCAAGCTCAAGTGGCTCCAGGCGAACGCCAACCGAGGCTCGGCATGAACCAGAGCAAGGTGAACCGTGCCTTGCTAGCGATTTCCTGGGGCTGGTACGCCCTCAAGCTGACGGCTTTGGTCTGCGTAGTCTGGAGCATCGGCAGTAAGATGAAGTTCTAGCAGGCTCCCTGACCCTCCCCCTGGCCTGCGTTTTGACCCGCTCCTGCTGACCCCAGGGGCGGGTTTTTTTGTTGAGCGATGCAGAGGTGTCCGGACTTTTCTCGGACAGTCCGTTGCAAAGTCGGACAGTCCTGCTACTGTCCGGTCATGTACGGAAAAGTCTTTGAGCAGATGTTCACAGGCTCCCTTGTTGGGGCTGGCCCAGACGTTTTTGCGGTTTGGACGTACGCCATCGTCCATGCTCGGTCTCCCGGCGAGGTCGAGTTAAACCCCCGCTTGCTGTCCGTCATGCTGGGGATGACGGTCGAGGAGGTAGAGCGAGTCATCGAAAAGCTGTGCTCTCCGGACCCTTACAGCCGCACTCCGGACCTCGACGGGACTCGGATGGTGCGCCGTGGGCAGTTCCTCTACTTCCTACCTAACTGGCAGAAGTACCGTGACATACGCAACGACGAGGAGCGACGAGAGAAGGAACGAACCTACAAGCGCAACTACCGCGCATCGCTGAGGTCGGAGTGTCCGGACTTGTCCGACTTGCAACAGGACAAAACCGGACAGTCCGGAAATGTCCGAGTGCCCTATGCTTCTGAGAGTGCCTCTCTTGCTTCTGTAGTAGAGGAGAGAGAGCACGAGAGAGAGGAGATCCCGAAGAAGATCCGCAAGCCTCGGACCCCGAAGCCGAAGCCGGACATGGCTCTGTTCGAGAAGTTCCTCGAAGCCTACCGCAAGAGGGACGACCTCAAGAAGGCCGAGAAGGCTTGGATCAAGAACGTCGGGTGCGACGAGGCTCTTGCCAAGGAGGTCATCCTCGCAGCCGAGGTGTACGCCTCGTTTGAGGCGGTCAAGAAGGAAGACCGCAAGTACCAGCCGTACCCTGCGACATGGCTCAACGGCGAACGTTGGCGGGACGAGCGCATCCAGAAGGAAGTCGCCAACCGCAAGAAAAGTCCGTCCCTGGACGATGAGAACATCGACTGGGACACCCCCGCTTTCTAGGAGAAACGATGAAACCGATGACATGGGAAGACGCACTCAAGCTGAACGGAAAGCCTGGATACACGGGCCGAGATTGCCTTGAGAGCTACGAAAAGATCCGAGAGGCACGAGGACAGGCCAGGACCACAGAACGTCGAACCTGGGTCAACCTCGACACGCAGGAGCGATCCTGCTCGACGCACGGTGCCTACCAAAGCCACCTCCAGCAGATGGCGGACGCACCGAACAACCCGATGTTCGCCCCTCGCTGGACGACCTGCCCGACCTGCGACCTGGAGATCGAAGCCGAGCAGCGGCAGAACTCCGAAGCATCGGCAGAGATGCGCCGCGCCCTGGAGAAGCTGCGGCTCGTGAACGCAGGAATCCCCGAGATGTACTACGGCTCCGAAATCCGGAGTTGGTACAGCGAGGACAAGCGCATCAAGCGAGTCTGGCTTGCAGCTAAGAACTACGTGGAAACCCTAGAGGGGCAGATCGAGAAGGGGCGCAACTTGGTGTTTTGCGGAAGCCCCGGCACTGGAAAGACCATGCTCTCCAGCATCATCCTCCGGCACTTGCTGATCCGGCATGGCGGGACGGGCAAGTACCTTACGCAGTCCCGGCTGGCTTCTCGGGTCAAGCTGACGATGGACCGCGACAGGGCCACCGAGTCCGAGGACCAAGTGTTCGCCGAGCTTTCCCGGCTGGACTTGGTAGTTCTGGACGAGGTGGGGCGCGGGTCTGCCTCCGAGTGGGAGAAGTCGGTGATCTTTCGGCTACTCGACGAACGCTACCAGAAGCAGACGAAACCGACGATCCTCGCCACGAACCTAAACGAAGGCGAACTCACATCGTACGTCGGCGAAGCAGCCATGGACCGACTCAAGAGCCGAGGATCGTCCGTCGTCCAGTTCAACTGGGGTAGCTTGCGGGACAAGGAAGGTAAGGTGGAAGGATGACTTCCACCATCGTCGCCATCGACCCCGGCAACACGGTGGGCTGGATCATCTTCCAGCCTGTCGTCCGCAAGGTACTCGCCATCGGGATGTTTCCTATGGGGGTCGAGGATGCCTTCCAGCCTCCCCTTGAATGGCTCGACAGCAGCGTCACGGACATCGTGATCGAGAAGCCTGTCGGGCAGGGGTTCACACGACCGACCATGGTGGAGACGGGCATCATCTCGGGCAGGCTCTACCAGTCCGTACGCAAGGCCAGTCCCATGCAGCCGACCTGGATGCCTCGGCACGAGGTCAAGAAGATCCTGACCACGGCGACCTACGGCGAGGTCCACGTTCGCAACGACGCTACCGCTTGGGCTGCAATCAAGATGATGTTCGGCGACGGCTGCGACCGAAAGGGGAAGAAGAACTCTACCCAAGAACCGGGGATCTTTGCCGGAGTCACCAGCCACGTTCGAGCAGCACTCGCCCTCGCCGTCGCCTACGCCTACCGCGCCGACTCCAAGATTTTCGAGAACGACCCCTTGACCTGAGCATGGCTACATTGTAGCCTTGTGCATCCCATGAACATGAACACGCTCATCATCGGCGGTCGCCTTACCCGCGATCCCGAATCCCGCCAGTCGCCTTCGGGCACGACGATCTGCCGTTTCTCTATCGCCAACAACCGCAAGCAGAAGGACGAGGACATCACCTCGTTCCTTGACTGCACTGCGTTCGGCAAGACTGCCGAGACCATCCAGAACTACATGAAGCGAGGGTCTCGCATCCTCGTTCGTGGTGTGTTGGAGCAGCAGCACTGGGAGAAGGACGGCGAGAAGCGCAGCAAGTATACCTGCATCGTGGACAGCTTCTCATTCGTTGACTACGCGAAGGACGACGAAGAGGAAGCTCCCGCGAAGAAGGCCGAGAAGAAGCCTGCGAAGAAGGAGGAGAAGGAAGACAACTACGACGACATCCCGTTCTAACGGACGGGCTTACCCAACAACGTTTGCAGGAGGTTTACGATGGAAGACAACAAGAAGCTGGAAGACTTCTTCTACAAGTCGGAGAAGGTCTTTTACGACATCAAGAAGCTGAGTGACTTGCGTGATGAACTCGTCGGCGAGTTGGTGGATCTCGTCAAGGCGACCGACGACAAGCAGGACGTTGCCGACATCGAGAAAGCGATGGCGATTCTCGACGGCGTGAAGTTCCACGAAGCTGCCAAGGCTATCCGCGACATGATGGAAGTAACCTGCGAGGCGGCGCAGATCGGTCGCAACCAGATGCCCAAGGTGTTCTGGTGGGAGGCAAAGTCGTGAGCCGCCTCCTCATCGGCATGATCGTCTACGACTCTCCCGAGAGCGACCTTATTCTCAAGGCAGAGACGCTGGACTTCAAGAACAAGAAGCACCGCGCCATGATCGCTCGCACCGCTTGGTGGGCGATGCACGAGGGACACGAGATGGTCACTTGGCCGCTCGACCCCGGTGAGAAGGTCGAGCACTTCGACATTCGGGAGGAGCAATGACCCACGAACTCTACACGTTCTACGACATCGACACTTGCGGCTCTTGCCGTGGGTTTGGCGAAGTTGACCGTTACCCGTGCAAGAAGTGTCAAGGGCAGGGATGCGTCGAATCTGTCGGCTGGTCTTGCGCCTGCGGAGAAAAGGGCGACGGCGATACGCCCGAGTTGTGCCCAAAGGAGGATGACCAATGACCATCATTCAAGCAACGGAAGTCGTATGCGATGGGTGCAACTGCGACTGGTTCCGCGTCGATGGCGGTAAGGGCGCGGCTGACAAGATGGCCATCCAGCTTGGCTGGAAGATCCGAAGGATTCGACAGATCAGCGGCAAGCAATATTACTGCCCACTTTGCATCGAAATGCCCAAGACTAAGACCGTAAAGTCTGAGGAGACTAACCAATGACCAATTACCAAGAGCGCCGCGAGCGCATTGCGACTCAGGTTCTATCGGGGTGCTGATCCTCACCGAGCAGAACCGGCGCAGCAACTGCTTCTGTCGCTAACCGCATTCGCCTTTATGCTAGTCCAGATTTCTAACAACGCTGAGATCGTCGCTGGCTGGCTCATGGGCCGGTTCCCGCAACGAGTCGGGCATCTTTACAGCCCATATGGACTCGGGCGCATCTACGAGTTTTGCCCATACTCACTGGACAACGGCAAGTTTGCTGTGTGGTCTTCCGGCAAGGAATGGGATGCAGACGGGTATCGCACATTCCTAGCCAAGGTTGCTAGTCAGCCGCACGCGCCAAGGTGGGCTTTGGTCCCAGACTCCGTTGCAGACCCTGAAGGAACGCTGCGAGAGTGGCATCAATGGGCACCTGAAGTAGCTCGGCACGGTTGGCCGCTTGCGTTTGCCGTGCAGGATGGGATGGGCAAGTCGGATGTCCCGAAGGATGCCCAGGTCGTCTTTGTGGGTGGCTCTACCGAATGGAAGCGCAAGACCATGCACGACTGGTGTGACTGGTTCCCTCGCGTCCACGTTGGACGCATCAATACCAACCGATGGCTCTGGGAGTGCCACGAAGCAGGAGTTGAATCTTGCGACGGAACCGGATGGTTCCGAGGCGACCAGTTACAGCTTCTCGGTTTAGTTGAGTACCTAGAGGACTCGGCAGCAGGGCGCACCAATCCAAGAGGGGCAAAGCTATGGACCTAGTTCTGTTGTCTGGTGGCCACGACAGCGGCAATCTTGTGTTTTCGTACAGGCCAAAAGTGTGCTTGTTTGTGGACTACGGTCAGCCAGCGATGGTCCGAGAATTGATCGCTGCCAGGGCAATCTGCGACAGGTACGACTCGGAGTTAGTCATCCGCAGGCTGGATCGTCTGACAACATCCGATGATGTTGTGGCTGGACGAAACCTGCTACTGATCGCTACCGCTGTCCCAGTGGCCTTGGATTACGGATGCAACCGCATCCTGATTGGATGCACTGCCAACGATCACAACCACTTTCCAGACTGCCGCACTGAGTGGGTCCGTCTTGTCAGCGCCGTCTGTCAAGCCGCTTACCAAGTCAAGGTTGAAGCACCTTTCAAGACGCGACCGTCCTACGTCATCGACGGTTCTTACTCATGCTACACCGGCAACAAGCCGTGCGGGGAGTGCAGATCATGCAAGCAGACATCTGGGTGAACAACACGTTTACGTCGTACCAAGGCACCGGCCATTTGCTTGGCATGAGGCAGCATTTCATCCGGTTCGCTGGATGTGGCGTGGCCTGCCCGATTCGCACTCAGTGCGACGAGCAACCGGCTCTAACCCGCAGGCACGCTACTCAGCGAAGCATCGACGACCTTGTCGCCGAAAGCATGGGAGCCGTTGGCAATGGCGGGTGGGTACACATCACCGGAGGAGAGCCAACGGACCAAGACGCTGGCCTGCAAGGGCTTGTGCGCGAACTGCGCCGGAACGGGATGTATGTCCATGTCCAGACCAGCGGCGTGCGTCGAGTGCCGGTCCAATGGGACTGGATCACAGTGTCTCCGAAGGTGAAACCTCCACTTCAAACCTTTGGCCAAGAACTAGTCGTAATCGACGATGGCAGCTGGTCCGCAGACGACCTGAGAAGCGTCGCCGATGCCACTAAGTTTTGGATCTACTACCTGTGTCCGTTGTGGGGTAGGTCGCCTGAGTTGACATCAGCCTTGGCTAAGGCAGCAGGGCCAGACTGGAACATGACGATCCAAGCCCACAAGCACTGGGGAGTCCGCTAACCGCATTCGCCTGCAACGTGCAGGCAACTAGGGAGACTAACCATGAACGCTAAAGCACGAATCACCGATCCACAGACCAGTCACGACGCAGCCGAATCCGTCCAGAACATGACGGAGAAGCGGGAAGCTATCCTGCACATCTTCAAAGTCCGGTCGTCTATGACCGACTTCGAGTTGATGGAGGTCTACCAGGAAATGCAGGAGTTTCTTCCTTTGCAAAGCGAAAGCGGCATCCGCACTCGTCGATCTGAGCTTGTCCGGATGGGGCTTCTCAAAGACGGTGGTGAACGCAGGCCAAACGAAAACGGTCGCTCGTGTGTCGTGTGGACGATTGTGAAGTAGCCATGCCCAAGAAGTTGCTGCCACAAGCCGACGTAGCACGACTTCACGCGGAGATCGTAGAAGGCAAGAAGACATACCGATCCCTTGCCGCCGAGTACGGTATCAGCGTAAGCCAAGTATCCCGTCGAGCTATTTCTCTCGGCATCCGCAAGTTGACAGACAGTTCCGTCGTCCCGTGGCGGCAGATCAAGTGCCTGTACGATGACGGACTAAGCTGTCACGAAATCTCTCAAAAGACAGGTATCGGCAGTAAGACCATTGCTCGACACCTCCGAGCCTACGGTTACGAGCTGCGTACCAAGAACGATTACCTCAAGTTCTCTCGCGTGACGATCACGCGCCTACGGGATGTTGTCGGCTTGTCATGGCCGCAGATGTCACGCAAGCTCGGCATCGACGCAACGAGCCTACGCCGAACCTACACACGCTGGAAGATCAAGAACAACCAAACCCCACGAAGGAGACTCAAGTGACCACACTTCGACTCAAGAACTACTCGGATCGCAAATGGCGCGGATGGATTCGGACGACGACCGACCACTGGGCTGACCAACCAGCACCGCGAGCCTTGCAATACAAGGACATCGCCGTGGTCGTCGGCAGTCCAGCCGGACACAACCTACGCAACATCGACATCTACTGCGCTCTGCAACCAGGAGAGGGTCGTGACATCGAGTTCTCGCTGATGCAGCCGATGGCTGATGACATCGTGGAAGGCATCCTTAGTGGCATCGACGCTTCCGTTATCGCCGACGAAGACGATGTTTACGAGGTCAAGATTGACGGTGCTGCTGTTGTGAGGTCACGCCAGCGCATTAAGAACGGCGTGTCGCACTTCGTCTTTGGTCGCACCTACCCAGGGTTCGATGCAGTCCTTGAAGTCGATGGAGCGTGCGTCGTTCATAACCAGACCTCAAAGAATGTCGTCTTCCAAGACGACAGCCAGAGCAACGGATGGTCCGTTGTCGGCTCAACGATCCCTGTCGGCAGTTCGATCTCGCTAGCCGACACTCAAGGATTCGGCTACTCCTGCATCAAGTTCCGCATCGAGTCTTTGCTCCAGGACGAACAGGTTGCCAACAACGTCTACATCCTGGCGAACAAGCTCGTCCACGCTCACGCCCTCAACAAGCTGTACCCTGGGCACGGAGTCGGTTGGCCAGTCTTCCGTGGCGATGCCGCCTTGTGGGTCAACACCAAGGCACCCGTCGAGAAGAACGCGATCAAGGGGTTCAACCGAGGCAACCTCGGACCTCTCAAGGATATGGCGGCAACCGGAGAGCAAGAAGACCAACTCTTCCTTGGTGGAGAAGGTCGCTTCCTTCCCGGTGCTTGGGTGCCGAGGTACTACGCAGCCCTTGGGCAGTGGCGTTATCCGTGCCACACCATGACCCTGATCGGGCAGTTCCCAGATCCGAACGTTCACTTCTGCGCCTACCAGCTAGGACATCCCGAAGCTCGGTTCGGTGGCAATACGACCCTAGAGCGAACCTCTTGGCCCAAAGCATCGGAGACCAACGGCTGGATTCGCGGCATGGACGAGGAGCACTGGCTCATCAACAACTTGTGCGTGGCGGCACGCATGAGCGGTAGCCCGTCGCTGCAACTGCAACTCAAGTTCCACGCCATTTCCTGGCTGTTTACCTGCACGATCCGGCAAGGTCTGACGACCACCAACCGACCGGGAGCAGCACGCGCATTTGGCTACAAGGCGTACGTTGCTTGGTTGCTCTACCACTACCTAGCCGACCGCGACCTAGCCAACCGAGTCCTGAGCCAAGCCAAGGTCTGGCTACCGATGATCGTCGAAGCGCAAAAGCGCAAGACCGTCAACGGATGGTGGGATGTTCGCACCGACCCGCGCCTTGGTGAAGGTCGCTGGGCCATGCCGTGGCAGCAAGTCATCGGAGCCTACGGAGTCTGGAAGCTCGCCGAACTCCTTGAGCATCATGACATCTCTAGCTGGGCGCAAGAGTCGGCGGGGTTCCTACGTGCCAAGTGCTACCCAGTTCCAGACTTGACGGCTCGACCGATCTACCAGATCAACGTAGACACCGGGGAGTTCAAGTTTGGAGATAGCGACTGGACGCACTACGCCTTCCCGCTACTCGACGCGATGGAAGGCAAGATCCAAGAGCACATCTACATGGGGAGCAACCGTCCTGCCGACCCGTACCAACCGTCTAAGTGGGTGGACCCAACCGTGCTGACGGAAGACCAATGGACTAAGGCAAGCAACCGATGACCGCCAAGAAGATTGTCACCGTCCGGAGGACCAGCCAAGCTCGGCTGCAAGCCAAGCGCATCCGGTACAGGTTTCTCAACCCGCGCCCAAAGTGCCCTCGTGGACACTCCAACGTCGAGCCGGAATCCAGGCAATGGGATGGCGAAACCTGGATCTGCCTGACCTGCGGGGTTCGTCCTCAACGCACCGAGGCAGACGAGCTTCCTGCCGAACTGACCATGGCCATCCTCGACCTTCAAGCAAAGATCGAAAACGAAACTTTGGCGTACAGGAAGGCCGAACTAAAGGAGCGGATGCGCGACCTTCTGCTTAAGACGAGGCGCAAGTGAACTTGTGCGACATCTGCGGATGCCGCGAGTCGGCGTTGTACGAGGTCAAAACGCCGACCGGAGACTCGATGTTCTTGTGCCTGTCCTGCTTGGACAAGCCCAGGATCTTTACCTAGATCACCGAGGCAACGATCCCGGCAACCTTGAGCGCAGTCTTAAGGACAAGATCGTTCGCCTCGCTCTGCACTCGAAGCTGCTCTTGCAAAGCAAGGTTTGCCAGCGAAGCCTCTAGAGCCGCCTCCACCAGCCTCGTGTTGTCACCCGCAGCCTTGCGAGCCGTGATGATGGCAACGTCCTCCAGGATGGCGCGAAGCCGGGGTCGAGTTTCCTCCTTGTAGCCCGACTCCAAGGACGCAACCGAAGCCTCGACCATCTTGCGAAGCTCGGACTCAAACTGCTTCCAGTTGCTCATCGGACTTCCTCCTTGGCCAGACGGTTGCCCCAGTCAGCCAAAGCATTCTCGACGATGAGCTTCTCCTCCGGCGTGACGGGCTTGCCGTCCATCCACGCCTTGGCAAGCTCCTGGGCAAAAGCGTAGTTGGCCTTGTCAGCCGCCAACCGAACGTGGTCGGTGCCGCAGCAAGCCGACAGAAACAAGAACGCTGCTACTGCAATCTTCTTCATGGTAAGTCCTAACGGGTCAGGTCTACGCCGTACTCTTTCTCCATCTCCCTGCGGTTCTCGATAAGCGACTTCCGACGAGTGCGAGCACGCGCCATAAGAATGCGCTCGACGTACTTAGTACGTTCCGCAGGGGTAGAGCGGCGCATGAGAATCGTACGCTGCTTGTCGGTCATCCAGTCCTGCTGCTCTGGGAAAGCGGCAATCGACTGGGACAGGTCGAGGATGCTCTCGCCAATCGGCTCGTTGACGGCCATGCGCTCCGTGGCTTCATCAACAGCCCTTTCTACCAACCGACCCCATAGACGGGTGTTGCCGAGTCGGGCTTGGTTCTCTGCCGTCGCCAGGGCGGTGTCAAACTCGCCGACAGGCGTTCCCTCCTTGAGAGCAGCAAACTTCGCCAGAGTACGCAACGCTTCATCGTGAGCGACGATATACCGCATCTGGTCGTCACCGACGAACTTGGTAAACGCATCCAGCTTGTCGTCCGGAATACGGTCAAGCATCCGGTAGGACCGGAGAGTTGCGGCAACGGAGTCTTCGGGTGCCAAGCCAAGAGCCGTGCGGATGTCGGCTTCCGCTACCGACCAAGCCTTAGCGGGATCGTCGGAGTACTTGCTGACAGCCTTGGCGACCGAGCGCATGGCATCGTAATACTCGTCGGGCTTGTTCTTCGGGAAGTTTGCCTGCTCGATGCCTTCCAGGCGCATGAAAGAAGATGCCATCCGACGAGCCGTACGGGCGCGAGGATCGCTCTCGATCATGCCTGCTCCAGTCATCGTGTTGATGGCGTTCTTGCCCCAGGACGGGAGCAATGCCTCCTTCTGGAACTCCACAACTGCGTCAGGCAGCGTCTTTGCCAACGCCCCAGGCGACGAGGCATCGACACTTTGAGCCGCCTTGTAGAACGAATACAGCAACGCCGTGGGAGTCGTAAAACTCGTCCAGGCTCGGGCATCGTCAGGACGAGATGCCGCCGACATCAGGGTGGCGTAGGGACCACCCGTGACTTGCCCCATGTACGCCTTGAGAAGCATCTGCTCAGGAGCGTACGACAGCTCGTTGAAGAACCTCTCAAAGCCATTCTCGCCACGGAAGAGGTCAGCGATAGCGTACGCCAACATCTGACCCGTAAGGCCAGAGACCGTCGTACCAATCGCGTGCTTGGCTGCTCGAACAGTAGCGTTCATCATCCGCTTGGGATCGCCGCTAAGTCCGTCCTTAGCCAAGGACTTGTAGAGGCGAGCCGTGGACATAAAGTTGCCCGTCGCCCAGTTCGTAAAGCGCAGCAGTGCCTTTACCTGCGGGTTGGCGGCAAACCGACTGCCCTCGTGCGACAGACGGCGCGAAGTGCCTAGCTGCACAAACTCTTGCAGGAAGGCGTTTTGAAGATCGGGACTCGCCTTGCCCGACAGCAATGCCTGCTTCTCGTCGGCACCAAAGCGCAGCATCTCGCCGACAACCCAGCGGTCGTTCTCGATGCTCTTGCCCTTCTTCCAGTCGGCAAGCATCGCTTCGCCAACGCGAGTCAAGTAGCCAGCCTTGAGCTTCTCGGTAAACGTGCCTACCGAAGCAGCCGTGTCCGCGATCTTGCGCCACCAACTGGTGGCCTCAGTAGGGTCGCCAGATCCCGTACCACGCAGCACCGTGCCCATGCGCTCGGCCAAGGAGATCAACTCCTTTGGCGAAGTGACTACATCCAGCGCGTACTTGGCACCACGCACCAGACCGCCGTACATCA
>Ga0070749_10002358_pt1 | contig 12674 bp, 11 predicted proteins | sample VirMetDEL_Nov_18_FD_75180 | JGI IMG/M metagenome (GOLD analysis project Ga0070749, IMG submission 75180) | Aqueous microbial communities from the Delaware River and Bay under freshwater to marine salinity gradient to study organic matter... | ecosystem: Environmental > Aquatic > Marine >...
CTCAAGGTTGGGTACTGATAGAGAACTAATATGACAACATTATCATCGATAAGAAATGCAGCAATTGAAGATGCAGGAGCAGGTGGTCTCACTGTATATGCAACAAAAGAAGATTTACCAACAAGTGGACTCACTGCTGGTGATCAGGCTTATGTGAGTGCGAATAGTCGGTTATATGTTTCAAACGGTTCTGGCTGGTATAATGTAGCTTTAATTAACGCTACACCAACATTGACAATCAGCCCTACCGGAGCAATTGAATTATCTAAAGAAGGTGCAACTACTGTAATCACATTAACTGGTGCTGATTCTGATAATGCCATTGCTGGACTTACTTACAGTGTTGAGTCTGATGGTAACTTTGCTGGTTTAGGAACTATAAGTCAAGATAGCTCAGTATTTACTATTACACCATTGAGTCAAGATAGCGCGACCACTTCTTCTTCTACTCTTACATTTAAAGTATCTGATAATATAAATTTCGGTATAGGCACATCGGTACTCAATCTATCTTTCGAAATCCCTAATTCTCAGTATACTACTTTTTTACTTCAAGCAGACGCATCTCAATCTAATGCGCAAATAGATGCTTCTACTAATGCACATACACTAACACAATATAATAATGTAACTTCTGATGCATTTACTCCATATCATCCTGGTGGATACGCAACGTATTTTGGCTCAGCTACAGCTGGTATCACAACAGATCTTTCTCCAGCAACTGGAGATTGGACAATAGAAGGATGGGTTTGTCACACAGCAAACACCGGTACAGGAAGTCAAAATAGAATATTTGGTGCAGCAACTAATGATCCACTTTTGAATAACACAAATTTGGGTGGTCATGATTTTACGATCGGAAATAACCAAAAAATTAGTGTAAGTCAAAATTTTGCTATCGGTCAATGGTATCATTTTGCTATTGTAAGAACTATATCAGATACAACAATAAGACTTTATATTGATGGAGTGGAAAAGGGATCACACACTGCTGCAAGTGGGCATGATATACCATCTAAGACAGCCTTTAGTGTAGGTCGTGATAATGGATTTACTGATTATGGAATGACAGGCCTTATTAAAGATTTTAGATATGTAATTGGAACTGCAGTATATACATCAGCATTTACTCCACCAACTGAACCATTGACTGCGATTAGTGGAACAGATTTACTATTATGTAGTTTGCCCTATATAGCTGACGCGTCTGGTAATGATAATGCAATTATACAAACAAGTTCAGTATTTACGCAAGTCAGCACCCCATATCCATTAGGATCTGCATACAATAGAGATACACACCTTGGTTCTACAATATTTGATGGAACTGATGATTATATCGAAGGACCTGCAGTTGACTTAATGGGTGATGGCGCATTTACAGTTGAATGTTGGACAAAAGTGAATTCAAGTGGTGACACTTATACAGATGCATTCTTAGCACAATACCAAACAAATAATAAATTTATCTTAGGTGTAAAATCAAATGTCACTCGAGTTTGGATGGGTGGATCTGAGGTTAGAGTAGGTAGTACTAACATTGTTGGTGGAGATTGGAATCATATTGCATTAGTTAGAAATGCAAGTAACTCATGTCAACTTTATGTTAATGGTAAGGCTGATGGCGCAGCATTTACCAATACGACAGATTTTTCTACTTCTTTAGAAAATTTTGAAATCGGAAGTTGGGATGGTGGAACAGGCAGTGATTTAGATGGTCGTATAAGCAACTTAAGAGTTGTAAAAGGAACTGCAGTATATACTGGAGATTTTACTCCACCAACAAGTAAGCTCACTGCGATTAGTGGAACAACATTACTAACTTGTACCAACAATAATAGTATATGGGATGCTAGTGGCAATTCTCAAGCAATAACTGTTGTTGGAACAGCCGCAGCATCAAATACTCAGAGGAAATTTACTAGTAGTTCTTCATTATTCTTAGATGGTAATAGTGATTATTTACAATTTGCATATCCTTCAAATACACCTGATGCATTTAATTTTGGCACTGAAGATTTTACTATGGAAACATGGGTATATCCGCAAGCAACTGGGAATAATTACCCATCATTTTTTAGCAGCGTGACTGGATGGAGTGCTGGAGCTAGTGGGCATAGATTTGATAATATCGGAAAATCTGGCAAATACACCTTCCATTTGAACGGTGCATCTCCATCAGATCCATTCTTAGAAAGCACTAATACATTCACACACGATACTTGGACGCATTATGCTTTAACGCGTGAAGGAAATACTTTTAGAATGTTTGTTAATGGTGCATTAGAAGCAAGTGGAACTTACACTGGTTCTTATAATGCCGCAAATGGCGGATTTAGACTTGGATGGGCTGGATGGGATGGAGCTAACGGATATTTTGCTGGATATTTACAAAATGTGCGAATTACAAAAAGATTAGCCAGATACACTGCTAACTTTACCCCACCAACAGCAGAGTTTGAAGGATAAATAGTAACATGGCAATTAGAAGAACATATAGATCCAGAAACAGAGCTCTATCTGCACTAGTCGGAAGTACAGAAAACGTTGTACAAACCGATGCAACTGGTCTTGATTCTGCTGCCACTCTTTCTCTTATTAACGCTAATCCTTCAATTGACTCAGCTGTAGTAACTAGTATTATTGATTCTGCTTATGTGATTGCAAGATCATCTGCCGGCACTGATTCAGCTACAGTTCTTGCTCTTATTGATGATACACATATATTTTCAGAAACAAAAATTAAATCATCAAAGAATTATTGGATACAATCTACCGAACCGACAATTACAGATGTAGATCAGTATTGGTATAAGTCTGACAGTGATATTCTATATAAATCTGTACCAAGTACCACACTTACAACAACTATGCCTGCGGTTACAGTTGTATCTGGTTCAAGTCCATATAGTGGATTTTATGATTATCCAGCACAATATCCATCATCTGCAACTCGCACAAATATTAGTGGTACTGATGCCCTCGGTGGAACATTTTATTAGGTACAACAGCATCTGCATGGTTCTATTTTGAAGGTGGCCCATATCCGGCAAATCCTCAAAGACTGAACAAAGGTTTCTATTACACATTTGATTCTGCTCAGGATCTTCGTGGTATTATAATTGAGAATTCAGATCCTAACGCAGGTAGACTTGAGAGAATTGATTATGAAGACGGTTCTTATGCCGATAACGGATTTCCTGGTGGTGGTACAGTTACATTCTATAATTCAAACGGTACTACAATGGGCAAGACTGCTTCTGCAAACACGACTGGCAACACGTTTGTAGATATTAGTCATCCTAACGGGCAATTAGCAACAAAAATTGGTTTTTCACAAGTTGGTGATTATTATCCTAGTAACGATGTATTCTTATTCTTTGCTGGTGGTAGAATATGGGAGGAAATTGATAGAGCAAGAACCAGTTCCGATTTAGGACTTGATTCTGCTGCAGTCACATCTTTAATTGATAGTTCATATATTAATGCAAGAATAGGTGCCGGCACAGTCGAAGCTATTGTCGATAGTGCCTATATCCAATTGAGGGATAGATTCCAAGATTCTGCTGGTATTATCTCAATTGTTGATTCTGCCTACGTTCAGGCTCGGCAATCAAATGTAAGTGGTGGAGGTGGAGTTGATTCTGCCGCTACTATCACACTTATTAATTCTGTTATTGATAGCGCGTCTAGACAATTTACATATACCTATACTGCCACTGCAGGTCAAACATCATTCTCTGGTTCCGATGATAATGGTGCATCACTTGCATATTCAACAGGAAATATTCTTACGTTCCTCAATGGTATTCTACTTGTTGACTCTGCAGATTATACTGCAACAACAGGCAATTCAATTGTACTGAATTCTGCTGCAAGTTTGAATGATATATTGAATGTGACTAAATTCACATCTGCGACAAGCGGAAGTGCACTGTCTCATACACAGTATAAATATACAACAAGTACACCAGCAACTACATTTACTGGTGCTGATGATAATAGTAATACACTTTCATATGATGCCGGTGAATTACAAGTTCATCTGAATGGAATTCTACTTGTAGATTCAGATGATTATACAGCATCAAATGGAACATCTGTAGTTCTTACATCTGCTACAGATTCAAATGATGTAGTTTTGATTAGTGTATATACTGGTGGTGGGTCATCAAGCTCAAGTGGTGGTACGGATTCAGCTACTGTCATATCATTGAGCGGTGAATTAAAAGGTGGTATGTTTAGAGTAAATCCTCAAACACTATCACAAAATGTAACAATTGATAGTGCAGAGAATGCTCACTGTGCAGGTCCTATATCATTTGACAGTGGCGTGGTTTTAACAATTAACGGTAATCTGGTGATAAGTTAATGGTCAGTAGAAACAGAGACATCGCAACGATACTTGGTAGATCAGAAGCAGCAAATGCTTCAAATACTGCACTGGGCACTGGTGGCGGTGCAACAGTAACATTTATTGATTCAGATGGTTTATTGCCAAGTTCTGCACTTCCTGGTGATTCAGGCGATATTGTATTTTCTCGTTCATCAAATAAAATGTTTGTTGGAGAAGGTTCATACTGGAGACAATATAGTACATCTACGATTAACCCATCAGTAGAAATGCTCATCGTTGGCGGTGGCGGCGGCGGTGGTTCCGCCGGTGGTGGTGCAGGAGGGCTGCTTTATTATGGTAGTGAAACTCCAAAAACGCCGAATGGTTCTGCTGTTGAATTATCTCTCGGAAATACTTATACCGTTACTGTAGGTACAGGTGGTGCTCGATCAACTAATGGTACATCTTCTTCAATCGTAGGAAGCGGAGTAAACTATGTTGCATTAGGTGGTGGTGCTGGCGCTAAACCAACTGATGCTACTGCAGCTGCGAACGGATATACAGTAACTGCAATCGGTAGTGGATGGCAAGGTGGTACTGGTGGATCCGGTGGAGGAGGCGGTGCAAACGCAGCAACTGGCGGCGCGCAGATTACAGGTGGTCCAGGAACTTCAGGTCAAGGAAATGCTGGCGGTTATGGTTATGAAGTTGGCAACTCTCCTGCTGGTGGAGGTGGAGGAGCCGGAGGTGCTGGAGGAAATGCTACATCAAACACAAGTAATGGCGCAAACTCAGCAACTGGTGGTCCAGGATTAGCATACTCAATTACAGGAGAATCAGTCATCTATGCTGCAGGTGGAGGCGGTGGTTCTCATAATGCTGGAGCTGGTGCAGGTGGTTCAAGTGGTGTAGGTGGTGATGGTGCAATTAATAATGGTTTACCTACACTGCCAAATGCAAATACAGGGTCTGGTGGCGGTGGAGGTGGTTACAATCACGCTCAAGCTGCTACAGCATCATACGGTGCAGATGGTGTAGTAATTATAAGATCTACTGGACGACTTACCACGACTGGTTCAAATGTAACAGAAACACAATCAGGCACACACTTTATTTACAGATTTACAGGTAACGGGACATTTAGAGTATGACTAGCGAACTCAGAGTAACGACACTATCGAATGCAACTGGTGATGGGCCAGCAACACTTACACAGCAGGCAGCAGCAAAGTATTTTATCCATTTCGGAATGACTGACTTTGTTATCGATCAATCATTTAATAGTGCATCAGTTGTTGATGAAGGTGTTGGGCATGCTAAATTAAATTTTACAAATAATATGTCTGCAGCAAGATATTCATTTACTGGATATAATAATGCCTACAACTTAGATAATACATTTGGAAATAGCCATGGCGGTTTGGGTGTTGATTATGATGTCGGCACAGTTAAATCTCCGACTGATGCTTTAGGTATGCATTCATACCATGGTGGTAGTTCAATTGACGCAGCAGTCTGTTGCGCGCAAACATTTGGAGACCTCGCATGAGTGCAACAATACAAAGCGCAGGTGGGCAGTTTTCCTTTCCAGGACGTGTGGCATTTTATGTTGATGCTAATAATGGTGCCAATCAAGATTTAGGATCATCGAGTTCATCTACATATGTTAAAGTAGAATGGGAAAATATAGTATATGAACAAGGTGGCAGCAATTTTAGTTTAGCCAATAATGAGTACACCATACCTGCAGGTTGCACTGGTTTATGGCAATGGAACTTAAATCTAAATTATCAGCATGCAAATCAAAGCATTATGTTTCTAGAAGCTTCTATTAAAAATACAGGTGGTTCACCTACCAGTATAGCAGGATTAACTCATGCTACAAATAACTCTGGTGGTGATGATTACTCTGGTGTTCAATTATCAGGACTTATGAAGTGTACAGCAGGTGATGTTATTTACTGTGACGTTAGACAAGGTACGGGAAGCAGTACTAAAGTTTTTATTAGTAGCAATTGGTCGGGATTTTTTGTAGGATAAAGATATGACCGGAAAAATTACAGTAGGAACCATACAAGATACCGACGGAAATACGGTCGCCTCCACTTATGTGACGAATGGTGTTGCGAAGGCACATATAAATTTTAATGGAACTGGAACTCCTGCAATACGAGATAGTCTTAATTTTTCAAGTGTAGCAGACGGTGGTGTCGGTATATTTACACCAGCATATACAAATAACATGGGTAACGCTAACTATACTTTAACAACAAGTGCTGAATATGATGGCGGCAATGCTTCGTTTGGTTGTTCATTTAACTATGATGGCAACTCCGGAGTGTTATCTGTTTCTAGTCTTCCTTTATACACTTTTAAAACTAATGATACTGGATTGTTAGATGCATCATATGGTTGGGCATCTATTCAAGGAGACCTCGCATGAGTAGAAATAGAGACAATGCAAATCTAAGATCTACTCTTGACATTGCACCTGAAGTATTTACGATTAATGTAGATGCTCCAGATGGTGGTGGTGCACCAAGTTGGAAATGGACTTGGGATGCTGGCACTGTTGCATATCAGCGTGTAGGTATTACTAATCTTACACAGGATAATGTACCACTCTATAAAAAAGGTTCATATACTGTCAATAACTTTGCTGCTCATGATCTGCATGGATCAATGACACAGACACATAAAATCTATCTCAAATGGATTGATGGCGCTGGTACACAAAACAATGTATCCTGGCAGACATCAACTCTTAACGTTGCTGGTCAAACTCATCCAAGCATTAATGGTGGTAATGCAACAGAGATTCAAAGATTAACGATTACCGTACCAGAGAATCCAACTATTCCATCACTGACTGCTCCTACTGTCACATATGGTGTGACAAATAGTGGAGCATCTGGTTATACATTCTCGCAATCTGCACACGGAACAAATCCAACTCTCGGCCCAGTTCGTAGAGGTGGAACATATACTTTCCAAGTAAATGCCTCTGGTCATCCATTTTATCTCACAACAGACAGTGCGGATCTTTATTCGTCAGGCACATATGCTGGAGAATATACAACCGGTGTGACTGGATCAAGAGCAGAAACTGGAAATCTAGTATGGACAGTTGATAGTTCTACACCTGATACATTATATTATGCATGTGGTAATCATGCTTCTATGTTCGGTACAATCAATGTAAAAGATTTGGAAGTTGATAGTAATGGCTCTGGTCTTTCAGTCCTTTATTTTCAACATGATCAAGAAGGGCATAAAACTCCAGTAGAGTTAAGAGAAGTTCCTACAATTCCAGGCAATGTGTGTTTGGTTTATAATGCTTCAACAGGTATTTTTGAACCACAGGATCTTGGCACATATATGGATAACACTACTCAGTTTAGAGAAAAGATTGTAAACCTAATTGACAATGATGGTTCAAACTATGTTGATTCTGCAGAATTGGTAACATCCCTCAAAGATGATATTATTTTTAATATCACTTTATATCAGCAAGATGATCTGAGTGTTACGACTGGTACAGCAAGATGGTATGCACCATTTGATCTTACAGTTACTTCTGTAACTCCTATATTAGGAACTGCAGCAGATGATACAGTTACAACTCTTGTAAAGAAAAATGGATCCACAGTTTCAACAATTACATTTGCCGCATCGGCAACAACTGGAAGTGTTTCAACAAATTCATTTAGTATGGATGAAGGTGATTATCTCACACTTGATGTTACCACAATCGGAACTACTGCTAAGGGTAAGGATATGACCACTCAGTTTAAGTATAAACGAGTATAAATAGAGTAAAAGGAATTATAAATGGCAACTGCATTTAGTATTACTAAAACAATTGAAGATTCAGATTTCACTGTTAATTATAGCGCTGCATTAAACGATGGTACTGCCACAATCACTATTACCGATAGTGGTGGAGATGTTGTATTAGTACAACCTTGGAAATGTAATGGCGATGGTACTCGTGCAAGTTGGTCAAATGAAGCCGAAGTGGTAACATGGTTTAAGGAGCAAGACTAATGACTAAAATCAAATCAGCGGCACATAGAGTATGTTCGGTATTTGAAAGTCCGAATCCTAGCCATTCTGTAATTTACATTGAAGGTGAAGGCCATAATAAAACAACCTTAGCTCCATTATTTAATGCTACAATGAAATTTGGAAATGGGCATCAGGGTACAGAGAATAACAATACATATTATTCCGGTAGTAGTTACGCCGATTATAGTAATACACAGCAAAAAGAAGCATCAATTGGTCAGTGGGGTTATGGTTTAGCTTTAACAAAAGAAACTGCAGTTTCTCAAATGACAGATGGTGGATTAGGTAATACCACCATGTCATCCTGGATACCACTTCATAAAATGAATATGGATCCCAATGGCTCGAATGGAACAATTAAAAGATTTACTAATTCAGGTGGTATTGATAGAATTTTTTGGATAAAAAATAATTTTCCTTATAGTAGATATTCTGTTACCAGTTGGTACAATACTTCCTCTGCAGTGGAACTTCATCAAACTGCACCAAGCACTAGTGCAGTAGGCTATGGTGGTACAACAAGTAACTCTGCACAGAATTGCCCAGCTACACCAGTATGGAACAATGATGATTATACTGTTTTTATTACTCATCAATCAAATATTGGTGGTGCTAGAGGCGATAAACCATTTCAAGGTTATGGTCGATCAACCTATTCAGGTCATGAGTCCATAGATTATGGTCAGAATATACGGGATCACTATGTAACTCAGTTTATTGGTGAGGGTAGTGACGGTAATCCAGTCTTTTTGCAAAACGCAAAAGATAATGATTATACACAATATATCATGAGATATAATGTTGGCACTAATAATTCTACACAACTTCATCTCTTTAATGCGGCACCATCTGCTGCAGGTACAAGTTATGGTGGAGCAAGAGGTACAACTACAATTGGTTCCGGTATTTGTAAATGGGCATCACAAACATTTACAGATTTTACTTCAGGTGCAGATGCAGCAGATAAAGGATTTTATCTGCCATACTTTGATACAAACTATGATTATCATCCACATTATTATCAGTGGGATGTTTCGGCAAATACATTCACTCGTAATGTAGATATTACAATTAGTGGAGATAAAAGTTCTGTACATATGGCTTTTCCTCATAACGATGTGGGTGATAATGCTGGAATGCGCAATAACTGTTGGAATGATACTTTTGTTTCAGGAGGAACCCGTTACCTAACTGTAATGTTTATTAGCGGTGATACAATTGTAGCTGATGGGGCAGAAAACCAAAGAACATTTATCACATATTCATGTGCTGCAGCTGATCCAAAAACTCTTACTCATCACAGCACTGCATCTGTTCCAGAAACAATTACCAATCAGGTTTGGTTAAATGATGCAAAAACAATTATGGGTGTTATTACCAAACAAGCCATTTATGTCTATACCTGGGATAATACTAATGGGTGGGAAAGAACATCAACAATTCCAGGTAAATTTGCTGCAGTAGGTAGAGATTCAACTGATAGAATTTGGGCACTGGAACAAGAAACAAGTGGTAACTATGCAGACATCCATGTACTTTCATTGGATGTACCAATTTCAGTAGTGATTACTCCTGCTTCTTCATCATATAATTATACTGGAACTACCATTAATACATCCGTTGGTGTAAGTGCATATAATATTAGTGGTGATCGAATTGCTACTGACGTAAAGCTTGTAATTGACGGTACAAGTATGGAATTTTCAGGTGGTTCTGATTCTGCTACTGTTACAACTTTAACGAATGCAGACGTATCGCAAAACGTTAATATCTTGAGCGCAGGTATTAGTGACATCATAGCTAATATTGCTCTCTAAGGAGGCTAGATGTCCACCTTTTCAATACGTGCAGAAAATGGTGTAGAACGCCCAAGTATTAACTATATGTCATCTTCCATTAGTGCTAGTGGTCAAGGTGGACCAATTGCGCCTCCTGGATCAAATTTGGAAATTTCTAGAAATCAAATTTCTGGTGGGTTCGTACCAGCAGTTACGGCACAAAATGTAATTGCACCAAATATATCTGGTATGATTGCATCTTATGATGGTGCTTCCTTTTCTAGTAATGTTTGGTCTGATAATACAGGTTCATATGATACTAATGCATCTCGTGGTACAGTATCAATATCATCAAGTACACTAAATGGATACCCTATACTCGAAGGTTCAACAGCTGACGGATTACAATTTCCTTCTGGTGTATTGCCAGGTACGTTTACTCTTTTTCATGTGACACGTTATAACGGAACTGAAAAAAGAATATTTGATGGTGTCGGTAGTAACTGGTTGGATGGTTTTTGGTCTGGTAATGCAGGTGTGGCATATCATGATGGTTGGATTACATCTCAAACAGATCATCACGGCACAAACTGGGTTTTATCAACTTCACAAAACTCTTTATATAGATCGAATGGTATTACAAGAGGATCAAGCGGCGGTGGTTCTTCGAAGCAATTGGGCCTTAATCACGGTGCATTTGCTGGTAGTGAAGCATCTGATTGGCAATGCGCAGAAGTTATAGTCTTTGATAGACATTTAAATTCTACTGAATATGGAAAAGTAGAACAATATCTTTCATATAAATACGGAATTGATCTAAATGGTACAGTTGCAACTAGTTTACCATATTCTTTGCTCGCTGGACAAAGAGATACAAATGTATTTTCTATTTCTTCTGGTCACAATGGATCAATTCAGGATATCTATACCTCAGATTATAGAAAAAGAATTACAACTACGCGTACACCTCGTAGTGAATTACTTAGAGAAACAAGGAAAAAAATTACTACCACTGGTATTACCGGGATTTATAGCGGCAGTGATGCAGCACCTTCCGGTGGAGGTGGAGGAGGTGGAGGTGGTTCCGACTCTGCAGTAGCATCAACAATTAAACAGATTTGGTACTAAGATATGTCACTTAATAGAACACTCGCAGGACTCATTACAACTACTGGAGATGTCAAATCGGCATCACTTGATAACGCTGCTTCACTTACCGTATATGCCACAAAAGAAGATCTACCTTCGTCTGGTATGTCATCTGGTGATCAGGCCTATGTGACAGGAAATAGTAGATTCTATATTTCAAATGGTTCTGGTTGGTATAATGTTGCATTAGTGAATGCTACACCAAGTCTTTCTATTGATCCTACTGGAGCTATTGCTCTTTCAAATGAAGGTGCTACTACTATAATTACTTTAACTGCTACTGATTCCGATAATGCAGTTGCAGGATTAACATATTCAGTAGAATCTGATGGTAGCTTTGGTGGATTGGCTACAATCAGTCAAGATTCAAGTGTGTTCACTATCACACCACTAAGTGAAGATTCTGCAACCACTGTTGAATCTACATTGACATTCAAGGCATCAGATGGAATTAGTTTTGGATCCGGTACAAGAACACTTACTTTAAGTTTCAAAGTACAATATTCAAATTACACTACACTCTTAGCAAAAGCAGACACTACTGGTACAGATAACCAAATTGATGCTTCTACGAATTCTTATACAATAACTGAGAACGGCAACGTAACATCCACTGCGCTTTCGCCATATCATCCTGGTGGTTATAGTACATACTTTGATGGTACATCAAATTCTCAGATTTTAATCCAAGGTGAATCTACACTTGCTGTCGGCACTGGGAATTTTTCTTGTAGTTTGTGGTATAAATCTAATAGTGCATTAGAAGATAGAGTTATTGCGTCGTCTGTTGCTACTACTTCTACAACCCAACTTTATTGGAATATGTCTATAAGGAGTGATGGTGCATTATGGTTACAAACAAGAAGTACTGCAAACGGCGGCTTACAATATTTTGGTAAATCTGCCACTGGTCTTATCACTGCAAATACTTGGCATCACCTTGTTGTAGCAAGAATTGGTGGTGTTCATTATTGTGCAGTGGATGGTGTAGAAGATACTAGTGTAACACAAAATACCGCAACAATGAATATAACTGCACAAGAAATTGCCATCGGAGCATCAAATATTACTGGTTATCAGGCATACAATAAAGGATATATGAGAGATTTTAATTTCTGTGTTGGTGGCGTAGAGTATGATCTTTCAGCCGGTAATTATACTGTACCAGACGAACCTATAAGCCCTCATGCCAATACAAAAGTGTTAATGGCAAATAAACCTTATATTAAGGATACATCAGCAAGTCCACTTACAATAGATACTATTGGATCTGCAATAAAAACTGTTCGCGTTGGCCCATATGATTATCTCAGTTATGAAAAGGCAGATTATGGAGGTTC
>Ga0070749_10002362_pt1 | contig 12663 bp, 17 predicted proteins | sample VirMetDEL_Nov_18_FD_75180 | JGI IMG/M metagenome (GOLD analysis project Ga0070749, IMG submission 75180) | Aqueous microbial communities from the Delaware River and Bay under freshwater to marine salinity gradient to study organic matter... | ecosystem: Environmental > Aquatic > Marine >...
AACACCTGTCTCTCAGTGGCTGCTGCGTGTGCCACCATCCAGGGGGCGCTTGATAAGGTGCCGACAGTCATTGAGCACCTGGTGACTGTGACCGTGGGCACCGGCACATTCGCTGGTGCCTACTTCGACCGCTTCGACATCCGCCACACCTCTGGCGCGGGCGGCTTGATTGTTCAGGGCACAATGCAGAACGTCACGCCTACGAGCGGCTCTGCGACTGGCACAGCCACCTCGGGCTCAGATGGAAGCGGGCTCACCTGGGGCACGATTACAGATACAGGTGCCGGGTGGACTGTGAACGACTTCCGGGGCGACTACCTCGTGGTCGGCTCGAATCAATATTTGATTGAGGGCAACACGACGGACACGATTACAATCGTGGGCACGGGCTCGGGGTTCGGCAGCACGCCAGCGTTCAGCATCCAAGAGCCAGGTACGGAAATCACCACCGCAGCGAGTTACTCGGGCTATGCCACCGGCTCCGGAGCAGCCTTCTCTGCCTTCATCTTCGAAGGCGCATCCACTACCGCCTACCATGCGCTCTCTCTGCTGGTTCGTAGGTTCGAGGTGTCCGGGGCGTTTGCTGCGGGCCTCTGGCACTCTGGCGGCTCTGCCTGGATGTCGCAGATTCAGTACACCGGGACAGGCACTGAGGCGTTCGGGCTGAATCAGTTTCAGTTCGCGTACATCTCCGATTCATCTGTCAACGGAACGTCTGGAGTCACTGACCTCGTTGAAACCTACGTGTCCGTAGTCGGCGGCTCTCTCCTGCTGCGAGACTCTATGTTGATTCAGGGCAAGAACCTGGCATCCATCGGCGCGACCCAATACTTCCGGCTCGACCACGCGAAGGTGATTGCGGGTACGCAGGGAATCAATCTCGGCAACGTGCAAGAGGGATGGATTCGCTATCTGAGCATCGACACGGTGACCGGTAACTGTGTTGATTCGACGTACACCAAGTCCGACATGACTGCTGGTCAATGGCTGTTCCAGGACAGCGACCTCGACTCATGCGGCGGCGATGCCTTCAAGGTTGTGGGCGGTCCCGGCTCTGTGCGGCTGGAGACTGTGACGGGCACCGGAACAGCCGGCCACGGCATCAACGCAACAGAGGGCGCTCGGGTCAGCATCGACAGCAACACGACGGTGACGGGCTCAGGCGGGGACATCGAAGTGGACGGCACCACCACAAGCTACGTTACGCTGCGTGCTGCCAGCCCCCCAGTAGCTAACAACAGTGACTACTTCACTGTGGTCTATGAGCGATAGCAGATGCTTTTCTTTCCGAAGTTCAAGACTTCTAAGCTGCATCAAGAGTACTTCTTGGTGCCCCATCGGCTCATGGAGCTGATGAGCGCATTCGTTCTCTGGTCCATTGAGAAGGAGTATCCGAATCCAGTTGTAACCTGCGTGTCGCGGGGGCCACGTTGGTACAAGCGGGCGGGTCTGAAGGACCGTAAGTTCTCGTGGCACTTCGTGAACTGCGCGGTGGATGTTCGGACCTTCCACTACACGCCGGAACAGCTGGGAAAGGTGTTGCGGTTCTTCGAACTCGCATGCGCCGAAGATGAGTGGGAGCTGTACGCCAAGCAGCACGGAACAGGGCCACACATCCACGTAGCGTGGCGAGATACTACTCGCCGCAAGATGTGGTATCGCAATAAAGGAAAGGGAAGAGCATGATTACAGATATTCTCAAGAAGTTGGGAGTCTCAGTGCTGAAGAGCACGTTCGGCAACTCGTCGTTCAGGCGGTTGCTCGTGGTGCTGTTGGGCCTCGGGGCCACCTTGCTGCACAAGAAGTTCGGGCTGGTGATTGAGCCCGGCACCCTGGAGATGGTTGCCAGCATGGTGGTGGCATACCTCGTCAGCGGGAATCTCAAGTCCGCAGTGGATATCGCGACTGCGCGCAAGCTCGAAGCTCAGAAGCAGGCGAAAGAAGCGGTGCCCCTGGCGGTGCCGGAATCCCTGGAGAAGGCAGCCGCTGAGCTGGCGGGCAAGAAGGTGGAGAAGTGAGGCGTGCACTCATGATGCTCGCCTTGTTGGGGGCAGGACTCGCCAGTGCAGATGAACTGCCCGAGGATGCCCCCCTCGTGTTCGACAAGCAGCCCATCCTCGACGTGCGTGTGGTGCGTACGTGCGTAGAGGAGCGCACCGGCAACGGTCTGCCGCAGGGCCTGTGGATGGACGAAGACTCAGCGGTTGCTTCAGCCCGCTACCAGTTCAGCATTCGCCACCAGCTGGAGGTGTGCCTGAAGTCTGAGAGAGAACTGAAGAGCGCTCCCAACACTCACTGGTGGTGGATGCTGGGGGGCCTCGTGCTCGGAGCGGCTGTTACTGGGGTAGCTGTGGTCGCGCTCTAAGAAACCCGTGCCCGCACGCACCCATGGGGAGATGCGAGGTGTGCGTGCGGGCTCGACGGGGACGGGCGGCTCCCAACAGCCTTACTTGGACTTCGACTTCGAGGTGATGAGCCGGGCGTACATGGTGGGCTGCCCCCTGTACGTCATGCGGTGCCCCGCCTCGCCCTTGGCAAGACGCTCACGCCAGGCGAAGTTGTTCGCCTCAAGCTGTGCCCGCCGAATCTCAGACTGGTGATGAGGGCACCACTTCCGGCGTAGCGTCTCGGTCTTCTGGGAGCAGCCCTTCAACCGGCACACCCCCTTGACGATGTTCGTCTTCAGCTCGAACTTCTTTGTGATGGGGCTAAGCGCCCGCGTAGGTTCGGGGGCCTTCTTGGCCTTGGCCTTGGCCTTCTTAGCCGGAGCCTTCGTCTTGGCTTTCGCCACAACCTTCTTGGCCTTCACTGCAACCTTCTTGGGTTTCGCTTTGGCCTTGAGCTTCAACGGCTTCTTAGTGGGCAAGGGTACGTCCTTCGTTCGTTCAACAACGTCGTGTGCAACAGCTTCAATCAGTGTGAGTCCCATGACTTTCTCCTATAGGTCCGACCAATGCGTACCTGATTTAACCTCGATTGGAAATCTAAACTTCTTACCTTCAATCAAACGTTCTGCCTCCATGTGCTCATGGAGAATCTCTCTCACTACTCTCTCCTCTCTTTCTGGCCCTCGTGTGTAGAACGCATCGTGTAACTGTATCACGATACGAGTCTTAAGTCTATTGCGAATCAAACTGTTGAATATCTTAAGCATGCTGATGTTCGCCACGTCCGAGGCAGTGGACTGGATGGGGAAGTTGGAAGTCTCAGTGGGCGGGGGCTGTCGGGGGTACACCCTGCGCCTGTCCAGGATACGGCTGGATGAGTACCCACACTCTTGAACCCTGGCTGCCTCGTCCTTCCAGTACTTCACCGTCTGCCAGTACCGGCGCAGCATCTTCCGGTGGATGGCAGCCATGAAACTGAACTTCAGTCGGCGGTCCTGCTCAAGTGCCTGCTGGTAGATGGTCTTGATTCCTGCCCCGTACTGGAACGCGAGGTGGGTAATCTTGGACGACTTCCGCTGGGGCTTGGCGTTCTCCTTAATCCACTTCACATCCTTATCGCTCAGCTGCTCAGCGAAGATGTCCTGTGCGTCTGCTGAGTAGACATCTCCAGTCGCCAGGGCTTCCCCGAGAACCTCGTCCCCGCTCACTGCGTACATGACCCGCAGCTCCAGCTGCGACCAGTCAGCCCCGATGAGCACGTTGCCCGGTCCTGCCCAGTACATGCTGCGCATGTTGGGCAGAGAGCCCACGATGCTCGACCCGTCATCATCCTTCTTCTCTGACAGGTTCATCAGGTTCGGGCTGCTGCATGCGAAGCGACCGGTATCCGTGCCACAGGAGTTCCATCCTGCCCGCAGGCACCCGTCATCCCCGATTGCCTCCTCGACCTTCTGGCTGGACACGTACGTACTGCGTGCCTTCTGTGCCCCGCACGCCTGCCAGTAGGCGTCCACGATAGGAATCAAATCTGGTGGGCAGTCGGGGTTGGAAATCAGAAGCAGCAACGCCTTCTGGTCTACGGCGATGGTGCGCATCTTCTTCTGAACCCACTGATTGGGGTCTTCCGGGTCAGGCAGGCTGAAGCGGTGAATCTTCTTCGTCTCGTGCTTCTTCCACAGCAGAGCGCGCATGCTGTTCGGGTTGCACTTGAAGTCCTTCACGCCCACCAGCCCGTAGAGTTTGGCTGCTCGTTCGTCGAACATCTGCAACAGCTGGTCGTCCAACTCCTTGCGCCGCTTCTTATCTATCGGCAATCCTACCCGGTACATGGAGGCGGCAACCTTGCTGAGTCCCGTGTGTAGGGCGTACAGCCGCCGCACTCTAGGGCTGTGCCAGTCAGGCTCCCCGCACACCCCGTTCCAGGCACGAGCTGTGTACACGCAGTCCTCCGCGTTGTACTTCTTCAGCAGCTCATGGTCCTTTGTGTTGACCATCTTCTCGGAGTCACCCTCGTCCTCGTACTTTTTCCATGGCGGAGCATCCGTGTAGATGCTTGCCATGTACGCGAGATTGACGGGTGACGTTGCGCTCACCGCACGGCGAGCGTCCCGCAAATCGTGAATCATGTTGGACTCCTCGTTACCTGACTTTGATTTTATATCGGTTCAACACTGGGATGTCGAACCAGTATCCGTTCTGGAAGACTTTCGTAACGCTCTTGTCTTCCAGCACCATCTTCATCACCCGCTCGACCTTGGGGTCGGAACCCCACCAGTGAGATAGCCCCCACGTATGGCAGCCGAATCCCACTGTCTTGAGTCTTGCGCGCATGGGGTCTTTCCCTGTCCATGAGCGCTCGGGCGTTTGAGCGGCAGTCTCGATGTCCACCACTACGTCATGCCCCTGCTTCACCAGCCGCAGCACGTCAGATACTTTTGGCCGGGTGATTAGCTTCTTGGGGCCGGGGACCAGCTCGCCCCGAATCATGCGGGCGAACCGGTCCACGTCTATCTCGAATGAGCCCATCTCGAATGGGTTGCCGAAGATGGCATACGACGGCGACCACGTGACGATGAGGCTCATGGCGCAGGGTCCGGGTCATCGTTGGCTTTGTGATTCAGCTGATTATCTATCCACAGCTGATGCTCCAACGTGCGCCATGTCATCTCGTTCACTTCCTTGAGCATGGTCAATCCGAACTTTCCGTGGACGTGAGTGACACGCGCCCCTTCTCCCTTCGTTTGTTCGACCCCTTTGCAGAGGTGGCAATACCAGTATCGCATATCGGTTCCTCGTTTCTTGGCAGTCTGAAGTCTGAACGGATGAATCCTCGACTGCCCATCATGCCTCGGTCACGGAGGGTGAGCCCAAAGGCTGCCCACTTCCCCATGGCGAGAGTTGGAGTTGTAGTTGGGAACTTGCTCAGCTGACTCAGCAACGCAGGGCGGCAGCACACAGCTGCCTTGCGCAGCATAGGCTCCGTCTTGTTCGGGGGCGGCTGACAGAGAATGGCATGCGCCAGGTAGAGAGTATCTCTATCCAGCTTAGCTTTTGTCAGTACTGCATGGAACGCGAGCCCGGTGCCCCCCGTGAATGGGCGTCCAACAGCCACGTCTTCTGCTGATGGGTACTCACCCACAATGATGCCGTCTGGCTCGTACGGTCCTTCACCCCACACAGGGCGAACTGCCTGCCCCTTCACTGCGAAAGGACAGGCAGAACACTTCGCCCCTTGTTGCTGCGGGTCAGCCGTCAGGTTCCTCTTCTGTACGGATGACTTCCTTCCCACTTGATGTTCGCCTTTCCGACCCGAGTACAGCCAGAGTCACCACATGCACATCGGAGCGTGAGCCCTCTACGAGATACGCCCGCCAAGATGACCGGCAAGCTCTCGTGCTTAGCCAAGCCGTACACGAGGAAGAGTGTGGCCCCTATCGGGATAGGGAGCACCGTCGCAATCTTGGTAAGCAGCGCGAGGTGCGGCTCGGTTGGCTTGTAGACATCAGCTTCGCTGACCTCTAGCTCACTCATTCTGTCTCCTCAGTCTTGGCAGGTTCAGCCGGGAGCGCAGGCTTCTTCTTGTGGTTGTGCTCGCACTTACGGCCAACCTCGACGAGACGTTCAATCTCCTGTCGCTTGGCCTCGGCATCCTTCATCGCCTGCTCTTCGGCCTCTCGTTGCTTCGCATCTGCGGCATCCCGCTCCTTTCGCTTCTTGGCGCGGAAGGCTTCCCAGTCAGCCTGCTGAAGGTTCAACAGGTCCTGGTCTTCTTGCGTAAGCATCCGGGTGTAGAGGGCGAAGATGGTGCCGTCCGGTCGTGGACTCACGTGGGCAAACAGCAAGCCCCTGTGAGATTCACAGAACTGGTTCAGGTCAGTGACCGAGGTGAACAGGGCAGCCTTGCATCCGGTGTGGCTACCTCGTTCATCTACAAAGTTCACCCAGCCGGGGAACGCCACGTACCCCGTCTTGTTCTCCATGTTCTCAACGGCTTTCTCGTTCGGGGTACGCCGCTCATCAATCTGCTCTTTCAGGTCACTCATCGTTCTGCTCCTGCTTAGGGGTCAATACCGTCCAGCTTTCCTCGTACTTGCACGCTTCAACTTCTGCCGTGGTCAGGTCGCCACGCTCGATTGCATGGAACAGCTTGTGCTCACTCACCTTGTACGTGATTACCGTATCCATCCCACGCTCAGGGTCCAGACCCTTGGCGCGGAACAGAGCCTCTAGCTTTTTGGGGTCTGTGCCGCTGCGGCTAGGCCGCGCCTCGAACACGTACCCATCCTCGACATATCGGCGGGTGCCCTTGTCCGTGACAACCTCACCATTATGCGTCACGAGTTCGAGCACTCGACCCTTCGCTACCTTCTCAATGTCCGCCGAGATTTTCGCCACCTCACGCATGGCACTGAGTGCGGCACCCGCCACCTTCGGGGCAATCGGACCAGATAGAACTGTCGATACGCCCGCGAACGCCTCACTGAATGAGCGTACGCAGTCATTCAGATTGGTAATCTGTGTCTTCGCAGACCGCTCAACCAGTGATGTCACCTTCTTGTTTGCTGCCAATTTCTTTGTCATGTGTTGCTCCTCGTTGTGGGTACTGCTTTTTACGACGCTTACGCAGGCGAGCATAGTATCTATGATACGCCTGCTTACATATCTCATCGCCACAGCATAGACGCTTGGGCGGCTGGATTAAATCAAAGCAGAAAGCGCAATGCCCAGTGGGCGTGTCCTCGTACATCTCTTCGATGTCGGGAGCGCCGGGGCGCAGTCGCTTGGGCATGAACAACCTCGATAAAATGCCACCCGCATTGACGCAGCGGGTGGCCCCTCACGGTGTAACTGGGTGCAATCGGGCAGGTACACGCTACCCCGAGGTTCAAGACCCTATGGGTCTACAGTCGCACCCTCACTGGTTTACCTCTTGCGCTTGGCAGCGGGCTTCGCCTTCGCCTTGCGCTTGGGAGCAACGGGCTCCTCCTCAACCTCTTCGACTTCATCCTCGTCCTCGTCATCCTCGTCCTCATCGAGGTCGTCGTCCTCGTCGAACTCCTCGTCCTCGTCCTCGTCGAGGGGGGCTCCCTCCATGAAGTAGTCTACCACTCCACGGTCAGAGTACCCATTCGTGCCCTTCTGGACCTTGGTCTTGAGCTTGATGGTATCTCCATCAAACGCCTTGAGCCACTTGAGCAACGCCTTGGGCTCGATGACCTCGACCTCATTGTCATCCTCATCACGCATGATGATGATGGGGCCGTTGTAGGCCTTGCCCAGTGCGCTGCACAACCCGGCCAGTTGGTCCGCTCGCTTGTACATCTGGAACCCGTTGTTCCCTTCCTTCAGCGAGCAGAAGAGCATGTGAAAGATAACGCGGTTCTTTCCGCCCTCCTTCACAGCAGTATCCAACAACTCAATCTTGAAATTGAGATACGGGAACGTGCCGGGTGCATCCTTCTTGCGGACCTCAGCACTACCGAAGTCCAGCTTCGCATCGTACTCCCCAGCAGGTGGCGGCTTGTTCTCGAATCGCTCGGGACGCACACCACGGGTGGAGAAGTTCGTTTCGCCTCTAGCCATTGTTCTACTCCTTAGATGAGGTTCAACCTCGTTAGTTGGTTACTGCTGACTACGCTTCTTGCTGCTACTGCCACCGGCCTTGAGCGACTTGCCCGACCGGTTGTTCCACTGCCCCACCTTCAAGCCGAGTTTGGCGGACACGGTAGTCGGGTCTGCCTCCTTCTCTTTCAGTGACTCAGTGAAGCTCCTGCCCCCGGAGATGAAGTCCAGCGTGGGGGCTGTATCGAGATACGTCTCTTCTACACGAGACGTTTTGTATTTCAATCCAAATCGACGACGAATGCGGAACACCTGCTCCACGTTGTACGCGAAGTTCTGCCCTGACTTCCCGGAAATCTGGAGAGTCTCGGGCCTTGACTCTTGGTTCTGCCCCGTGGCTGGCGGCTTGTAGATGTGCCCCTCCCACCAACAGTGCCAATCATCTTGCTGAACTAGATTACGAATCTCGCTGAGCCAATGAGCATATGCCGCCCACTTGCTTTGGTCCATGCCCGCGCCCCGCGCCTTCACTCCGGGAGGACCGGCCAGTGCCCGCTCCAATCCCTGAGCTAGGCCGGTCAACGAACTGACCAGCACCATCGGAACGCCACGGGCCTTGCTGCCCACCTTGTTCACGACCTCGTTGAACGTATTGTACAGCGTGTAATCCCAGTCGCTGCCCATCTTGGACACCGCCCGCACATCGTCCTGCATGTTGTAGACGTTGAACTTCAACGCCTCAGCAGGTGCGCCGCACGTCTCGGTCAGGAACTTGGCGATTCCTCCTAGCGCATTGGCATCGAAGGTAATCACGTGCAGGTTGCGGGGACTATCTACAATCCCCCCGTACTGTTGCCAGGGCAGGACACCCAGGGCTGAAGCAATCAGGTAGCTGGACTTGCCCACCTTGGCCTCGGCCACGGCGAGCGCCTTGGCGTACTTGCTGCTTTGATACTCATCTGCGGTTGATTCAATCATTTACTACCTCCTCGTTGTTTGTCCGGGTCGTACGTAACCTCGTACTCATACCCATCCCCATCCGTAGCTGGTCGCCACGATAGAGTCTCGTACCAGGCTTCGTCTGGAAGATTCGCGTGCTTGTACACCAGCTTCGCCAGGTCCGGCTGCTGGTGCAGCCCGGTGTTATCCCGAAGGAACTTGAAGTTTATCTGCCCAATCTTCTTAATCATTCCCATGGCGGTGTCTCCCCTTTCCAGTTCTTCTTATCCACAAGCGAGTGCCCACCCTTCAGCAAGTACTTCGTCGTAGCCGTGCGCCCGAACCGGCACAGGTCCTTGAACTCGCAATCAACACGGGCTCGACCTGCCATGTACGTACAGGCTGCGATGTTCCGGGGTACGTCAGAATCCCAATCGACTCCTGCTGCCTGGCGCAGCTTGTGGCGCATGTTCTTCACGTACCAACTCATTGCGTGGTCAGTGACAGGCAGGAAGACACGGGCGAACTTAGGCTTCTCGCTGCCGTATCCCTTCTTGATAACGTCCATCATGACCCCTGCCACGTCCCCGAACTTGGCGGCTCCGTTCGGGTCCATTCGCCACAGTGCAACCTGAAGCATGGGCTGCCCGTGAAGCTCGTACTCTTGCACGCACTTGTCGATTGAGTCCGAGGTTGTCTTGGATTCACCGATGCACAGCTTGCCCCCGGCTTCGGGGTAGCGGCTCACATCATCCAGTCGTGCCGTGCGCCAGTAGGCTGGCTTGTCCCCCTCCTCAAGCGGAGTTGGCCCGAGTAGATACTCAGCAGCTACGGGGTCAGGTGCCGGACGCTGCTTCCAGAACTCGATGTACTGAGTCAGCAGCTTGAGTGTGCGCTGAGTAGCTTCGAGCGTGATGGGTAGAGACTGTGCCTGCGCTTCAGTCGCGAGCGCCTCCTCGATGGACTTCCATGACTTCTCCGTGGTGCTGCATCGGTTGGCGAACCAGCGTGCCCGTCCTGCATGGAAGAGCAGCCCCACTGCGAAGTGGTCAGGCGTCGTAGTTTTGGGGGTGATGATGTTGCGCACCGTGCTGAACTGGTACGCCTTCATGCAACGGAAGGCGTAGGCAATCGAGTGCCACCCGGCAGAGGTTGCGCCCCCGCCACCCAGCAACACCTTCGGTTTCTTCTTAGTCTTCGTCATCGTCATCTCCCATGGTTGCGTTCATCTCCTCGTAGATGGACGCCAGTACTTCGTTCTCTGCATCCTCGCCCACACCTACTGCTGCATTGAGCTTGTCTCGCAGCTTGCCTGCTGCGTCCTTACCCATGATGGCTTGCCACTGGTCCAGCTTCTCGACCACTTGGTGCGTCACCACCTCGTCCATGGAGTCACGCATGGCCAGGTAGTACCAGGTGACTGCTTCCTTCTGGCCGAACCGGTGGAGTCGGGCTTCAGCCTGAAGCATCTTGAGCGGCACGTAATCCAGGCAGTGCATGATTCCAATCGAGCCCACGCCTTGGAGGTTCACACCTACGCTGAGCGAATCCAACGTGGCAACCACGCCCCAGCCCTTAGCCATAGCCAGCTTCCCGGCTGCGTTACGTTGCTCAGGCGTGATGTCTCCTGTGATGCACACGCACGGGGTGCCAGCCTCGTTCAGCTTTTGAGCAATCGACTTGGCATCCCTTCGCCGGTACGTGAAGAGCAGGAACTTGCGGGCTTCGCTTGCCAGCTGCATGGCAACCTCAGTCTTGGGGCCAAGCGTGGCAGTCAGTGCGTTCTGCACGTTGCCCGACCCCATGCCCTTCGTGAAGCAGGCGCGCATGGCCACCTGTCCTGCACTCGAAGCATCAACCCACATGACCTGTCGAGTGAGGGCAGGCAGCTCATCGAGCACGTCCTCCTTCAACCGTCTGACCATGTAGTACCGAAGCCGGTCGCGCAGTTCATCCGAGTGCGTGGCACCCTTCGCCTCGTAGCCCCCGTACTCGCCCATCATCATGCCGCAGTAGCGCAGGTCGAAGTCATAGCCTGTGCCGAACCGAGACTTGCCAAGTGCGATGCGTAGCAGGCGATACAAGTCACGGGGTCTGGACCAGATGGGCGTACCCGTGAGCAGCAGCTTGTACCTGCACATGCGGCCAAGGTCTTCGACCGCTTGAGCCCGCTTCGTCTTGCGTCCCTTGACTGCGTGCGCCTCGTCGAGAATCAAGAAGTCGAACGTCTCGAACTGGACGGCACGCTCCTGAACTGTATCGGCCAGGTCGTAGCTCGACACAACCCAGTCAACCTCGGACGCCTTGGCCCATGCCTTCTTGAACTTCGAGCTTGAGGGCGGGCCAAGCATGGCTATCTGATTCTCGGGCACGCCGCACTTGGCCAGCTCCTCCCGCCAAGTTTCACGCACCGAGGCCGGGCAGAGAATCAAGACACGTGCGCCAGAGCTAAGCAGCATGGCAGTCGTGATGGACTGCCGTGTCTTCCCGAGGCCCATGTCGTCTGCGAGGACGGCCCCACCGTACGTACGCAGCAGGGATTGGAGCCGGACGACTCCTTCCTCCTGGTACTTACGCAGTGAGTGCTTGCTCAGGTCTTGCACAAGTGCAGGCCGTAGCTTGGGAGTTGGGGGGTGTGCATTCAGCAGGGCACACGCTGCACCTACCGCATCCGCTGAGCCCACTGCGTAGTTGCGGGCTGGGTCGATACGCAATCCAGGTATGTCGAACAACTTGTGCTGCTCAAGCTGCTCATCCGTGAAGGGGATGGACCATTCGTTGGTTGTACCTACGGGGGTGGCTGCCTTGGGAGTGAGTTGAGCAATCATCAGTTCATCTCTCCCTTCGGCGGCATCGGCATCTGCCCTAGTACCTGCATGTTATGCGCGTCGTCCGTGTTGGCGGCTCGGTCAGCTGAGTATTTGGCAGCAGCCAAGAGCATCCGTTCATGCGTCAGACTGCTGACCAGCTGAATCATTCGCCTGATTGCTTCGGTGTCTACGCCCGCTGGCAGACCCCCCACCATGGTCGAGTCTTTAAACAGCAGTGGGTCAGGTGCCGGGGCGATTTCGATATTCCCGTCAGGGTTCAGCGTGACCGTGAACTGATGGGCGAGAAAGAGTGCAGCATGCAGCACAATCGTTACCGGCTTTGGATTTTCCATGTGTTCCCTCGTGACTTTCGAATGAGTCCATTCCGGCTCAGCTTGTTCAGCGCCTCCTGCGTTCGGCCCTGCGGAATCTGAGTCAGCTCGGAGATTGAGTTGATTGGCTTCGGTGCATCGGATGACTTTAGTACTTCGAGGATGGCACGCTCAGCAGGCATCAGCTTCTCACCTGCCACCTGCCCAGCGTGGGCGTAGGCTGCAATCTGGAACGTGCGGTCCCAGCCAGCTGCCCGCTTGAAGGTTGCAACTATCCGTACGTAGCTGTCCTTAGCCGGGGTCATCATGAGAACTGCATCGCAGATACCGAACAAGGCGCTCGTTCCTCGCAGGTCATCCGGCGAATAGAAGTTCTTCTCGCTGTCATCCCCTTGCTTCTTCTTGACGTGATGGACAATCACGACTGAGCCCCCGCTCTCCTTCGCCCATCGTTGGAGCGGACGGAGTAGCCGGTTCATGTCCCCTGAATCCTTCTCTTCCAACGAGTGAAAGTCTCGGAGTGGGTCAATGAACACGAGCTTGGGCTTACGTTCATGCAGCCAGTGAAGCAGGCGGCTCAGCCCGTCAGGGTCATCGAGTCTCCACATGAAGGGGTCATCACAGATGATGAGC
>Ga0070749_10002372_pt1 | contig 12642 bp, 12 predicted proteins | sample VirMetDEL_Nov_18_FD_75180 | JGI IMG/M metagenome (GOLD analysis project Ga0070749, IMG submission 75180) | Aqueous microbial communities from the Delaware River and Bay under freshwater to marine salinity gradient to study organic matter... | ecosystem: Environmental > Aquatic > Marine >...
ATAATGTTGGTGGCTCCGAAAGATTAACACAGAAGTGGGAGCCAGTCCTTGAGGGCATTAACGATAACTATACTCGTAAAGTTACCGCATCCCTCCTTGAGAATCAAGCTAAGGCAATCCTGAACGATCGCCAGAAGATGATCTCAGAAGCAGCAGTAAACCCAGGCACCACGACTGTCGGTATGCTTGGCACTTTCCAAAAGTTCGCCATGCCAATCGTCCGTCGCGTTTACCCAAACCTGATCTTCAATCAGCTTGGTGCAACCCAGCCAATGCAGGGTCCTGTCTCACAGGTCTTCTACCTTGGTCACAACCGCGTTTACGGTGCTGACATTCAGAACATCTACAGCAAGTATAACCTGACCTATCGCAACAAGGTTGCAAATAAGATCGGTTCTGCTTCAGGCACAAATAATGTTGGTAGCTTTGATGGCACGGCTTCACCAACTGATCCTGGCCTCGCTTTTGCTAACTATGAAAACGGGTTTGACCTTTCTTCAGTCATTCGTGATCAGTATGGTTCACCTTCAACCACGATGGGTGGAGAGATTGCTTCTTGGCCTGATGGCACCACGACACTTGGTTGGTCAGTCTCTGCTGGTGAAAAACTGCAAGGCACTGGTATCCCAGAGATCTCACTGCAAATCCAGACTCAGCCAGTCACGGCTCGCACTCGCAAGATGCGTGCTCTCTGGACTCTGGAAGCATCACAGGATCTCAAGGCTTACCACAACCTTGATCTTGAACAAGAACTTACTTCACTCCTGTCAAACGAGCTTCAGCTCGAAATTGACCGCGAGCTAATCGAAGATATGCGAATGATTGCTTACGGTAAGGTTGATGGTGCTACTGGTGACCCATTTGGTGGGTGGTATCCTGGTTCACTAGACCCACGAGGCAATCCCAATAACTTCCCCGCATTCCCAGGCAGAGAGCCTAAGACTGGCGAAACGTCCTTCGCTCCAGGCTCTTTTGAGTATGATTTCCAGACTGGGATGCCTAAGTCTGATGCTCAACCACCCAAGAACTCAAACGTCTTCGTCGTTGACCTCACCTACTTCCAGAACGGCGCTGGCACGACCTTTGCTCCTCAGCACATTGGTCACGTCTATGCTAACCTGCTGGCAACGATCAACTTTGCCTCACAGGATATCTACCGCACGACCTTCCGTGGTCCTGGTAGCTGGATGATCACCTCACCAATCATGGCTGCCCTCCTTGAGTCCGCTGCCAAGCTTGAAGGTGGTATTGCTGGTAACGATCGCCCAACCAACATTGGCAACACGTCAATCGAGTTCAAGGGCAAGTTCGCAGGTCGCTATGATCTGTTCGTTGATCCAATGTTCCCAACGGATGAAATCCTCATGGGTTATAAGGGTTCTGGTCCAATGGATTCAGGGTTCATCTACTGCCCCTACATCCCACTCCAGCAACTCCCAACGATCACCGATCCTGAAAGCTTCCAACCACGTAAGGGTCTCTTAACCCGCTACGGTAAGGTCGCTATTCAGCCTGCTTCACGCTTCTTCCGCGTGATCAGAGTTGTCGGTGCCTCAACGGACTTCATCGTAAGACCAATGGGTCGAGTTACCGCTGACGGTGGTGTTGCCCTCCCGGCTAACGGTGGCTACGGCGGCTTCTGATAGAAGCCTAAGCTAGGAAAACTAGCTATGAACTAGGTCGGAGGTAAAAACCTCCGACCTTTTTCTATTTCAAGGCACTACATATTATTAGTATGGCTAAGTATAAAAACATAACGAAAACAAAGATAATTTTATCATTTGCAGAGAAGCTAATTACTGTAAATCCCGATCAAGAAATAGTCCTAGACTACTTGCCTGCAAATTACCAATCAGTGTTAGTTGAAATCTTTGAACCAGTTAGCATCTCTTCACCTAAGAAGAAACTTAAAGGATAACTCATGGCTGTATCAGGAATTAAAGCTAATATAGTTTGGGGCAGTTCTTATGCTCAATATGATGGCGCTCGTCTAACAGACTACAAACCAACCGATGATATAGGTAAAGAACTATATGGATCGACAGCATCATTTGAGACTAGTCTAGAAGAGCTTAACCCTTTCTACAGAGAGATCTTAGACTTTGTATTAGCTCGACTAGGATATCCGGTAGTGAAGGTAGAGCTTACTCCTTTCCAAATCAAAACCGCAATTGATGAAGCAGTTCAACGCATGAGCTATCATGCTCCTGTCTGGACAAAACAATACGCGGTTATGCAGACAGTCTCAGGACAGAATCTGTATGAACTTCCTCAATTCATAGCGGATAACCTTACTTATGTCGTGTATAAGAAAACGTTGCTCTCTATTCAAGCTCAAGCTGGCACTTTGGAGTTTGATTATTTTATCAAGTATTTCCAAGATGCTCATCTCTTTTCAGATTTCTCTGTAGGCGAGTTCTACATCCTTCAGATGCACCTTGAAATGGTTCGCAAGATTCTATCTCAGGAAGGTTCATGGGATGTTCTAAACAACAGAATCCTTCAGGTAACTCCTACTCCTGTTGTTGATGATTACTGTATCCTAGAATACAGAGCAATGGACAGTAATACGATTCATCCTTCTTACAAGTCTTGGATTAAGAGATTTGCTTTAGCCTGCTCTAAAGAGATTCTTGGACAGATCCGAAGTAAATTCACCACTCTCCCAGGACCTGGAGGAGGCGCTCAACTTAATGGTGACGCTCTTATTCAGCAAGCTACAGCAGAAAAAGAACAACTTATTCAAGAGCTTCTTACTGAGCTAGAAGAACCTCCAATCATTACAACGTTCTAAAATGGATGCTTACAATAATTTCGTATCTGACACAAAAATGGAGATCCTAAAAAGATCGCAAGGAAGTAACTCTATAACTCATGTCTACAAAGATATCCTTAAGTATCTTATATCTAGTTTCTCTAATCTTGTTCACTTAGATGATGAAGGTAAAGTTATTAAGATCCCTTGTTGGCATGGAAGTGCAGAACGAGTTATTGCTAAACTAAAACAAGAAGCTAATATTATCTTGCCTGTAATTTCTATTTACAGAGAGACAGAGAGTCTTGACCAAAACAGATTGAGACCAGACTCTACAATGATATTTGAAAAGTATATAGACAAAGTATCTAACCGAGCCGTGAGAGTCGCTAGCCTAGCTCCAGCAGCCGTTAACATAACATACAAATTAAGTATTTGGTCTAAGTATCAAGAAGACATGGATCAAATCTCAGAACAAATCAGAAGATCTTTTAATCCACAACTTTTAATAGAGACTAGACACTCTAATCAAACAAACGCTTATTTAGGTGATGAGGAGAATCAGGGAGACATTAAAATCTCAGACGGGCAAGACAGAGTGATCAGAAGAATTTTCAGTATATCAGTAGAGGGATACATATCTAACCCTAAATTTGTAATTACAAATACAGGCAAGATTGAGTCCTTTAACAACGAAATACACATACCGGCGTAATTTAAAATTTTAGATTTCTATAAGTTTTTTGTTTGAAATCTTCTAAATACCTTAGAGGAGTAAATGACTTGTATAAATTAATTAACCTATCATTGCAAGGATTTAATATATTCCTTAAAACCCCAAGGGGTCCTGATTCGTTTTGGCTTAAGCCGAAAGAGTCTGTCATTATTGAGGAAAGCTCAGTAAGTGATCAGATCAAAAAGATGGTAAGAAAGCATCTATTAAAATTAGAGAGAACGTAATATGGTATCCATTCTTAGCCCAGGCGTCTATGTCTTTGAAAAGGACGAATCAAACTATCCTGTAGCCATTTCTCCTGCTACAGTTGGTATAGTTGGGTTTGCTACGAAAGGTCCTGTAAATAAAGCAACTTTGATTACTGATGGTAATAACTTAGTGAAGACTTTCGGAAACCCTACGGCAAGTCTTCCAGGTCAGGGCCTCGAAGGTGCTCTGGAGATTCTAGAAACCACGGACATTATGTATTTTGTCCGCGCAGCAACAAGCGATGCTATTGAAGCAAGTGCTGCGGTCTCCGTCGGAGCTTGCCCAGCGATCGCGGTCTCAGGGAACAGCTATGGAGTCAACAATGAGCTAACCATCTTAGCTCAGGTCGTTGATAATAACGGTGTTTCTGCTTTCCCGACTGCTTGGAAGCAGTTTAATTTAACTAAGAATATGGCTTTAACTCAGCAGATAGCACTTGCTAAAGCCATTGGCACTGAAGGTGATGACCTTAAGCTTTTCGTCCAATTCCCTTACACGATTAATGAGTTTGGTCAGAATGTCCCAACTTCACTGTTCCCCGCCTCAGGTGATGCGGGAATCATTGTAGGCTCTTTCCCAGGCCAAAATGCCAAGCTAATGCTGTCAGCAAATGCTCCTATCTTTAATGCCTTAGATATCTCAGGTAACCTGATTGGTAGTGTTGCGACAGATAATGTAACTGCATCGGGTATAAGCCTTCAGACTAGCTCTGTTAAATACCTAGTAAAGAGCCTTTACCCAGGCACAGGATACAACATAGGCACTAATGATGATGGCTCTATCAGAGGCAACAGTGTTGAGGTTAAGGCTGTCGGTGGAGATAACTTTACAGTTACTGTAAACGACGCCGGAGCTTCCTACGAGACCTTCAAAGCCTCATTCACTAACAACAATAACTTGTTCTTTACAAATGTAATTAACGTATCAGAAACTAGCCCAACTTCTGAAATTATCAAGGCTGTTCCTTACTACGAAACAAGTTCATTCTCTGCACCGACTGCGCTCGCCAACTTCTGGGACCCTCTCCCAGGTATGTTTGGTAAGACTGTAGTCTCTGGTGTTCAGGGCGGACTAGCAGTAGATCCGCTAGCTTCTCCAAGATTCGCTAAACTAATCCCAGCAACATATAACCTATCTGGAGGCAATGACGGGACTGGTGATGCTGCCTCAGAAAAAGCAGCCCTCATCGGTGACGCTTCTCTACGAGAAGGTATGTATGCTCTTGATGATGATATCCTAAACATCTCAATCGCACTTGTCCCAGGTTATCATGATCAAGCTGTGCAAAATGCGTTGATAACTCTTGCCGAAGAAACCACTGATTTCTTAGCAGTAGTTTCCCCGCCACAAGGTTTAGATACTGCTCAAGAAGCTATCGACTGGTCTAACGGATTCTCTGACCTGAGAACCGGAGCCATCAACTCCTCTTACGCAGCGATTTATTGGCCTCACGTTAAGACTTTTGTTCCTACCTTCGGAGCAGATATTACAATGGACCCGGCAATTTACGGCGCAAGACAAATGGCTTACACGGCTAGTGTAAGTGAGCTTTGGTTTGCTCCTGCTGGTTTCATCAGAGGTCGTCTAACGAAGCCAACTGATGTTGAAGTTAGACTCTCTAAGGGTGATAGAGACTCCCTCTATAGTGGGGGTAATGCAATCAACCCAATCGTAAACTTCCCTCAACAAGGTATCACTATCTTTGGACAAAGAACTGCACAGCGCACCCCGACTGCACTGGATAGAATCAATGTTCGACTTCTTGCTATATACATTAAGAAGGTTCTTTTAAGATCAGTTACATCATACCTGTTCGAGCCAAACGATCCTATTCTTTGGGAACGCATCAAGGAAACTGCTGATGGTCTCCTTGCTGATATCCAAAACAGAAGAGGTATTACAGAATACTCAGTAATCTGTGATGCAACTACTAACACTCCTGTTAGGGTTGATAGAAACGAACTTTGGTGTAAGGTTGTTATTAGACCAACGAAAACAGCAGAAGCAATTGTCTTCGAACTTAACCTGATCTCACAGTCAGGAACGATTAGCTAAGGAATTTTAAAAAATGGCAAGAGTAAATGAATATCAATCATTTTTAAATCAAGGGAGACTCGCGGTCCCTCAGAACAACAAGCTTCCTGCTGTATCAACTAACTTAGATTCAGTTAGAACATACAGCTTCGAGGTCCAGTTCAAAAACTTACCGCCTTCTCTCTTCATTGGTAGCAACACTTATCTGACTCTCGCTGCCAAGAAGGTAACTTCAGCAGGACATGGTGTCGAAGACATCGCAGTAAGACGACTCAATGATGTCTTATACTATCCAGGAGCAGCCACTACTGACGAGCTAACCATTACTTTTGATCACTTGATTTATAACGAATCAACTCAGAAGTTATTCGATTGGTTTAGAACCTGCACTTACGACCCACGGACAGGTCAAGCTCGCAGTGCCGCTGGGGCAAAGGTTGGTGCTATTGATGTTGTCTTCTATGACAATGGTAGAAACCCAGTCTCAGTAACTACTTACTTTGGTGCTTATCCTAAGTCATTCAAGCCTGCTGAGAGCAACTACAGCACGGCTAACGAGTTCCACACCTTCGAAGTAGGCTTTAGATACGATTTCATGGATTACCGCCATGATGCAACTTATGCAAATAGAACTAAGGCTGAATCTAACTTCATTGGTCCTACTCTCTGATTGATAAGTTACTAATTTTTACTTCCTTATCTGAAACCCGCCTATAAATACTATAGGTGGGTTTTTTCATATCATGAACTATTTCTTCGAACTCCTGAACTCATACCATAAGCGTGGCTGCTGCATAACTCGTATTGATGAGGTAGGACAAGGTAATGAACCAGATTACTATGGTGACGTAGCTAAATTATACAATGTCTTTGTTTCTCAGCAACCACCTACACAAAGCCCCGGAGGGAACACAATCTCAATCTCTCCTGATAATAAAAGAGCAGATAGGGGAGGGATAGTAGTAAAAGTCGGAGGAACCCAGATAGGTCTATTAAATGATGGAACCGCATACAGAGTAAGAGATGGTGCTGCTGTCGCTCAAAAAGTAATGAAAGAGTTTCATTCAAAGTATTTTGGAACATCGGAGCAACCCAAAGGAAAAACCCAAGACCAAGGTCAGCAAGCAGTAGAAACTCAACCAGCCCCAGTAGATGTAGAAGCATACAGACAAGAAGCTCTAAAGCAAGCAGACTATTTAGAAATCAATCAAGACGTTGAGGAAGTTCTAGCTCAAATGGCTCAGGACGATGAGGCTGTTTGTAGAGCACAGATCAGATTCGACAAACTAGTCAAAGACTTACGCCCAGGAGATGAGTTCAAAACATCTACAACTACTATCGTAGCTACTACTGGTATTAGAAACTTAGGGCAAAGTGTTGCCAATAATCTCAAAAATAAATTCAAAGATTATTACAAGAATCAGAAGGATAGCTGCAAGTTTATCAACGACGTTCTAAACCTAGTGGGAGACAGCCACAAAGATGCTATGCGAGATGCTTACTTTAACGGCAGTATAGAGCAAGCTAGAATTAACATCTTAGGTCACTCACAAAATTCTATTGCAAACTCAATTGAGTTCTCTAGCGATCCAAAGATCGGAGAAACACTAAAGAAGCTTCTAGACGGTTCTTGTCAACCAAATGAAGTTTGTGTCCCAGAGGAGGAAATCTCTGAAGAGGATAAGATAGCTTTGAGAGAGTCTTTCTTAGCGTTTATGCAGTTAGCCAAGAAAAATAAACTAACTACAGATGAAAAGCAACTAATGACTAGTCTTCTTCGCTTAACTGACGATAGGCGAATTGCCTTAGCAGGCATCACTCAGATGGACAGCATCATCATCCCAGACAGAGGTAGATCTTTCTTAGATTTGGTCAAGTTCCTAGAAAGAAAGCACGGTGTTAAGTTTGATGTATTAAATCTTCTTGACAAGATTAAAACAGAAGGTTCTGAAAACTCAGCAATCGGAACTCTTTTCGAGCATTGGAAGAAGATAGCTTCTTTATCTCTGGCTGCTGGGGCTGATCCTGCCAATGCTGGCAAGTATCAGCAACTTATAAAAAGCTATATGGCTAAGATCGGAGATGCTTGCAAGACTATGCAAACAATCGACCGAAGAATTAGAGCAGCAGGTAAAGAAATTGGAGGTATTCCTATTCAGAGCTATGAAGATCTTTTAGAAGTAAAGCATGATTCATTTTCATGTGACGAACTAAAAGGAATTAATAGAATGCTAACCTCTAAGGTTATGGCTGGATTCAAGAAAATCGGAATCCCAGACGCAGTAGTTCAAACAGGACGTTTAGTAGGTAAAGGATCTAGATCAGACGTAATGCTAGGATACAACGATCTAAAATCTGCCCGGAAGGCCGCAAAGAATAGTGGACTAACCCCAGATGCTGTGAAACAAATGACAATGAACGACTTCTTAAATATGAATCCTGAGTTTAAGGAGATGGTTATAAATGCGGGTCTGACAACTCCTGGTAGTCAGTATGACTTAAACAAACCTATATTCGTAGTCCCTGAAGGATTGAAGACCTCTTCTGCCAAAGGCTCAACTGGAGTTAACACGGGGTCAGCTAGTCTCGCAAGTATCGCAGAAGACATCAGTTTAGCTGGTGCAGGAGGCAACTCTCCCTGGGTTTCAAACGTAGCGAAAGATCTTGGCATTAGAAACTACAGAGTAGTTTCTAGGAAAGCTGCTGAAGTTTTCGATAAGCATCTTGCTGACGTTGACAAGACAATTGACACTGCCCTACCTAAAGTGAACATCAATGGCACTCTCGAAAATACAGCGAACATGACGGCAACTGATATTATGAACGCAATCAGAGGTTCTAGTATTCAAGGGGAAAACACAAAGAAAGATGAAGCATTTGCCCTAGCTGATAGTTTTGCCAAAGAAGCTAAAAAGAAGAACCCAGACCCAGCAAAGATGGAGAGATACAAGGTAAGACTAAAAGAATGCTTAAGACGAAGGGTGCTGGAAAGCAAGCTTACCGAGTTTTTTGATTCTGACAACATCGAAGATCGTCAGGCAGGTGCCCTGATTTTAGGTCTTGTTGGTGGAGTGAACTCCCCACAGAGCTTGCATTATGCAGATCTTATGTCAGATAAGCAGTTTATTGGAAACCATAACTCACTGGCAGTAGGACCTCTTAAAGCTTTGATTGAAGGAACTGAAGGTTATAGTTATGGTATAACCCGTGCTGGGTCCTCGTTCGGTCTTTCTATAACTACACCTGGCAATTCTAACTATTCAATTAGATTTAATGGAACTGGTGCTGGGGCAACAACTGGAACTTGTTCTGTAAGTAAGAGCCTATTCGAAGAATTAGGATTTTCCTCACTGAATGAAAACTCTTTTAACCGTGCTGACAAGAAGCTTGTCACAGAAATGGTAAAGATGCTCAAATCTCAATTAGTTCACTTACACAGAATTTTTGGGTAGAACTCCGAACCAATAAATATCTTTAGTGATACTTAGTAGATCCTCTAGTTTGTATACAAGTATATTTTTGTATCTTATAGGTTCTATATCTGTATTGTTTAAGTATCCACTTGTAGGTTCATAATCAGCATGAATTACAGCTAGAATAGTTCTATTATCCTGTTGCCATACTATAAGAGGCCACTTCGCGGATTTTTTTGCGTCTCTTTCGGCTTGAGCCCAAAATTTCCACAGATCCGAGGTCTTCTTGAAGAAGTCGTCGATGAAAACCTTGTTGTATCCCTTCTTACATTCGATAGCGAAGTCGAACTCTTTTGGTGTAATTAGGTCTCCGTAGATTTGCAAATGTTCTGGAAGATTGTGAGTCGTGGCAAACGCACCGCTGCCCGGGCTACGCATGAAGTCTGTGGTGTTGAATCTAGCGTTCAAGATCTTGCAAACCTTGTTCTCAAAATTGACGCCCTTCTTGCGAGAGTTCACACGTTTCCGCTTCCCCTCTGACAGCTCGGCTAGATAGTCTTCCGCTGACTCTTCTCTTTTTTCTGATCTCTTGCTTGGCATTTTCGGCCTCCACGTCTATAATAGGCTATGTCAGATGACAAACTTAATGTAAGTTTTAATAACGCAACCGTAAAGACTAAAGAGCAAAGTAGAGGTAGAATGAAAATTGTAATTAAACTTGCCAAGGATGAGGCTGAAGGTTTTCTTGGTTTTAAAAAGACTATGCTGCCTGAGGGGGCAAACGAAGAAGAGTTCATCAAGGCCGTATTTTTCATGGGCTTAGAGCAATTCCATAAGAATGCACTGAATATGATGAACAAGTATGTAGAAGAGAATGAAGATAAGCTCAAGCAAGATGGTATTGATACCGAAGCTGTCAAGAGCCTAACGAAGGAAATGCTAAAAACTGCCCCTCCTGAAGCACCAGAGTCCGAATGATGTTGATTAGAAAAAGTCCTAAGTCAGCAGAACTAATTGAAGTCCCTAACCTCACTTGGGTTACAAGTGATAACTGGGTTTCTTATTCTGATCTTCTTGAATGCGTAAAGAACAACGATCTTAGCAATGCTACGATCTCACACGCACTCACACAGCACAAGAAGGATGAGAGTAAGTATGGTTTGTTGTTCTTGAATCTATTTGACAAACCGTGTGAGCGTTTGTTGAATAAGATTCAGCATCGCTATCAGATGATTGAGGATACTTATCCTCTATATATCATTAGCTCTTTCGAATGTCCCGAACTCTTTGCAACCTTCAATGTTAAGGTTGCTCCGACACTGATTGTGTCGCACACTAAGTTCTTCGTTACGAAAGACTACCTCCCGAGTATCTACTCAGAATTAAGGGTCTGAGTGGGGGGTTGGGTCCAGGTCTCCTAGCTGTTCTCGAACTTTCGCTAGGTAGGCTTGGACCTTTTCTTTTTGTCGCTTCTCTTTACTATACATCAGTCTGATATTGTTTAATATCACCGTTGTAAAGAAGTTGAATGCGGTTCCCTTATCTGGGCTGAAGTTCTTGATCTTTACGAAGATCAATAGAAAGCAATCTTGCTTCACGTCGTCGAACTCAACTCCCTGAAATTTGAATCCGTCGAATATATTCTTAATCAGAAGTTCGAAGTTCTCAATGAGTTCATCTTCCCAGGTAGCCGGATGAGCCTTGTAACCGGCAATAACCTTTTCGAATCTCTCATTATTTATATACGACATAATCCTATTATAGGACTATAGTTATGACTATCTCCGAAATCTGCAACGGTTGTTCACAACTCAGGAAAAAGAAACCAATCCACGGATACCAGGATTATTTCCACGATGGTATGCAACAAGCAGATATCCTAGTTCTCAACGATTCATTTCGGTGGGGGCCAAACGGAATTACCCCAGTCGAGGGCAAGGAATTGTCGTTGCTACTTAGAGCTTATGACGAGGCAGGCATCCCAGAATCAGAACTAGGCAATATATCTCACTCTGCCTGCATCAAGTGTCCTTACGTTGGATCAGATGATATGTCGGCGAACGACATGAAAATCTGTAGAGTGCATCTGGAGCACACGATCAAAGTTGTGAAACCAAAGCTCATCATCTGCTTTGGTAACTTGTCTTTAAAGATGCTGCTGAAAAAGAGCGGTATCATGACGAAAAGAGGGAGCTTGTTCGACTATAACGGAGTCCCCGTCATGGCAACTTACAGCCCCATTCAGGTGATCCGCGAGCCCAAGTATGCGGATCTGTTCATCAAAGATATCTCCAATGCCTATAGAATCTTCAAGGATGGTGCTAGCAGCAAGCAGAAGGACTTCACAATCGTTAAGGATACCAAAGCAATCACCGCTCTCACTGATCGCTTCAAGGCGATGAAGGCAACGAATGTGCCTGTTGCTGTAGACTTGGAAACCACAGGCTTTGAGTTCAATCGGGATCGTATCCGCACGATGGGCATTAGCTTCCGAGACCCACAAACCAAGGAGAAGGAAACCTTTGTCCTCCTCAGCCCAGAAGAGGTGTGCAAGCAAGACTACGATAACCCTTTCATGGAGTTCGTAGATTACTTCCTGACATCTCCGAAGTTCAAGAAGATCTTCCACAATGCCAAGTTCGACTTGAAGTTCCTCTACCATCTCCTCTATAAGGACAAGAGGATCGCTTCAATGCACGCTGTCAACAACGTGGCCTGCACGAAGAACATGGCTAAGTTCGTAGACGAGAATAAGCCAAACAGTCTCTCCGATCTCGTAAAGGAATTCTTCGGAGTGGTATTCAATGCTAACTAAAGATGGAAGCAAAACAGACTTCGCAAACATGCCGATTGAGGAAGTGGCTGAAGGCAATGCGTTGGATGTTTTCTACACGCTGGACCTATATTACCTCTTCGAGGAGAGCCTCCCGGAACACTTCCTCAAGTTCCACTCGGAGGTCATCGAACCCCTTAACTCGTATCTGGCGCTTCAGACATACAACGGAATTGTCATCGACACGTCCAAGCTGGAAGAGATGGAGGAGAGCCTTCTTGAGAAGAAGGAAACGGCTATAGACGAGATCTACTCCATCTACCCAGCCGGTAAGAATATCAATAGCTCAAAAGATTTGAAAGAATTCCTCTATTGCGATGAGCACATCAATCGCGTGGATGGCTCCTTCAATGTCTATTGGCCCGAAACAACACCCAAAGGTGCTCCTTCCACGAACGCAGATAGCCTGTCGTTCCTACTCAAAGAAGTAAAGAAAGAACTAGCGGAGAGGGGACATGAGTAGAAAGAACTGGAAGGAGAAGGAGCGGTTAGAGGAGCTTTGTCGCTTCTCCATCGAGAAGTTGCCCACGTCGGAGTTGCTCCGGCTTGAGACCTTTCTCTCTAACCTCCTTGCATACAAGAAGCTCGACAAGCTCGATACGACCTTCGTGAAAGGTCCAAA
>Ga0070749_10002373_pt1 | contig 12638 bp, 10 predicted proteins | sample VirMetDEL_Nov_18_FD_75180 | JGI IMG/M metagenome (GOLD analysis project Ga0070749, IMG submission 75180) | Aqueous microbial communities from the Delaware River and Bay under freshwater to marine salinity gradient to study organic matter... | ecosystem: Environmental > Aquatic > Marine >...
TATTATATATGTCCGATTTTCAACAATATCTTGAAAGATTAAGTGTAGACCACCAAGAAGCCGAAGCAAGATTCAATGAAGAAGTTCAAAAAAAATATGATGAAGAAAGAGAAGGTGATGAAAGAAAAGAAATGGAACAGATGGCGAGTTTACCATTTGAAGAAGAATTAATTAAACACGGAGGAGCAAATATTTTAAAAGGTGGATTAAAAAAATTAGGTTTAAATACTACAAAAGATTTTGAAAAAGATGTTTTAAAAAATCCAGTTCAGGCTATTTTAAAAGAAGCCCAAAAACAAGCACAAATAAAAGCAAAAGATAAATTAGCAAGAAGAGCAAGAAGATTACAAAGAAGTGGAAGAGCAGAACCTAATTCATTAGAACAAGAAGATAAATTAAAAGCCCCTTCTTTAACACAAGCAGACCGAGAATTAGCAGATAAAGACCTTAATAAATTTTTAGATAAAGCAATAAAACAATCAAAAAAAGCAAAAAGAGCATTAAAAGTAAGACCAAAAGTAGATAGTGGTGAGAATGGTTCAGGTTCAGCAGGAAAAACAAGATTAACAGCAGAAGAACCAACTGAATTATCAGCATTTGATGACCCAAGTGTTAAAGTTTCACCAAGATTAAAAAATTTAGAGGCAGTATTACAATCAAGAGACGAAGGATTAACAAGAGCAGATGCTGGAAGATTAACAAGATTAGCAAGGGGTAAATTTAGTCAACAAGCAAAAGTTGGAAGATTTCAACAAGGAGCAAGAGCAAAATTATTAGACCCTGAAAGTGAAGATACAGCAACTGGATTACAACAACCAAGGGCATTATTTCAAGAAGAAGCACAAAGACCTGTTAAATTAACGGTAGATGGAGCAGATGATGATATGGCTACACAAGCCATTAAAAAAGCATTATCTACCAAAGGAGAAGGAGTAAGTGATGATGCTATTAATGCTGGAAAACAATTATTAAAAGGTGCTGGACTTTTAGATGATAGTGGTAATTTAATTGGTGGTATTGAAAGTGGATTTGAAGCCTCGGCTCTCGCAGAAGGTGGATTAAATCCAATTGCTGATGTATTAGCATTAGGTGCTGGACTTGCTGGTTTATTTGGTTCTATTTTTGGCGGTAAATCTAAAAATCCTGCTCAATCAGTTCACGAACAATTAACAAATCCATCAATGGGCTTTGGTATACAAGAAGGAAATTAATTATATAAAAAAAATAATTATATTGTTTCACAATTATTTAATAAAAATATATAATAATAAAATCTAATTATTATTATATATATAATGTCCTTGGAGAGATTGATAAGAATTCAAGCAAATGAAAATGGTTCTTTTACAAGCAGTAATAAAAATTTTTCAATTACCATTCCATCACATTTAAGTTATGTAGATTTAGACCGTTCATATATAGAATTATCAATAAGACTATCAACAACAGACCCTGATGCTGGTAGTGGTGAAGGTGTTTATCCTGCTAATTTAAGATATAAAGCATCACCCCTTCCACTTTATAATGCTGGACTTTTAAGAAGATGTAATTTAACATCAGATAATCAAGGTAGATTAGAAAGTATTAATGATATAAATGTTTTAGTTAGTAATTTAAAACAAATGACTATGAGCAGAAGCGAAAAAGAAAGTATTGGATTTAAAAGTTTATATCAAACTCACGATAAATTTGGAAATAAATATTCAATTTTTACTAATTTAAATAAAGAAGGTGCTGAACCATCATCACAACAGACAGCAAGAGTTCCAATTATGTTAAAAGATTTATTTGGTCTTGCTAAAATTGAAGGTTTTGATATGAACTACTCTGGTGATTTAGTTATTAGATGTGAATTAGATATTGCTAATATTGAAGGTTTTGTATCTGAACCTGATAATGTCGCACTTGTAAACACAGTTCCATTTACATCTCAACCATCAATTAAAACATTTACAGTTTCAGCAGGTGGAACAGGTTATGGTGATGGTGATACTGGTAATTTAACAGGTGGGACTGGTACAGAAGGCACTTATGAAGTAGCAACACAAGCAGGTGGGGTTGTATCAGCAGTTACTATTACTGACGACGGTCTTGGTTATAAAGTTGGAGATGTTTTAACTCTTGCTGGTTCTGGTGGTGGAGATGCTACAATTACTTTAACAGCAGTTTCTAATATAAAATTTGTTTCAACTGATGATACAACACTTGCTGATTTATCTGAATTTACAGTTGGTAGACAAGCACGAGTAATTGGAGATTATAATGGAAATGGATTTGATAGGTCAAGAGGAATTCAAGCAATCGTACAAGATGCTATAATCCCAACAAAAGTAAGAATTACACTTTCATCTGATGTCCAAGAAGAAACAGCAAATACTGATGTAGTTGATAATCTTGTATTTAATTCATATAATGCTAAATTACAAGTAAAAGATATTACCGCAGTTGGAGGTGGAAATCAAACAACTTTTGAAACTTTAAAAGCATTTCCTAATTCATCTGCTAATGCCTTCTATATTGGTCAAAAAGTTATTTATAATGGATTATATACACCAACTGGTGGCGGAGCGACAGAAGATATTTCAGAAGTAAGATTGATTCAAAGTATGGCGAAAGATAGTACAACAAATGAAATTACAATTACTTTAAATAGTGGAGTTAAAACTCTTGTTGCTGGTGATACTTTAACAAATTCTATTTTAATTCCCCATTTTGCTCAAATTAATGGAACTGCCCCACAAGTTAGTAGTATTGATTATATTAGAGCAGACTGTGTTGTTGTTCAAAAAATGGACGGACAAAAAGGAGAAGGATATGAATATATGACTTATGATGTTCAAAATCTTAATGGAAATGGTAATACTGATTATAATCAACAAATAACTCTACCAAATGATTGTTCTTCCGCATTAGTTGTTTTTAAAGATTCAAATAGATTATATTCTGATAATTCAATTCCAGAAATCCAAAATTGGAGATGTAGAGTAGATGGTGAGTTTACATCAGATAGAGAAGTAAAAATTGATAGTCCATTATATCACGATTTAATTTCATCAACTCTACTTAATATGAATATGGATTATAGTAATAATAGGGGAATAACAAATGCTGAAGATAAAAATTTTATTGAAGCCGAAACATCAGGAGCGACTCAATTAGCAGTTGTTGGTGTTCATTGTCCATTAACAAATGATACTAAAAATTTACAAATTAATGTTAATTCAACAAATGGGGTTGGAGAAGTTATTTGCTATAAACATTTAGTAAAACAAATGTAAATATTTTCCGAATTATTAAATAATATAAAAAATATATAATAATAAAAATCTAATTATTATTATATATAACTATGTCCAGAACTGTTTTAGAACATATTGTTAGACCGTTAGAAAATCAATCAACCTATGAAGAATTTACAAATATAAATTTTATGTTAGGTTTTGCTGGTCGTAAAATGTTGCCTAATACTGTTAGATTAAATGGTAGACTTAAAGTTTTAGTAGGTAATCCATCAGCCCAATTAAAATCAGCAGATGGTGAAGTATTTTTAGACCCAGATGTAGCAAGTCATTCAGTAATTCAAACTTTAACAACATCTACAAATAATCAAGGTAATTTAGAAAGTTTAGATAATTATGGAAGATATGTTAAAATTGTCCAAAATGCTATGACTACTGAACCAGACCAACATAATTCATCAAATGCCTGTGAATTAAGAAGTCCAAATTTATCAGTAATGAGAGATTTATTAGAAGGTGAAAAAGTTAAAGGTGTTGCCCAACCTGACCCAAATACACAAGAACCATCATCTTTTTCATTAAAACCATTATTTATTCTCAACTCTGTTTCATCAGTTAATAGTGAAGATACTCCTGCCGTAAGACACGATACAACTGGCGATATTAGAGTTTCAGTTAGAACTGCCCCAAATAATACTGTCTTTTTTGGTTCAGGTGCTGATTCTAATACTAAATATCAACTTTCAGATTTATTTATTACATTTATGTCTATTCCAGATGATGGAGAACAACCACCACTTTTATTAAGACCAAAATATTCAATTAAACAAACTGCTCAATCATCACTTTTTAACTTTTCAGCAAATGCTCCAATTAAAGCAACAAGTGCTACTATCAGTTATATTAAACAATCAGAAGAAAGTAATGTAAATACAAATAGTTTTAGATTAGAAAGACCTGTTAATGTTTCAAGATTACAATTTTTACTAAATGACCAAAGTAATGTACTTTTAACTTATCCATTAGAACAACAAGAAGAAATTGTTCAACACGGATTATCATCAGTATCAGAAGTAAAAGATAATCAAGCAAGTTTATCAAATTTATATGCTAATAACTCATATGTTCAAGGTTTAAATTTTGGACAAATTATAGATGTTTCTATGGAAAAATTCGGTTTTAATTTACAATCATCTATTTCAAATACTGCTCCATTAACTTGTTTTGTTCATTTCCACGGATTATTAAATCTTTAAACTATAAAATGATTTAAAAAAATATATAGTATTATATATATATCTATTGATGAAATCAATTATTTCAGTTCAATGTAATCAAGTTTCCAAAAAAAAAATAAGTTATAATTGTCCTATCTGTAATGAAATTCATTATCACGGTAATGAAAAAAACACTTTAAAAAATAGAACTACATATAGATTAACACACTGTGTTGCGGACAATATAAAAATTATTATAAATAATAATACTTTTAGGATTAAATAATAAATATATAATAATAAAAAATCTAATTATTATTATATATGCCGTATTTTAGTGCTGGGATAAAATCCGAGGAAATGGAAGCCAATACATATGTTGAAAATTTAAAAGCAGTATTCAGATTTCAAGAAAATGAAGTTTATATGTCCAATATGAGATTACTTAATGTTGGTGCTGTTAGACAACAAGCAGGACAAGCAACTTATAATGAATTATGTGGTGCTTTATCAGTAATTAAAAGAATTGCTCTTTATGACGACAATATTCTTTTAGATAGTGTTGATAAATTTCAATTATGGGCATCTTTCCGTTCATTCAATAATACAAATGATGATAATATGAGCAGACATAATAATTTAAATAAAAAAAATATGGGTTTCGTTTCAACTGTAAGTGATGCCGACCCATCACAAGAAACTGTTCAACAATTAGGAACATTAGGAGGAATTATTACAAATGATAGAGATACAACCGCCAAAGCATATTTAAGTTTAAGAGATGTTTTATCATTTTTAGAAAGTGATTCATATGTACCAACTAATGTTTATAAAGGATTAAGATTAGAAATAGAATTTAATGATAATCTTGCCGACATTTCACCACTTGCCTCTGGTGCTGGTGATAAAGTAAATACTTTAAGACCATTTCTTTCTTATGAAAGAGTTATGAATCCTGAATTAATGAAAAAAGTTATGAGTGAGTATAAAGGAACACAATTCTCACCTGTTGAATTAACAACAGTTTTTGTTGAAAGTGCTAATAATGCCGAACAAAATAAAAATTTTACATTAAATTCATTTAATAATAAAAATCTTGAAAGAGTTCTAATTGTAAAATCTCCATTAACTGGTGGAACATCATCAACCGCATATGGACAAACTGGCTCTCTTGCTATGAACAAAGAAAGATTTAATTTTATTTCTGGTGGTGATGTTCTTATCCCACAAGATGTATCAACTGATAATAGAAGATTAGCCCTACTTAATGATTTATATTCAGATTGTGATGTCGCATATGCTGGTATGTCTCCAAATGGTGGAGATAATACCGTAGCAAGTGCTGATGAACAAGTTGGACAAACTTCATATATTGCTTATGGTGTAAATTCATTTGTATCAAATAACTTTCAACTTAAATATCAAAGAACTGGTGTTAATGGTTCTGCTCAAAGTAATGAAGGAATGAATTTAAATATTTATGGTGAGGTATTGAAAGCAGTTATTAGAGACGGAGATAGTTATAGAGTTCAATATGTATAAATACAAAAATACAAAAAATACAAAAATATTAAAAACTTTTTAATAAAATAAATAAAATAAATAATTAAATTAATTTATTATTAATATAATTATTTTTAAAAAAAAAATGTAATTTTTGTATTTTTGTATTATTTTTATTTGAAGATTGAAAAAATATATTTTTTCAATTTATCAAATAATTTTAAACATTACGAAGTATAGTTTATTTTTTGGATTTCATTTCGGCATTTCTTACCATTGGTAAATTACGATTTGCTCTGGTTAATTGTAAAAATACACTATTATTATCTCCTAATTTATCAGATAATCTTTTATCTTGGTCTAATATTCTAACTTCAAATGATGATAATGTGATGGGATTTCCTGTATGGACATATGGAATACCTGCTGAACTATCAGCAGAGGTATATGAATTAATATTATAATAATTACTAATAATTCCTGAAATTGTATTAAAATTTTGGGTTTCTGTATAAAAATCATTTTTAAAATTTGAATTAATTTCTAAATAATAAAATCCTGTATCCGCTGATGTTTCAAATAATGCGGTTTTACTTGGGATTACTGATGTTAAATTAGAATTAGCACTTTGAACTTGACCTGTTCCTGTTCCAATTGTTGGGACTTTATAGAAATCAGCAGTTTTTTGAACACCAACATCAGCAATTACTTGTGCTGTTGTAAATTGTTTAGATGCTTCAACATTAAAAACTGGGGCTTGGACATCAGTCCCTGCTAAATTTCCATCAGTATGTTGTGGGTGAACTTGTAATGATGTATCAAATCCTAATTTATCTATCCAAAAAGATGACGGTTCTAAACTATTAAATACAATACCGCCATTAGATGAGGCATAAAAATTAACAACACTATTTTGTGATTTTTCAAATCCTACAATAATTGTTCCGCTATCATCATAATAAGGAGTATGTAAAAATTCCCAGAATAATTTATTATCATTTGGATTAAATTTTAAAGATATTGCTGATGCCCCTATCCATTGATTTTCATTTAATTTATATGCTTCTATTACTCCACCTTCTACTGCTTTAACCATAATATCCTCTGTTGCTGTTTGGTCTCCTGATTCAATTAAAAATGGACTATCAACTAATTTTGTAAATTGTTCTTGACTTCTTACCTTCTGACAGTTATCTGAAATTACACTTGATATTTCATCTGCTGTATATTTACCTGCTGGGATTGTAAAAGTTTTTGTATTTAATACTGGCTCATAGATTACTTCACCGCCACCTTCTGGAAATATATAAGGGTCAAATTCATCTTGTGGTGGGGTTGATAAATTTCCATTAAAAGGTAATTTAAAACCTGTAAAATTAGTAGCCTCTGTTCCGTTTGGATTTTTTCCACTTGTAGGTGAACCATCAGATTGATTTAAAAGTTCTGTAATTTTTAATGTATTTGGACGGCAAATAATAGGGAATCCTAAAATCCAAAAAAAATAAAATTTATAATCAGATTTATCAGGTGCGATGGTAGCATCTCTTGTATTTCCACTTGGCCCCATTCCCCAGCCACCAATATACTTGTCTGTATCTACATCTAAATTATTAACATTCTTTTTTTGTGGAAAACCTCTTCCTGTTTCAACACTTCCTTTAACAAGTTTTCCTGTACTATCTTCATATTGAAATTTAATTATACATTGACCATAATAAACTCCTTTATAATTTTCATCAATTGTAAGCCAAAAACCAATATGTCTTTCTAATAAATCTTGCCCTGTTTTTGGTTTACATAAAAATATTAAATTACCATTTGGTTTATCTTGTGGTAATGGATTTGCTGGAAATTCTAAAATCCCTACATCTCTATTTAATCTATTATATAAATAAAAATTCATAGTAACATCTACATCTTCATCTAATTGAATTTGTGAATTTTCAATTGCTACTGTATCAAGGAAGGCACTATGAAGACTTAATTCATCTCCTTCATAAAGTGTAATATTATAATTCATATTCGTTTTAAAATACCCATTTTCAACTTTATTATTATCAGTTTGTTGTAGTTCTATTATCTGATTTATATTATTAGACATCGTAATATATAATAATAATTAGATTTTTATTATTATATAATATTTAACATAGTTAAAATTTAATTAAATATTCACAAAGTGAATTATTATATATTTATTTATATTTTCTTTTTGTATTTTTTTTGGGCATATCAAAAAGTTGGTGTAATTTTTTTTTAGGTTTTTTTCTTTCTTTTTTCTCATTCTTTTTTTCCATATCTTTTGTAAATTTATATTGATTATTATGATACATTATAATATTAATTAGATTTTTTTCCATAAGGTTTTCCTAATTCCCAGTTGATTCTAATATTCATATCTTTTTTTTTCATTTCTGCTAATTCTTTTATTTTCTTTTTTCCGTGTTTTTTTACTAATTCTGGTAAAGTTGTTGGTGTTGTTTTATCTACTCTAATTAATGGTCTACAAGAATGTGTATCTTTACCACCTGCTCCACATTTAACCTCTCTATTTTCAAGAAGATATGGTAAAACTTTAACCCATCTTTCTTGTCTCCATTTCATTAATTTAGGTTTTTCATCTTTATCATCACCTTTAAATTTTCCACCTAATTCTTTATATTTTCTAACTAAAAACATTGATTTATAAGCCGAATGTCTTTTATAAGTTTCATCAGCCATTTTTTTTGCTTTTCTATAAATGTCCTTATCCAGATATTTATCCATATATAATAATGAGATATTTATTCTATGAATAATTTAAATATAAATATCTATGTTAATAATATAATGAGTGCTGAATTAGAAAAAAAATTAAGAACTATGAAAGTATCAGATTTAAAAAAAGAAATATCTAAAACAAATGTTAAAGGATATTCTAAATTAAAAAAAGAAGAAGTTATTCAATTTATGTTAAAAAATAAAAAAAGATTTATGTATTTAATAAATAATTCTGAAAGAATAAATAAACAATTTATAAAAAAAGGAGATAAAACAATTGTTGTTAAAAAAAAAGAAAAAGAAAAACCTAAAAAATTTACATTAGAAGATTTTATTAAAATTGTAAATGAATTTATAAAATCACCAACACAAAAATTATTAGATGAAATAGATAATAAATTTGAATTTACTGATGATTTAGATGAAGATTTATTAGAAGAATTAGAAAAAGCAATTAATGAATTTGAAAAATCAAAAAAACCTAAAAAAAAAGATGAAGATAATTTAAATTTTTATAAAGAAAAATTTAAAAATTTAAATAATAAAAAAGAAATAATAAAATTATGGAAAAGTATAAAAAATGAAAATTTAAAAAATGAATTATTATTATTACCAAATGTGGATTTTTTAATTAGTGATGATAAATATGGGGAAATTTATGATTATTATAAAGAAAAATTACAAAATTTTAATGTAGATAATAGTATAAAATTATGGGAAAGTATAAAAAATAAAAATTTAAAAATACAATTATTACAAGCATTAGCGACAAAATATATTTCAAATTGTAAGAAAAATATAAATGAATATAAAGTAGCATTAGATTTATTAAAAAAAAAATATACTTGGGATGATTTACAAGAACGGGGCTATGGTTCTACATTACATTTTATTTATAAAACAAAAACTAATTTTTTTAAAAGATTAGACAATTTAAAAAATGATTGTTTGACTAATAATGATTTAGATAAATTAGGGAAATTAAAAGCAGGGGGGAAAGATATATTTTTAAATAATTTAAATGAAAAAAGAGATTTAGAAAAAAATATAGATAATGAAAATAAATTAAAAAATGAATATTTAAAATTAAGAAAAAAAAAACCTGAAAAAATAAAAAAAGAAGAGCCGAAAAAAAAAGAAGAACCGAAAAAAAAAAAGTTTAAATTATAAAATGATTTAAAAAAATATATAGTAATATATATAATGGAAAAAATTGTTGATTTAAAACGAAAAAATTATAACAAATTATATTATGAAAATAATAAACAAAAAATATTAGAGGGTATGAATGAAAAAGTATTTTGTAAATATTGTAATAGAGAATATGCGAAACATAGATTTAATAAACACTGCCGAAGTGCTAAACATATTATGAATGAAAAAATTTATAATTTACAAAATAATAATTAAATATATTCAAAGAATTATTATTAATATAAAATTAAAAAAAAATATATAGTTTTTTTAAACTAAAAAAAGGTTTAAGAAAATATTTTATAATATATAATATATATAATAAAATGTTTGAAATGTTTGAATGTGTAAATGTTGATGTGCTTAATAAATTAAGCAAACTAACTTTAAGTCAATATGACTATTTAATGTCTAAATCTACTACTAAAAGACATAATGAATACGATAATAAAGAAGAATATACAAAATTAATGAAATATTGTAAATCCTATAAATGTGATTTAAATTTAGGAAGAAAGGGATTAAAGCAAGATTATTATCAACTAAAAGGTGAAGTTGGTAGATTACAAGCAAGAAAGCCTTCTATCCAAAGATTATTTAATGGAATTAGAGGTATATTATGTGATGAGAAGATGATTGATATTGATATAAATAACTGCCACCCACAAATTTTATATAATTTATGTAAAAAACACGATATTGAATGTAATTATTTATCTGAATATATTGATAATAGAGATGAGAAATTACAAGAATTAATGAATCAATATAATTTAAATAGGGGACAAGCAAAAGTATATTTTTTAAAATGTATTAATAAAGATAGTATAACAACAAAAATTGAAAAAAAATTAGTTAAAAATAATTCATTTTTTCAAAAATTTGATATACAAACAAATAAAATTATTAAAAAACTTGCTAAAATTTATAAAAAAGATAAAAGATTTTCTGAATGGTATGAAGATAAAAATTATAATACAAATGGTAAATTTTTTAATTTAGTATTACAAGATATGGAATGTAATATTTTAATTGATGCTATGAAAAATGTAATTGTTAAAAATGATATAATTAGTGATTGGAGTAGAATCGGAGTTTTAATGTTTGATGGTTGTATGATTAATAAAAGAAATGATAACGGTAAAATAATTGATTATGGTAATTTAATTGAAAGATTAAATAAATATTTTGAAGATAAAGGTGGATATAAATGGAGTATAAAACCACATACAACTGAATTATTAAAATGGTTAGATGAATTAGAATTAAAAGATAAAAAAGATTTTCATATTGCTGATAATATTATTGAAATAGTAAATCATATTTTACAAGAACCATTAAAAGATAAATTAGTAAAATGTAATGGTGTTATTTATTTTATGAATGATTATAAAATTGAAAGTAATGAAAAAATGATAAAATATGAATTATTTGATTTTATAACAGAACAAGATTATTATATGAATACAATTGTAAATGAAAGACCAAAAAGGGTTAATGTTTCAAAAACACCAAGTCATATTAAAAATATAATTGAAGGTTTAATTTGTAAATGTGAAAAAAATAATAATTTTATTTCTGATGTGTGGGATTATACTCAATATAAATTATTTTTTAAAAATGGATATTTTGACTATAAAAAAAATCAATTTATTAAAGGAAATTTTAATAAAACTTTTATAAAAATAAATAAATATTATGAAAAATCTAATAATGAAAAATTAAGAAAAGAAATAAATGATAGAATATTTAATCCAATTTTTACAATTGATGAAAATCAAAATATTAATGAAAGAGAACAATTATTAAAATATTTTAAATATACAGTAGCCCAATATTTAGCAGGAAATATTGAATTAAAAAGATGGACATTATTACAAGGTTTTAGAAATTCAGGTAAAGGTATTATTGGAGATTTATTAAAAAATGCTTTTGAAGGATATGTAATGACTACAAATAGTTCAAATTTTTCATATAAATCAAATAATACTGATAGTCAAAAAGCATTATCTTGGTTAATTGATTATGAATTTGTAAGAGTAGCCTTAACATCAGAAATTACTATTTCAGATGATGAAAAATTAGATGGTAATATGATTAAAAAGTTTACATCAGGGGGTGATTATATAATGGCGAGGAAAAACTTCCAAGATGAAAAAGAATTTAAAATCCAATCTGGGTTAATTGTTTGTTGTAATGATTGTCCTAAAATTGAACCAAATGATGCCCTTGAATTTTGTGATGAAATCCAAATGAAATCAAAATTTATTGATGATGATTTTGATGATGTTAAATTTAATGGATTTAATTATTATCCAAAAGATAATACATTAAAATCAGAATTTTTAAAAAGAAATGATATAATTAATGAAATTATAAATATATTTATTGAAAGTTATTATATTCAATCTGAATATCCAAAAGAATTAAGACGAGAATTAATGAATAATGATGATAATGAATATTTAATTATTAAAGAATTATTTCATTTTACAAATAATTCAAAAGATTTTATAGAAAATAAATATTTGAAAGATTTATTAAAAAATGCTCAAATTTCATTTACATTGAAAAAAGCAAAAATGTTATTGAAATCAGAAGGAGCAAAAGAACATACTTATAAAAATAAAAGAGGATTATGTGGAATTAAATTAAAAGATGAATATTCAGATAATGAAGATTATAATGATTTATAATTATTCAAAGAATTTATATATAATAATAA
>Ga0070749_10002375_pt1 | contig 12635 bp, 6 predicted proteins | sample VirMetDEL_Nov_18_FD_75180 | JGI IMG/M metagenome (GOLD analysis project Ga0070749, IMG submission 75180) | Aqueous microbial communities from the Delaware River and Bay under freshwater to marine salinity gradient to study organic matter... | ecosystem: Environmental > Aquatic > Marine > Coastal...
ATCATCAACGGCCACAGCAACGTAGGCAAGACAACCATGATGCTATACCTGATGGTGAACGCCGCACGCAGGCACAACTGGAAGTGGGTCGTGTACTCATCAGAGAACAGGACGGCTTCGTTGAAGATGACCCTTATGCAATTCGCGACTAATCGGAAGATTGGGGACATGACTTACGACCAGCGAAAGCTGGCCTACACATGGGTGAATAAGCACTTTACGGTTATCAGCAATAAGGAAGTCTACAGCTATAGTGACATCTTGATCTTTCTCCAGAAGATTCTCAAGCAACAGGAGTACGATGCTGTTCTTGTCGACCCTTACAACAGTCTCAAGCTGGAGTTGAGTGGTCAAGGCAACAGTCATGACTACCACTACCAAGCCGCGTCAGAATTCCTTACATTCTGCAACGCAAACGATGTAGCCGTATGGCTCAATATGCATGCCGTAACTGAAGCACAGCGGCGCAAGGGTGACGACGGTCTGCCTGTAGCCCCGTATGCTGAGGACACGGAGGGGGGAGGCAAGTTCGTCAATCGGGCGGACTGCTTCCTTACCATCCACAGAAAGGTGCAGGCTCCAGACAATAACGTCAAGAAAACAACTGAACTTCATGTTCGGAAGGTTCGAGATGTAGAGACTGGAGGTATGCCAACGTCTCTTGATGAACCATTAACCTTTACTATGGATGCCTCAATGACGGCTTTTAGGTCGAATTCCACAGGCGAAAAGCTGTTCCAACCTATTGGACATGAGTTCAGTAACTACAAAACTTTCAAGATATCCCCAAACAATGGATTTTTAAATAAATAAGCTGTAACTTCCCTAAGTGAAGCGAAGCAGAGGACAGACTTCTCGACGGAAGACTGCCAAGAAAAGGGAGTTAGGAAGATACAAGAGCGGATTAGAGAAGACCTGCGCAGACCTTTTAGCTGAATCAGGGCTAAGTTTTTTCTATGAAGAACAGGAGTATCTCCTGATGGATAAGTTCCGATACGAAGGGGTTTATTGGAAGATGACCTCTAAGAAGAAGGAGATGACCGATCGAAGCAACAGTGTTGCGCTCCCGATCAAATACAAGCCCGACTTTGTTGCTAAAGACGAGAGCTGGATAATTGAGACCAAAGGGTTCCTTCATTCTCATCATGATTTCCCAATGAGATGGAAACTCTTTATGAAGTACTTAACAGAGCTTGGAAAACCGTTACCTATGTTGTTTATTTGTAAAAATAGGCAGCAGATAGAGCACGCCATAAGTATAATAAAGAGCGATGAAAGATATATCGAAGGAAGACGTGGGAAGAAGCTACGGCGTAGCAACCGAGAGGATGCACCGACTGATAGCGACCTTCTACGAGGATCTGTTTAACAGAGAAGGGGACCCTAAGAGACACCCAGGCTACGTAATAGAGCTGACTCAGAAATTGAGACAACAGATTAATTACGAGCTGGATCTAGTCCGCGAAGCATCTAACCAATTTTACGAAGCTCATGCTGAGTCAGAATCGGAGGGCCTATTCGGGCTCGACGGGAAGAGTAGCTGAGGTTAGATTCGTGAGAGCGGCAGAGGGGTTAGGTCTTAACGTAACAAAGTCCTCCCGTGAAGAGGACATGAGAGAACACGTAGACTACTGGCTTGCCTTCAATAAAAAGGGTAAGTGGGGGGTAGACGTGAAAGGGAACAACTTGCCCGACGAGATATGGGTTGAGTTGATGAACGTAGGAGGGAATCCAGGCTGGTTGCATGGTAGTGCTAAGATAATAGCATTTGATATGCCAGAGGAAGGTGGATTCTCAGTGGTCGACAGGCTTGAATTAAAAGAGTGGGTCGATCAGAATGTTGAGCTTGAACACGTCACGCATAAACGAGATGCATACAGGAAACTGTATCGACGAAAAGACAGGCAAGACCTAATAACTAAACTTATCTTACGGGATCTCAGGGTGTTAGATTCTTACCGTGTGTGGCGGTATTTTGACGATTACTAAGTATCTTGTAGGCCTTTCCGAAAAAAAATATGAAGACAGAAAAACTTATCCCATGGGGTGAGGTAGGATACCCCACGTTCAAGCGAACGTATGCAAGACCTACCGAAAAAGGGTTCACGGAGGAGTGGCCTGAGACTGTTGATCGCGTTGTAGAGGCGTGCAACAAACAGCTCGGTTGTGGATTCGAGGACTACCAGAAAGAAGAATTGAGAAACATTATGCTTGACCTCAAAGGCACAGTTGCTGGTAGGTTTCTTTGGCAACTCGGCACCAAAACCGTAGATCGTCTAGGGTTGCCGTCTCTCCAAAACTGTGCGTTTGTGGTTGTTGATGATCCAGTCCGACCGTTCACCTGGGCATTTGAAATGCTCATGCTCGGTAGCGGTGTCGGATTCAACATCCAAAGGGAGAATGTATACCAACTCCCGAAGGTCGGCTCCACAAAAGTGAACATTGAAAGGAAGGACGTAAATGACGCCGACTTCATTGTTCCTGATTCACGAGAGGGGTGGGTACAGCTCCTTGAGCGCGTCCTTGAGTCTCACTTCTGGCAGGATGGTAGCTGTGAAGACTTTACTTTCGCCACTCATCTTATTCGTCCTAAAGGAGCGAAGATCAAAGGATTTGGTGGTACTGCCAGTGGAAGTGAAGACTTGGTGTGGGGTATGCTTGAGATTAACAAAATCCTGAACGCAAAGTCTGGGCGGCGACTGTCTAGTGTGGATTGCCTCGACATCATGAACATCATCGGTAAGATTGTGGTGGCTGGAAACGTCAGGAGGTCTGCTCAGATCGCTCTGGGAGACTTTGATGACATCGACTTCCTTCGTGCTAAGCGATGGGACCTCGGTAACATCCCGAACTGGAGGGCTATGTCTAACAACTCAGTTGTGTGCAACGACATCTCCAAGCTTCCTGAGGAGTTCTGGGAGGGGTATAACGGAAACGGAGAGCCCTACGGTCTGATTAATCTTGAGACTTCACGTAAGTGGGGAAGGACAGGTGAGTACGAATACCCAGATCCAAACGTACAAGGGTACAATCCGTGCGCTGAGCAGAGCCTTGAGAACTTCGAGACCTGCTGTCTGGCTGAGGTTTACCTCCCAAATATTGACTCTTCAAAGGAATTGAGGAAGGTGTTAACGTACCTGTACAGGGTGAACAAGCATAGCCTCGCCATCCCTTGCGCACTGAAAGAAACCGAGAATATCGTTCATAAGAATATGAGGATGGGAATTGGTGTCACGGGATACCTTCAGGCGACAGAGGAGCAGAAGAGCTGGTTGCAGGACGCATATGTGTATCTTCGTGCCTACGACAAAGAGTATTCTGAAAAGCATGGCTTTCCCACCTCCATCAAACTTACCACGATTAAACCCAGTGGAACGCTGTCTTTACTTGCTGGTGTTACACCAGGAGCTCACCCTGGATACTCTCAGTACTACATTAGAAGAATCCGAATGGCGGCAGACAGTGAGCTTGCATCGGTTGCTCGGAGCAATGGGTACGGTATAGAGTATGTACGTAATTTTGATGGTACCGAAGACCACAGTACAGTGGTGGTTTCTTTCCCGTGCAAGTTCCCTGACGGAACGAAATTCGCAGGGGATATGACTGCCATAGACCAGCTTGAAGTAATTAAGAGGTTGCAGAACGAATGGAGCGACAACTCCGTTTCAGTAACCATCTACTACCGCAAAGAGGAGCTCGACGAGATCCGTATGTGGTTAGATAACAACTACTTCAACGTTAAGTCTGTTTCCTTTTTGCTCCATAGTGATCACGGATTCGATCAGGCTCCGCTGGAAGAGATTACGAAAGAGAAGTACGAGGAGATGAAAGCTTCTGTAACCCCGATCACAAGCATCGACAGCATCTCGCTGGATGAAGTGGAGATCGACAACTGTGATACTGGAGCATGTCCCGTCCGATAAGTGAGTGCTGGATCAGCCAGTTGTATTATCTTAGCACTGTTACACCGACCTAGTGCGGGGTAATTTCGCTACTGAGGGGGAGGCTTTACGGTCTCCCCCTACTTTTTTAGAATCTGCTTGATGAATTAAAAACTCCATATATCGCTTGGTTAGGCGAAAGATTAAATGACTGTATTCCATTAGTGGCAAAATCCGTTTTGTTCACGTAGTACGAGTCATAAGCTCCGCTCTCTCTTCCAAAACACAAGTAATCTCCTTGTATGCATATATCGTCAGATATGGTAAAATCGACCGAAATACTTTCTTGGTAGCTAAGGTCGCTAAAACTATACCTTTGGATAAGACCAAGGAACCCAGCACCTATAACCCATATATGGGTACCGTCAGTAATACAAGAGTGACAGCCTCCCAAAAGAAAGTAATCACCAAAAGTAGGGTCATTAAAAGTGGGGTAAGTGGGATTGTCTGCTGCTATTTGTGACTTTATAGAAGTTGCTGACATTGTAGCCTCACCAGAATTAAGAGCGTTGAACTCATCAACGACATTGGTTCCGTCTACCCAAACCTCTTCTGTAGAAAAATGCTTTTTTATATCTAAAGAAGAATTTGTTAAATCGTATTTGCAAATTTCTGTGTAGCTACTATTCCCGTAAGCTACTATAAGTGTATTACCGTGAATAGTTGGATGGGCTCGCAAACCAGTCGGCATTGGGAACAAAACCCTAACTGATGATTTATCATTTGCCATAGCTAACATGTAGTTATTCCGAGATATAGAGCTATCCCAAGGTGGGGTAGTTCCAGCAGGGACACTATCAAAATACACGCTTCCTTCTACGTATATGTGATCCTCAGTAGCCGTAATTTGCTCGTTATAACCATCAAATACTGGTTTTAGATGTCCTACATAATCGTCAGTTCCATAAGAACTACTAATGGTTCTATTACCCGTAAATTCTGCCAATGTACTCAAGGGAAGTGTCATTCCATCATCGAAAAGCTCAAGCTCATAGTTAGAAACAGAACCAGACAATGGTATCTTTACCATGAAAGTAGTTTTATAAAGATTGTTGTTCATTGGTGTTAAAACCCAGTACCCATCTGTAACTGCGTTTCCATGAAGAACCACTGCAAAATCTATAATTGTATACTCTACAGAGTTATAATTTATTTGTTGATTCGCTTCATCTATAGAGCATCCAGAAAATTTAACTACTCTATTTACGGAAAAATACCTATTAGTATTCCACTCAACCTCTCCATCTGGATCCATAAAATCGCCATTAGAATCCCAAGTTATAAATGAGTTCCCGTCGGCGTATTCAGGGCCTAAAAACCTTTGATTACTGCCAGTCTGCCATTTGTATATGACGTAAATATCATCACCCCAAATTAGCATCTCGTTAGCGTTAATAAAATCTGGGACGTCAGAAGACGGAGGGGTCCAGGAAAAGCTTGAAATACTAGAAGGGTTTGAAAAGTTAGATACATGTATGTTTGAAACAGGCTGGCCTACATTATTGCCATATTGCACGCCTGTGGATCTTTCTATTGAAAAAACATAGTCACTAAGACTTGATGTTGGAGCAGAAACTGTACTAGTAGAGTCTGTAAAAGCTGGTCCTGGGTAGTTCATAAAAGACACAGGAGCTTCACCAGTTAGCTGTATGAGAACCCACACTAAACCAGTCCATAGTAAAGTAGCTGTAGTATCTGCAGAAATGATGATAGTGCTATGTTGCTCCTCAAAAGCATTAGATACAGACACTGTTGCGGTATTGGCACCCTGATTGTATATGTATATAACTTGACCGTTTACAGATCCGTCAGGAAGAGTGTATTGTTCTTCGGGTTGTGACGGTACCAGCCTTACAGAGCTAGAGGTATTCAATATGTCTCCAGCCCCAGTAATTGTTTGCACTGGATTGTCAAGAAATATTGGGTAAATATTTTTTCTTCTCATCTTTTGATTTTTTCTACCGTCCTCCCAGCAAAGTATGCCCCGAATACAGTTAGCATTAATACTTCTAGCAAATTTATGTAATTTTCAGGTGGCATAAATGCCTGGTCAATACCGTCCCAAACCGTAATGATCATATAGAAAACAGTCAAAGCGATCAGTGTTACTGGTCGTATATACTTAGCCAGTTTGACATCTCCTTTAGCGTCAGCCTCCCACCTTCTTGTCACTTGCTCCTGAGCAGATATCTCTTGCTCTGCCGCTAGACGATCAAACTCCAGTTTCTCTTGAGCAGTAAGCTCTGGGCTACCGTCTACTATGCGCTTTACAATACCCAGCACCCCCTTGTCAGGAAGTACATCGCCTACATTGCTTGCTACCTCAGGAAGCTTCTCTTGTATCCACTTCCCGACCTTAGTATCCTTAAACTTCTTCTCGCTCACGGTCGTAAATTTCTTGGAGGATATCGAACAGGACCTTCGTGTGCTCTCTAAAGCTACCCTTGTGGGTTTCTATCGCCCCGTTGTAGTTTTCGTTGATCTTATTCAGCGCCTCAATTCTCTCTTCGTCATCCATTTTTGCGTACTTCTCTGTAGCCATAAACGCCTCCACTTCTGCATACCTCTCTTTACCTGAAGCAGCCATCAGTCTGTTGATCTGCTCGGCATTCAAGTATATTCTCTCTGCCATGAACTCCTGGTCGTCAATCCATGTGTAGTTTTTGTTCAGGTTAGATATAGCCCTTCCGTGATTTCTCTTAATGTTAGGTACATTCATCTTCCTGCCGCTGGCATACCCAGGAGTGCCTACAACCTTTGTAAGGTCTTCTGTTTGCTCGTATAGCCTCCATATCTCATTAGAAACAGGGTCTGCCTCTCCTTGCCTAGACTTAGTGATGTCGAACAACTGATAAGCTATTCCGTTGTTGCCCCTAGGGGTTTGCTTGATCGGCTCACCCTTCCAATTTATTCTCACTGGAACGTCACCCAACCCGAAGGTCCTGTCTTTTATGGTATATGACATCCTCTGCAATATCCTCTCAGATAGCGGAATATCTTTTGTTACCCTTGTGTCTGGTAGGTACTCCCTGTCACCCCTGTAGACAGCAGAAAGGGTGTTGGGGAATACAGTTGCAGAGACAGCTTGGAACGTAGTCCTGAACCAGTTCTCAAAGTTCCTTTCAAACTCCAGAGAATCTGCTGAAGATATAACATCAACGAGATTGTTCATCCCCTGCAAGAAGCTTTGATCCATCATGTAAGAAATAGAAGAGAAAGCTCCAACTCCAAAGGAATCTTGGAGAGCGTGAAGCGGGAATCCAATACCGCTGTAATCTCTTTTTGAAAGCTCTTCTTTATCTACCCCCTTTACGATAGCTCCTATTATCGCCCCCATGACGCCAAGCTTTGTGTAAGAAGCGAAGTTGTCGTCAGGTTGTTTTGATGTGTCCTCCCCTCTCATAAACCTCCTTAACGCGCTTACATTGATGCTGTTTGGAGGGAACTGGTCATAAGCGATGTTCTTCTCTTCATCTTCGTCCCATTCAATAGCTCCAGAGATAATCCCTTCCTTCACCATAAGTACAGCGGTCTGCGCTACCATGCTACCAACTACAATCTTACCGAAGTTCTGAGCCGCCTCACGAGCATCTCCGTTCTTCAGGTTGTTCATGATTCTAGGAGCCGCAACATAAGGAGATACGTATGTAAGGGTATCCAAGAGAATGTTAGCTGGAGTCCTTACGTAAGGCAGGTTGGATCTAACAAGGAACTTACTGATTGCTTTAGAGTCGGCTCCAGGAATCCAATCAAAACCCTTAGCGATCATTCTCTCAAAGAATGCTACTGCATCTTCTGCCGCTTGAGAAGCCCCCGTCTGTTCTTGATACGTTAGTTTTCTACCTTCTCTTTCTGCTGCTTCTCTGGCTTTTACCGTTGGATGCTTAATAAATTGCTTCAACGCTTCGCCCTCAAGTCCTTGATTTATACCAGCTTGGTACAGTTCAATGCCTTCCACATACCTCCTGAACGGAACGTCACCAAGAGACAGGAATCGGAACATCGTTTCAGCTGGGATACCCAGTGTACCTTGAACACCAAGCTTAATCCTCTGACTCAATGGTGCCTGACCGTCAGGACCAAGAGGAAGGTCCCCTTTCCCCATCGCAGACGCTAAAGACCTGAACGGAGCAAATCCTCTATGGACCCTCCACTCGGAAACGTCTTTCTCTTGGCCAGTAATAATCCCGTCCAGAGCCTCCACGAATCCAGTCCCGAACTTCCTTATGCCCCACATGTATGCATTGATGGAGTAGTTCCTTTTCATCGGTGAATCAATACCGAAACTATTGATCAGCCTTTCTACTGGGAGTGCTATCGCATCTACAGCTACTTTTCCTAGGGCATTGATCATGTTGGCTCCTACGTTCGTGATCTGAGACATAGGTGTCAGCAGATTACCCTGTATGAGCATAGTTCCGATCTCTCCCCAACCTCGCTCTATAACAGCGTTAGCGAATGTGTCAAGAAGCCTTTCCGCCTCTTTTACCTCTTCCGTCTTAGCTTTTAATTCAGCGTCTAAGTCTTCGCCAGCAATAGCCCTCCTTACAAGGTCAGCGTGCTCTGCGTGTAAACGAAACAGATTCCCAGCCATATCAGCTAGTCTAGACTCTTGTTCCTCACTGAGTCTGTTTCCTCTTCTAGCTACCTCTCCTTTGATTATAGCTTCAATGCCCCTTGGGGAAGCTCCTTTCAGTTCCCTAAAATGCCTGAGAAGCCTACCAACTGTAGTTCCTATAGCCGATACCTCTTCTATAATTCCTGGTATTGATTCCAGATCCCCTCTCGATACAGCCCTGTTTATGAGCTCTCCAGCGGCTAGAACTCCGAGATCATCGTTTCTATTCTGCAACCTGCCGAGCCCCTCTTCAGACATATAAGAGATTAGCTCTTGGTCACTCTTTTCAGAAAGCCTACCCTTCAGTTCCTTAATAGACTGCGGAGTAAAGTAATTATTGGGATTGTCTATTATCTCTTTCCTTTGAGCTGGGTACTGCCTAGCCGACTTACCAGCCGTCTGCCTTATTTTAAGCATCATAGAAGCCTTCCTTTGGGCCTCCTCCATATTGGACGCTACCTCGCTCTCACTTAGGGCAACCTTGGACTCTATAGTTAGATTGTCGTAAGCCGCCTCTAGTTCCACTCTGGTATCGTATTCGACACCGTTTCTGGAAGCAAAGGCTTTGAATCTGTTTACTGCTTTCTCATACTTAGGACCTCTTTCAGTCCTAGATTTTATCTCTGCGGGGGTTTCCATCTTCCCCTTTTTGAGTATTGGATCCTTGAAATCGTAGTATTCAATCTCTCCTCTGAGGAAAACAGTATTACCTATGATCGTAGCCTCAGAAGCTGACTTGATGGGTCTTCCAGATGCGTCTACAAAGACATTGTGATTGAATGGATTAAAGAAGGCCTTTACCCCATCGAAATTCATTTGATCGAGCCTGTCAGTCATAAACTCACCATTGACACTAGCCATAGGGAATTTATTTTCTTGGAAAGTGACAATCTTTCTTCTCGCGTTTTGATTAACAAAGAGCGTAGGGTTTTTTATCATTACCGCTGGAGAATACCTAAGCGCCTCACCTGTAGCGGTCTTGTTGTGCATGGTTTGCACAGGAACACCCGTATTCTTCATTACGTTAAGGTTCAACCTAACACCCACGATCTGACCTTCTTTCACTTCGCTATTTTTCTCCATGATCCTCATAGAGGTAGCATCAGTAGACAGCGCATCGTTTACCAACTTATCTGTTATCCTGGTCCCGTCTCTAAGTACGGCAACCTCTGCGGCAGATCTGTTTCTGAACAACGGAGATTCAGCAGCGTTTTGCTTGTTGTTTTCTGGAGGGAACACAAGCATCTGCGAAGCCCTCATCTCTTGAGATTTGTTCGGCTGACCGCTGGGGCGCATTACTCTTTGCAAAGCGTCAGCATAGACCTCGTAAGCAAGGGTTTCTTTTTTGTTCCCTTTTTCGTCGAACATCACAAAGTTGAACACTTGCCTGTCCGCAAATATGAGTTGGCCTACTTGAGCCGCAGAATAGCTTGACCCAAACGACTCATTTATTTGAGCAGTCATTTCGTGTATAAAAGAAGCAACATCCCTTTTAACTACTTGAGACTCACTTACTTGTGGGTTCAAAACCCTATCTATTTGTCTGTCAAGAGACTTTACTAAATTGTCATTCCCCCCTTCTATTTCAAGCCTGGATATTGCACCCTGAGCCCAGTCAATTTCAGTCTGGACAATTTTCGCTGCTTTTTTAATCACAGCTTCGTGACTCTTTGTTCTGTCAGATTTAGGTATGACAAGAGCTGCATGAGCCTTTTCTAGTATCTCCAGTTCAAGATTTGAAAAACCATCAGTCTTGCTATCTGAAAGATAGTCTCGCCAAGCCCTTAGCCTACCTACATCCAAAGCTCTAGCTGGTGCGTCATACCAGTGGCCTAGAACCATTGCAACAGTATTAAGGACATGAGTGTCAACTGTTACAATGTCTGACAGCTTCTGACCAGCAGAATTGGTCATATCCCCGTAGTTTATCGCATTCAGGTTTACCAACCAAGCCCCTACCTTGTGTCCAAATATCTTTTGAGACGTGATATACCCACCTACCCTTACGGCACTACCCTCAAACGGGGAAGCCAAGAAAGAGATCAGGTCTTTCCATCTTACATCAACCGCCCCGTTAAAGTTTTTTGCTTTTCCAGCGGACGATACTAAGTGATTTTTTGTTGTCGCTGGGACGTTAAAATCAGAGAGGTCTCCGTTTACTGTAGCCATCAGCTTTCTTAGAGAAAGTCTTACAGCTCTTTTGGTTACACCAGAAAGTCCAGGAGCTCCATTCTCTCCAGTAGCTCTTTTTACAAAAGCTTCAGTAATACCAAGAGGATTTTCTTTCTTGTATTTTTCTGACTCTGTGAGTAGCCACATTGCCGCCTGGATGTTTGGGACAGCCCTATTTTTAGCAGAAGTGAGCGCTGCAAACACGTTAAGTTTAGATATGTTATCCTCCAGCGAGCCAGTAAGTTCACCGCTATCCATCAGAGACTGAACTGCGGTTTTTGATTCTGCGTGCCAATCCTCAAAAAACATAAGCGGATTCCTATCCCCAAACGTTTTGCTCATCAAGTCGGGATCCGCAATGTACTTACCTAGCAACCCTACAAAATGCTTTTTCCTGTCTTTTGGATCTGGATACGCCTCCATAAGGTGCTCAAACATAGCTTGATAAGAAGCCACTCTTCCGTTTGGCTTTCGACCAGTAATAGATTCGATGAGATCTGAGACGTTTTTTACGTCAATCGGAGAGGTCCCATTTTCAATAACGTCAGTGGAGATCAGTTCAGAAGCCCTCATGTCACCATTGGACTTGTATTTAAACTTCTTTCCGAGGTCCTTAGCTGATCTCTCTATAACCTTGTCTAAGTAGTTATTAAAACTCTTTAGCTTCTCTACTTGAGTATTGTAGTATTTGTTTTCCGTTCCCCTTGCTCTGGCAGAGTTTTCTGCTTTTCTCAAGAAGTGACCAGCTTTTCTCCTAACTGTAGCAGCAACCGCTGGGCCAAATATCCCCTGAGCCACAGCAGCTGACGCTTTAGCGTTTATGTCTCCAGCTATGTCTCTTGGAGCTATCATAGAGCTCCTTTTCATTCCGTAGTCTTTGATTCTGTCTACGTCAATCGGGGTTCCATCTGCGGTTTGAAAGCCAGAGTAGTAAGGGTCAGCACCCATTTTGGTAGCCTTCTTCCACCAGTTTATAAAGTGCCATTGGTCTCTAAACGGCTTTTCTATTCTAGCAGAACCAATAAGCTTCTTATGTCCGCCCCTCCAAGAGTACACCGACTCATTCATCGATACCACTACCTGCCCGTTTTCGTTCTTTTTCAAGCTTGCAGGAGAGACCATTTTAGAAGCCCTTGAGCTGGTGTCTTGAATACCCTGCTGTCTTGAAGACATGGTAGCATTACCATTTTTTGCAGCGGCAAACTTTCCAGCAATGGCAATCAAAGAGTCTGTGTCTTTGATCATAAACTCCTTTCCAGCCTTGCCGTACACAGCGGCAATCATTTTGTTTATGGCGAGCCTAACTCTGTCGGCAATCTTGAGATTTACGCTAGACGGGTCAGAGGCAAGTGCAGAAAGAAACTCGTGAACCTCCTCTTCAAAAAGAACAGCCTCGGATACGCCATCTTTTCTGTAAGACTCAACCTTGGCATCGATCCTTTCCATCAACGCCTTATCTCTACTTAGCGCCCTCCGAATCTCCTCTCTTATAGCCTTAGCCCTTCCTGGATTTGTTGCATACAAGTGAGCCATAGGGAGAGCGGCGTGAAGCACCTCTTCCATGACGGTTTCACTGAAGGTCTTTGTTCTGGATAAACCCTGAGACTCTACTACTGCATTCTCTCTTATTTGTGATGGGTTTATATGCACAGTTTTGGTTTTCGGATCATACAACCCTCCCCAGTTACCTTCAGAAAAAGCAAGAGCAGAATCGCTATCTGGGTAGACGTACATCTTGACACCAAGTACATCTAAGATCTTCTGCAAGTTGTTTAGGACTTTAGCCTCAGTAGATGAGATTCCAGCTACCCCGTCTCTCCACGCTGGCTTTCCATCCGCCGCACGAGGCGTCTCCACGGCTGTTTCTGGTATAACACCAGCTCCGTCTGCATTATTCTCTTGTC
>Ga0070749_10002376_pt1 | contig 12634 bp, 11 predicted proteins | sample VirMetDEL_Nov_18_FD_75180 | JGI IMG/M metagenome (GOLD analysis project Ga0070749, IMG submission 75180) | Aqueous microbial communities from the Delaware River and Bay under freshwater to marine salinity gradient to study organic matter... | ecosystem: Environmental > Aquatic > Marine >...
CAACCAATCCTTCTTCAATCAAAAAATCCCTTACTTACCATCTACTCACCAATTCCTTTCTCCATCTACCTTATTATCCACTCACACTATTCGTTATACTATTCATCTTACTTCTTTCTAAGTTCAATTTAATTAGTTTTGTTTATATTCTTTTTTTTTTCTGCCAGACTATTTCTCTCATAATTTCTTTACATATTAATTTTATTTAATAATAATTTTTTTATTTTATTTTTACCCGCCTTTATTTCTTTTTGGGATAGCTTGCCACTTTGAACCACCTTGATCCACCATCTCCCACTTTAAGCATTTTTAAGCATATTGTAACTCTCAATACTTATTTCCAGAAAATCCTTACAGGATTCTTAGTCCTATAAAACCTATTAAAATCTTCAGTAAAAACAACATATTCTTTAATAAGAAGCTAAATACTTGATATTAAAGAACAAAATAATAATACACTCACGTTTAAAGCTTACATTACAATATATTAATAATTACACATACATATCATGAGACTACAAAACCTATTAAAACTATCCGCCTCCATAGACTCTATTATAAAACAATCCGGTGAAGCCTGGACCCCAAAGAACTCAAAAGCTTTGCCCTTAATCCAGTTAGTTCGGTCCAAGAAAAACACCAGCACCTTAACCTCATCTTTAGAGTCGCTGCAAGACCACTTATCAATACTCTTTACCGGAGACTTAGGCGCAGGCGATGAAACGGCCAAAGAAACTGTTTTATTTGCTAGCGACTTTGGCTTAGACGATGACATTCAAGTAATTGCTTCGGACATCTTAACTTATCGTGTAGGTGCAGGTGGGCTTAGCAGAGTAAATAAGATTAATAACTTATACGATATAACCTTTAGCCTAGTGTCTTCTCTAAAAATAATATCTGAAGAAAAAGATAATTTAATAGACATAGATGATGATGGTTTTGATATTTCTTTGGCCAGGGCTTCAAAGATAATGGAAGTTAATATAAAAGCCATTCAAGAATTAGCCTTTCAAATATACAATCAAGCAGACTTATTAATCTCAGAAATTGAAGGCGATATTATTTCAATAGAAGAAGATGTTCCAGAGCCTTTGGGTATACAAATCGAAGACCCTGGCAAAATAAATTTAGATGTTGGCGTTAATTACCCCGGTTCTTTGATTGAAGAAGAATATAAAGATTTTGAATTTCCTTCTTTATTTAAAAAGAAGACTTTATTATCTTTTAACCGCCTGAATTATTTTAGAAAATTAGCCTATAGGTTATAAAATGAGTATTCGTGATGATGCTGTAAATTTAATTAAACAATATATTGGAGTAAGTGTTTCTAGTGACCGGGCTAAGTATATAGAGTTATTAGGCCCCGGAGAAGCCAAAGCTATGCAAGATTATTTCTGCAATCCCAAGACCAGCGGCTGCGCATTGGTTGTTCGAGGATTATGGCGGCTATTAGGATTAGATGATAAACGAGTTAATCCTAATTATGTTTTTGGTAAAGCTATTGTATGGTTGGTTCAAATAGCTAGAAGTAAAAAAGCTTGGGTTATTTGTAAAAAAGGATTGTGCCCAGAGATTGGAGATTTTGTTTTGATTGGGGGCGATAAATTCAAAGACGGGGGCGTTGAGCATGTCTATACAGTGACTTCTTGCGCTGCTGATGAAGACGGATTTATTTTAACTTCTGTGGATGGTGGCCAAAAAGATAAATCTGGTCAGCAAGCTATTTTTGAAAGACGCCGAAGATGGGTTTTAAGAAACGGGTCTTATTGGGATGTTTCTTCTCAAGGATCGGACCCTGGAGCAAATGCTGTTGGTGGGCGTCGAGTAATGGGCTGGGGTAATATAGAAAAGATCTTTGGATAAAATGATAAATAAAATTTTAAAGTTGGCGAATAGTTTTTATTCTTTTGCGGCTCCTTTGGATGAATTAATTCAAACTGAAAGTATGAGGGACGTTCCTGATGTTCAGGCGTATAAAGAACATTACAGCGCCTCTGGAAATTTATATCGCATTATATATGTTGACTAAAGCTTTGTTGGCACTTTAAAATGGGCCGAAATATTTCGTTATATTTTAATAATTTTAGAAGTGCGCCCTAGAGATAATTCATTACCTCATTTAAATACGGCTCTTGTTGATATTATTAATTATTTTGAAAATTCTTTATCAAGATTTTTTAATTTCTTGAATGGCAAGGTTATGATGCTTTGGAACTCGGGAGATACAGATATAGATAATATGTAATATATTAAAACTCATATCCTTTTTCATTTAGCATCTTATAAAATTCAGATACCGCTTTTTTCCATTTGGCTGGCTGCTTGTGTTTTAAAATAAAGAAAAAGTCTTCTACAGTATCTATTTTGCGACGGCCATCTATTAACGCCAATTCTCGTGAAGAGTTGTCTTTTAAATACGTTGTTTGGTCAAATAAATCTTTATACATTTGACTTGTATGCAAGCCTCTATTTTTTGCTTTATTCATGAAAAAATAAACTTGGTCATTTAGTCTTGGATAAAGCTCATACTCTTCTAGGTCATCTAAATTTTGCTTACTAAATTTTGGCTGTTCTTGATTTGAAGTTTCTGGCTTTATATTATAAGTTTCTTTTATTTTTTTAGAAACAGTTCCTGATTCTTTACCATGATGCCCGATTTGTCTAATAATATCTAAAGCAGTTTGCCCAAAATGCTGAAGCTCATGTCTTAAATAATTTAATACTCCGTTTAAATTATTATAAAATTCACGAACTGTACTAATTTCTGAATCTTTTAAATCCAGAGTTAATCTTCGGCTGTCTGGAATCCACGTTCCAGCAATAGTTTCGCGCTGTGTAAAATTAATATCTACTGTAATATTTTTTAAATTTGGCCAGTGTGGGAAAGTGTCTACAGCTTCTTCAAAAGTAGATACTGGGTTTTTAATATTTTTTGATAAATCTTTGGCTGACGTTTCAATGCTGTTATCATCATTATCGCTACTGTAAATCTTTACATTTTCAAGCGATGGTCTTATGTTATCATCAATAAAGTGATGCATATGACTCAGATTGTCAGACCATAATCCATTAATTTTTCTGGATTCATTATATAAATCTGAAATTTTATTAACTAAATTTTTAAATTTATCATAATCTTCTTCATTTAAAGCTTCAAAGTCTTTTTTGCCGCTTCGGTTGGATAAATCAAATGCTTTTTGAGCTAAATCTAATCTTTCATTAATGTTATTTATATAACTGTTTGTTTTTTCATTTTCTTCTTGAATTTTTTTGTTAACTTTTTTAATTAGCGGCTGAGCTTTATTGCCTTCTGTATACTTCCATCCATCTAAATCAACTGGAAATACTCTAGTAACCGTTGTCTTGTATTGTTTTGGCTGGTTTGTAAATTTTAAACATTCTTTTTTTAATAAAATTAAATTTACTAAATCTGTTTTTTGATAATCCGTCAATTCGCTTGGTTTTATTTCTTGTGTTCGATCTTTAAAAGAATTTAAATTTTCAATAGATTGCTGTAGCTCTTTACTTATGATGTCAGCAATCTCTTCAGCTGAAAATAAATTCATTTTGGTTGTTTTATTCAAAAAATGTGGAAAATCTAATTTATTTTTACCTGAACCTATCATGTACAGGGGTAAATATTTTTCTTCATTAGAAGGATTGGTTAGAACAATTAAAGCATCTGGATTTTCAGGGTTTTTATAATAATCTGATTTTTTTATTCCTATAAAATGTGATTTAGGAATTCCTTTTAAAGTTTTTCTTTCGAATATTTTATAACGCAAATTTTTGTTTTTTTTCAAATTTTTAATATCTAATAAAATTTTATCTTTGGCATTTTCTATGTATTGTAATTCTTGGCTTAGCTGGTCATTTGCGCTTTCTGGATTAGCTTTTAATTGAATTGCTCTAATATTTCTTTCTACATTGTACAATACTTGGCTGGCGTATAAATGCGCTGTCCACCGTCCAATTGATTTTATCATGGCGGGAGGCGCTTCAAACATACCTGCGCTCTTTGTTAAAGCAAAAAAACTATTGCTTAAAATTAAAATATAATTAATTGAAGGTTCTTTGTTCATGTTTAAATATTAAAAAATTGATAATATTTTACGCACAGCGACTATTTGTAAATTCCAGATAGTTTAATTTGCTAGCTCTATATCTTTAATAGAAATTTTGTTAGGGTCAAATACCGCTACTTCTGGATGACCTCCTACTATATTAGGACCATAATAAATAATAGCATCGTGACCTAATTCTCTAGCGTGACGAGCTTCTTCTTGGTCCGAAGTGATAAGTGGATTCTTAATTCCAGATATTTCTACGGTATAAACTTTGGGCCGATATTTAAAAGAATCTATACCTATATCGTCTAATAAATTATAAACATAAGCTGGCATTCCCGTTGACATATTAAAAATATTAATTGGCTCTTCATTAGCACTTTCTGTTTTTATTTTGCTGCCTATAATATTACGGCACACATCAGCTATATCGTTAATATCTAAGCCTTGCATTAAATTATTCATATCTTGCCAAAAAATTTCAGGGCCTTTTTCTTCAACGCCCTCTTCAACTTTTTTATAAAAGTCGCCCCATCCATTTTCGTAAAGATTTTGCATTAAATTGCCAGCTTCTGGATTTATTTTTTTTAAATCATCAATAACAGTAGTTGGAAAGCCGATGTTACGATTTGCATTCGCATAGCTTCTCGCTGCTTTTTTAGAAGTAGTAAAAAACAGTCCAGGTCCATAAAATTTATCTACTAACTCTCTTCGAGCCTTACTCTCGTCAAAGCTATCAAAGTAGGATGTGGTTCCATGATATGCGGTAACGGCAGAGCCTTTATCAATATTAGCTAAGTTATATTGCCCCAAATCAAAATCATGAGATTTTTTATAAAAAAAATTAGCTAATTTAAATAACTGATGAAGATTCATATCATTATGGCTAAATATAGTAATTTTAGCTATTAATTATTTAGTATAATAACATGAATTTCAATAGCATAAATAAATTCGCTTCTTTATTTCTAAAATTAGCCACATTTAGTCAGGCCAAAGAATTATTAGAAAAAGGAACACTGTCTGATGCTGCAAAAATTTTAGGAGTCAGCTTATTAGCTAGCCGTGATGATATTAAAAAAGCGTATAGGCAAAAAGCTTTAGAATTTCACCCAGATAAAAATAAAAGTCCTAACGCCTCCGAAATGATGAAGTTAATAAATGCAGCAAACCACATGATGCTAAATCCAGAAAATTATTCTTCTGAAAATATTGGCACAGGTCCTACCTCTCACTCAAGATCTAGAATGGTTAATATTGAAGATTTTGATTTTTATCCCTCCTATGAAGATATCGCTGCACAAAGAGAGGAAATGGGCAGAGACAAGTTTGAAGAAGAAAACCCAGGATGGATAAGTGAGTTAAGAAGTGAAATGGGTTTAGATGAATTCAATAAAATATTTGAAAGGTATGACCCAAACTATAATCCAAAAGATGACATGGACCTTCAAAGAGATCTGAGTGCCCAGTGGGATTCAGCTATTGAACAAGCTAAAGATAATATTGATTTATCAAATATTGAGGAGTCTTTAGATACCATGCCTCCAGCAGATAGATGGGCTTTATTATACTCTTTATATGAACCGAGTTTATTAAAAAACGAAGTGATACGGTTGGGAGGTTTAACGCCAGATCCATCTGAAAGCTCTTTAGAATTAGCTGGCAGAAAAAAAGTACTTCGACTCTCTGAAAAAGAATTAAATAATGTATTACAAGAAAAAGTAAAAGAGTTAATTCGAAGAAACAGCGATATGTTTGCTGAATTGGTTTCTTTGAAAGAAATTTTAGAAAATCCTTTTAAATATGTTTTTTTAATGGACTCAGGTATTCATTTAACAAGTAAAGAGTTTTCTAAAGTATTTGATGATAATTTTAAAAATTTCATTATTAAAAAAAATCGTAATCATTATAACAAGTTTAGTCCAAGCTTGAAAAATAAATATGATTATCAAAAACTTGATGATAAAAGAAAACATGCCAGAATGGCTGGCGAAGTAGTTGAATATTTAAAGTCAGAAGGAAATCCAAGTTATGTTTTTGCCGGAATGGATAAAATTTTTGATAAATTAAAGAGAGTGAATTCAGTGGAATATGAATCATTGGTTCAAATAATGAATCCAGCTAATTATATTGGTAAATAAAATGAAAATAGATAATATATTAAAATCAGCTAGTTATTTTTACTCTTTAGCAGTTCCGCTAACTGGGATACTTGATATTCCGGAAGCGAGAGTTACAGATTTTAAAAGATATGAAGACCATTACAGCCCAAGCGGTTTTAATTTTCGAGTTATTAACATTGATAGAAATTTCATGAATAAGTATATTGTGCCCGCTGGAGTCGAAAGAACCGAGACAGTAGAAAATTTTAAAAAGAAAATAGAAGATGCAATTGCCAATAAAAGAGACGGTAAAGACTATGAAAATTTAAAATGGTTAAATGATGCCGTTGACCTTAAATCTATAAATGTAGTTGCTTTTAAAATGGATGAAAGCGATATGGCTGGACCAGAAGCACTAACTCACGATATAGGTCATAATATTTTTAATTACAATGTTAAAGCTGATGTTGCATTTAAAAAATTTATAAAAGCATTTTTTGAAGATTATAAATTTATTTACCAAGGAGAAGATGTAACAAACAAAGTCTCACTTTATGAATCTTTGCACAAGAATTTAGCGGAAATTGTAGATTTTCTTTGCTATCTGTTATTGGTAAATAGCTCTTTGCCTGAAAAAGTAAGTGATATCAATACAAAATCTAAACAAGGAATTGTTATTGATTTAATTGCGGATATAGCGGCAGATTATGTTGCCAGCGGCGATAGTTTAAAGCACCTTACTCCTTCTCCAGAATCTGCGTATGCTTATGCAGAGCGCGATTCTAGCGGCAATTTCATTCTTAGCGGTGAATTCTTTTTAAATAATCCAGAAGCTTCCTCGATTGTTACAAAGAAATCAATAGTTTTATTAGAACTGATACCAAAAGATAGTTCTTTGCCAAAATTAAACGAAAAAGTTGGAGATGTAATTAATCTTTTTGAAAAAACACTGTCAAAATATTTTAGCGAATTAACCGGAAAAGTATTCTTATTATGGTCAGGTATAGAAATATGATTATCGAAAAAATAAATAAATTATCATCTTTATTTTTAAGGATGGCAAAAACAGTTGGGGTAACTACATTTCATGGGACTGACGCTAGCAATATAACAAATATTATTAGTAAAGGCCTTTTGGCAAAATCGCCAGTGGGCGCTCCACATGCCGCAAAAGCAATATATCTAACTAATACAATAGAGACTGCCGCAAGATATTGTAGAGATTTTGAAAATCCAGTAGTTCTTGAAATATATATTAGCTCGCCAAGAAGAGTTAATAAGTTACAACAGGATCCGTTAGATATGGATGAAAGCCTGTATGAAAATTATGATAATGAGACTTTCTTCAGCGATGATGTAAGACTAATTGAAGAAAAAATAAACAAAATTTTTAATACTAATAGATATTCTTGCCCTATAGATTTGCCAGATGAAATAGAAAGTTTTCGTGGATTTAATTTGTATGGCGCAATTAAAGATCATGCAAAGTCAATAGGTATGGATTTGCAAGATGTAAAAAATAAAATGAAAGTTTTATTACCAGAGCAAGAATTAGATTATATAAAAATAAATCAGTCTGGAATAATTACTTTATTACCCTCCGTTTATGATTCTTTTCATCAAATGTATTACAGGGAAAATATTCCAGCTATTGCGATTAAAGCTGTTTGGGTTCCAAAGAATAAATTAAAAGAAGGCTCTGCTGAGGGTAAAGAAGAGAAAAATTTTGGCAGAAGATTAATTCCTGCTGATATAAGACCTCTTCAATATATTATAGATAAATTTAGAAGTGATTTTTGGGAGAGAGGTAGTTTAGGTTCATCCATTGAAAAGGAAGATATGGATGATGTTATTGAAAGATTAGAAGATACCGATATGTTTGGGCTCTTTAAAGAAAAAAATAGTTGGGGAGAGCCGTCATTTATTGACCAACTAAAAATATTAAGAGATGATTTTGAAAATGCAAATGAAGAAGATCAAAAAATAATTAAATCAAAATTTTACTCTAAATTTTTAGACTTAGAGCCGCTAGACCCTGGAGAAATTGCTGGTGAAGAAACCTGGGTAAGAATTCCAATTGAAAATTTAGATTCGTTATCGCAAGTAACTTCTATGTATAAAGAGGCTAGCTTTAATTATATAAATAAGGTCTATAAACTAACCAATAATTTTTATAAACTAGCTTCCAAATATACAGAAAATGAAATCAATGAGGCAAGAAAATTATTAGAAGTGTTACCAACAGATGACGCGGAAGAAATAAGCCATAAGTATCATATTGCCCTAAATAACCTTGCGCCTAAAGAAATAATAAACAAATTAAAAAATGATGGCTGGGTCGAGACAACTCCGAAAGGGTGGGTTTTAAATTTTTTAAGAGCAATCACAAAACGCGAAGCTCCTCCTTCAGAATTTAATTATATAAAAAATTTAATACGTCCGTTAAATGAAGCTTTAGAAATAGCGCTAAATAATGCGTACAAGCCTAAGCTAGAAGATGAAGATATAGATGGTGAAGAACTAGATGAGCTAGTTAAAGAATTATCAATACCTTCAGCTTGTAAAGTTGTTCGTATTGGAGAGTACTACTTAGAAGAAAAGGATGATTCATACAGAACAGTAGACCCAACAGATGCAGAAAATATATTTAATGATGTTGGAATTCGTCCTGGAGATAATGAGATAATGTATTTTGCGGCTATATGCGATGGGGAAATAATTGGTGCCGCTACTATTGGAAAAAAAGAACACGATTCTTTTTCATCGGAAGAAAATGATGAAGAAAATTTTGATGAAGAAGACGAGCTAGCTGGAGGCAACTGTTACACTTTTAGCATTGCCATTAATCCAGAGTGGCAAAGAAAAAATCTCGGAAGAGAATTGGTAAATAAAATAATAGAAGAAGTAAAATCAAAAGGTGGCCATGAGCTAAATGTATGGGTAGTAAATCCAAACATGGCTAAATTATTAGAAAGCATGGGTTTTGATACTGAAGGACCTAGAGGATGGAGTCAAGATTCTCCTCATATGACTTTATATTTATAAGAGATAAAATATGTTATTATATCGAAAAGCAGAGTTTTTAACTAAAGATTGGCTAATGGGAATAAGAAAAGGCTGGCTGTCTCTTCTTAAGCCAAATATTGAAGATTGGAATGATGTATTTATTGCATTTGATGAGCTTATAAAATTTGTAAATAATTTAGAAGAAAGTATCAAATACGTTCGACCTTCTTTGTCTTCCATATCTCCAACCGCCTTTGAATCTGAAAAAAATCAATTATATTCTCTTTTTAGATATCTTCGAAAAGAAATAAAAGAAAATAGAGATAAAGCTCGTCATTGGTACAATAGCGCAATAGATAATATACCATTTCCATCGGAAGAAAAGCGCAAAGACGCTGAAAGAATGCTTTTAATTTATAAAACAAAATTTGAAGAGGTTCTTACAACAGAAGTTAAAACAAATGTTGGATGGAATAAAAATAGACCAGCGTCTATAACTGAAATTTTAGATAAGATTTTAAAAATTTTACGAAAAAATGCAAAAGAAATTGAAAAATCTAGACAAACAGATCCTAAAGTTACTGCTGAGATTTATGGAGACTCTACATATAAAGAATTTGATTTATATGGAATGAAAATTGTCATTGATGACACTACAGTAAATCCGCAGCAAATTAGGCAATATGTAAAATTTTTTGATAAAGCTTATCATCTTTTAAAAGATAAAGGTTTTAGTCGTATATGGCACGGTATTATTTTTATTAAATGCGAAAACTGCGGTGGTCCAAGTCAATATGGCGCAGAATTTAATGTTGCTGGAAATTATCCAATTGGTGAAGATGTTATAAACGTATTTGATAGGCCTGGACAATTTATAGTTGATTTAATTCTACATGAGTTAGGTCATCGATATTGGTACAAATACATGAATGAAGTTCAGCGAAGTAAATTTGAAAAATTTGTAAAAATAAAAAGCTTAGGTAAAGATGAATTAAGCCGTAAAGATATAGATGATGCAGTTAAAAAAGCTCAAGAAATGTATCAAGAAGCTCGGATTAATTTAATGAATTTTGTACAAAAATATGAAGAAGATACTACGCCTGATAAATTTGGAAATTATATAGAGGCCATTAATGGTTTTGATATCTTTTGTAGAAGTATGGAGAAAATATTAGGATTAGCAGCAGACTTACCAATCAAAAAAATAATATTAGAAAAATACTTACCAAAAAATAAATCTTATAATCCCAGAGATATAAGCAGGGAGCGCGAAGATAGTGAGCAGTATTTAAAAAGACTATTAAATCATTATTTAAAACCAACCTATATTTTAAAAAATCATAAATTAATAGGTGATAATTGGACTAATTTTATTAAAAAAAATAATCGGGAAGAAGTGCTTCAAAATGTAAGCGATTATGAAAATAAAATAAATGAAGCAGAAGAACAAGCCGGAAATCTTTTTAGAAAGCTTTATGATTTTATACAAGAAGAACCTCATGTGGAGCCGGTTTCACATTATGGAGGCGTAGCAATAAATGAAGCTTTTGCCGAAGCGTTTATGAAATATGTTACTGAGTCCGGTATGAATAGGTCTCAAATAGATTCTTTTAAAGCTGTAATTAAAAAATCAAAATTAAATATAGAAGAAGTTATAAAAATGTCCGAAGCATTTTACAGCTTATTTAAAAATTAAAATCAGTTGTTCCAAAATTTTTATTTAAATATTCTTTAGTTCTTTGTTTGAATTTTTCGGAAGCATTGGCCCCAAATGTTTTCCACTTGTCCGAATAGCACACATCTATGATTGTTTCATGTAGAGCGTCGGCTGAAGTTTCTATAATTTCACCTGGCATATTATTAATTTGACTAGATTCACTTATACATGTTATACCGTTTATAACTGGATAAAATAATCTTACTTGCTCTTGTCTATTCCAAGGCTCTGCCGCATGAAGATTTAATACAGTTTTACAATTACTAATATATTTATCTAGCTCTGAGTCTCCATAAACCCAAACAATACTAGCACGGCCATATAATTTAATCTGTAAATTTTTAAATATATTAAATCTTCTTTCGTTCATGTACCCGTAGAATAAAACATCTATCTCTGGATGTTCCTTTTGCTTTATTCTCTTTAAGTTTGATGAATATAATAGTGGTATTATTCTAGAAACATTAACTGATCTCTCTTTAAGATAAGCGGCATTTAAATAATCGTAATCCCATATCTCATCTGCCGAGCTAATATTATCAATTATATCATTAACATCTTTCCAGGTAAATAATCCCATCAGCTGCTCAAATTGATATACCACAACTTTATGATCTGGCAGTTCATATTTAAAATTTTTTGCCGGATGGTCTGAGCAACTGCCTAAAATAAAAAGATATTTATTATATTCAGGCTTATCAAAATGCTCTAATACCATTGTTACAACATGCAAAAAGAAATTATTTTGCATATGAATTTTTATATGTTTACCACTGATTAATTCCATACTAATAATAATTATATCACGCAAATAAAAAAATGAATAATTATAATATTATTTCATATAAATGATATGGCTAAAAATATAGATTATATAGATAAATTATCTGCTTTATTTTTAAAAGTAGCTTCGAATTATACTAGCATCAAAAAAACTGCCACAAGGGATTTTGTTATTGTCCCTGCTGGCACTCCACTATATCACGGCAGCTCTGAGCCTCAAGCTAGCAAAATTGAATCTGATGGTTTTTTAAGGAGTGATGTTTGGAGTGTTGCCGATGCGAAAGGAAAAGTTAGCAGTGGAACTTTAGATGAAGAAGGTTTAATATGGTTTTCTAGCGATAAAGAAGATGCAGAGGAATATGCCCGTGGAGAGGAGGCAAAAAGAAAACGCAGAATGTCAGGAGTAGATGTGGATATTTTGCCAGGAAAGATTTTTATTTATAAACCAAATAAAAATTTAAAATTAGTTAATCGCTATGCCTCTTTAACAAAAAGAGATGCGGAAATTTTACAAGCTATTAATCCAAGACCTTATGATCCAATTATGGCTGGTATGAGTTTAAACTTAGCGGCTTATAAAATGATTCAACATACTACAGATTATAAGACATTAAAAGATATTTTTAAATTATTAAAATTTGACGGAATGATTTATGAGGGTAAGCACTATGCAATAATGGCTGATAGATTACCAATATCTGAATCATATTCGATAGAAGATATCGCTGAAACCAAAGAGCCAAAAACAGAAGAACAAACTACTATTATAAATAAAGATAATGAAAGTTTTAAGCTTAGCCCCGACGCTAATTTGGATAAGATAAATAAAATTGATAAAGATATTAAAGATATTTTGGAACTTATGAATAAAATAAACAAAAAAAAATATTTATAAAAACAATGATATGGGTATAATTAGCCCTAATAAATACAGGACAAAATTGTCGATAACAATAAAA
>Ga0070749_10002377_pt1 | contig 12632 bp, 8 predicted proteins | sample VirMetDEL_Nov_18_FD_75180 | JGI IMG/M metagenome (GOLD analysis project Ga0070749, IMG submission 75180) | Aqueous microbial communities from the Delaware River and Bay under freshwater to marine salinity gradient to study organic matter... | ecosystem: Environmental > Aquatic > Marine > Coastal...
CCATCGACAAACACGGTCTGAACGTTGTTCTTATCGGCGGCTGTCGCCTTTCGAGTGACGCTCGCCAAATCCCGCGGGTCGCCTTGGTACATCGCGCGATCTTCCTTTGCCAGGTCAAAAAACGCCTGTTGGACTTCGTTGCGATCGGCCTCGCGAATGGCCTTATAGGTCGCCTCCAAGAGAGCTTCGTACGGGTTCTGAATCTTCCGAGTCGATCCTTTGAACCGTTGTACCACTTGCGAGTGCGAGCCGAGACCTTTTCCACCCCGGCCACGAAACGAGACAATCTCCTCCTCGGGCCCGACCTCAAGGATTCGCTTCATGGCGACATAGTGCTCGTTATTGGCCTTGATCGCGTCGTACGCTTTCTTCGAGATGCGTCCTTTGTCCACCAGGTACCGAAGCACCGCATCCGACCAGTCTCGGTACTTCTTGGCCGCCTTCTCGATGCGGGCAAAACGTTCGGGATCGGCCTTCACTTCGCGGAGTCTCGCTTCTGCCAATGCCCGCTCGCTCGTTACCCCGCCGCCAATACCGGAAACGCGCTCTTTGCCAAGCTGTCCCTGCTTTTCAAGTACCCGTTGCGCGATCATGTAGGACGCCACGTCTTGCATCTCTTCGGTAAGCGCGGCTGCCGTCTTGCCTTCCAGGTCACCGAACATGTCAGCGAATCCCTTGGTGACCCTTGCGCCCTTGGCGTCGATCATCCCATTTTCGAAGATATCGTCCATCTTCGAAGTTGCCCCGTTGACCAGTCGCGCCAGTAGCTCGGGGTCCCTCGTGGGGCTTAGCGTGTCGATGCCCCGCTGATCCTTGAGATACTTCACCGCCTTGGTGAACGGCTTAAGAGAATCCACCCACTTCTGCTGCACCTTGTCCCAGTAGGTCAAGTTGAATCCAGGACCTTCGGGATCGCGAAGCCCTTTGACCCATTCGGTGAGCCCACCTTTGGGCGGCTCCCACCGGATGGATGCCATGATCTGGTCCTTCGCGCTTGCCCCGGCGAGTCCTCGAATCTCATCGCCAAACGTCCGAAGGGACTTCTGCACCTCAGCCGGCACATTCGTTTTGAAGTGCTTGGCAAACTGGGGAGCCATTCGTTCCGCTTCTGCCGGGTTGACCAGCCACGCCCGGACCCATTCGGCAACGCCTTCGGCGCGTCGGTAAGAGAGCTTTGCCCTTGGCCCGGACTTCGTTACTGATCCATGCTGCCAAAACTGCGAAAGCTCCTGATCGAACGGGCTCCGTACCCGATTGCCCGCCCACTTGGAGACGATGCCATGCTGATCATCGAGCGCGTGGGCCAGCTCATGCGCCGTGGTGTCGAGGTCCCCGGCGTATCGGATCTTCGTTGCCGCATTACCGGGATGGTAGGTGCCTGCCGCTCGCTTGCGGACTCCCCCGTACTGCACCTTTTTCCCAAGGGACTTCGAGGCATCGTAAATGATCTCACCGAGCTTCTTTGGCTTCGCACCCTGTATTGGAGCCGGTGCCACACGAGGGGTTGGACCGGCGTACCGCGAAGCGTCAAGATCGCGAATGGGCGTGTCGAAGGTGCCCGCCTTTGCCTTGGGAGAGCCTTGCCCCTCCCCCACGTCGAACTTCGGGGGCTCCGGGTTGGGAACCTCCGCCTTCGGCTTGGGCTCCTTTGCTGCCGCTTGCCCATACTTCGCCGCCAGGTCGGGGTAGTCGCGAAGGACTTCGGGGGGGACGGGTTTGCCTTCGGCGAGGGCTTTAGCAACAACACCCTTGTGTCCGGGCCACTCGGCCCACTCACCAATTGGCTGAATCAGTGGTTCCTGATCGCTACCGAAGCCCAAAAGCTTCCCCTTGCCATAGAACTGCTTTCGGCCTCCAAAGTCACCGCTAATACCCTCACTAAACGGCGTTGGGTATACCGAGACACCCTCCTCCATCGCTCCCGTGGCATGGTTCTTAGACTTACCCCCAGGGGGGAGGTTTCCATAGCGCCACCAAGTGCGCTCGTCTCCTATCTCGGCAGTTTGCTGAACGGCTGACTGCTGATCTCCATAGAAGAGTCTGCGCTCAGCGTCGGCCTTCCTCCACGCCCACGGTTCGAGATCATTCGGTGGTAGGGGTTCCGTACGATGGCTTAAGGATTTAGCCGGACCATCGTAAGCGTATTTTGCGTCTGAGAACCACACCCAATCCTCCCCGGTCTTGGGGTTGACACCTATGGAATCCACAACGACGTAACGTCCACCCTCACCCTCGGCTTTCGCCAGCATCCCAGGCTTCCATGTCACAACCTCTTTTACCCGAATCGGCGGCGGCTCTTTCGGCTTCTCCCCCAGCCCCGCCTTCAAATCCGGGGCCGTCGTATTGCCCTTAAGACCTGCGTCATAGCCGGGGAGTTCTTTGGGGACGAACCCCGCCGGAACCGGCTTGGCCGCCGCTACTTTTTGCGTTTCACCTTTTCCGGCAACCGCTTTCCCTTTGGGGTTTTCGACTCGAAGTCCCGCGCCAACTTTGGGTTGGTCGCGTACAACTTTCGGCGCTGGGCCTTGCTCTTGAACGGCATTGGGTACCTCCCGGAGACCCAATGGGTCCCCTAAATCGAACTTCGGGGCTGCCGCCGCTTCCGGTAGAGCCGGTGCCTTCGGGAGCCTCCCCCGGATAAGCCCTGCCGCCTTGGGCACCAGCGGAGCCGCCAAGAGCCCGAGCCCCAACCCCGCCTCGGTCTTCTGCTCCAAACTCGCTTTCGGATCGACAAGCGTCCGCACGGGCTGGCCCACCAAAGCATCCGGCACCGCAAGCGGGTCTGCCGCAACCTGCGCCATCATCTCCGCCTGCTGGATCGGATTGACCGCGCCCGCCGCAAAGCGCCCGACGCCCCTCTTGATTCCACTCGGAATCTGAGCCGGACCCAGCACGTCGGCGGCGGTTGCCGCGGCTTCGCCAACCTTCCGGTTGAGGTCGCGCACCAACTGGTTCTTGTAGTCCTGCGGCAACTCATCCAGAAGACTCTTCTCCCCTCGCGCCGCCGCCGGAGAGTTCGCCGCCAACCGCTGCAAACGGTACTTGATCTCCTCGCGTTTCGGATCGTTTTGGCTCCAGCCGATCTCCCTATCGAGTTCGGCCATTGCGTGCTCGAGCGTCCCCTTTCTCTGACGCAACGCCTCGTGCACCGGAGCGGCCGGATAGCCGCCCGCCAACGCGATCGAGGAGGTTTGGGCGAGCGGACGGGCCTTGGGTTTGGGCTTGAGAATCGGCGGCGTCTTTCCTACGGCCGTCTTAACCGCTTCCGTGATACCCGACTTCCCATCGCCGGCAAGCTCACGCGAGCTTGGCTTTTCCTTGAGCCCCAAGGGGTCGTTCGGATCGAAGCCGTAGACGCCGCCGATCATCCGCCTATGAGCCCCTTGAGCCGAATCCCGCGCTGCATCAAATCCGATGCCACCCGGTTCGTATCCACCGGAGGCATCAGTTCAGCGAGCGCCCTTTTCGCACGGTCGAGCTTGGCCGTCAGGTACGCCTTTTGCGCCTGGACCTCACCGAGCGCGGCTTGCGCTTGCGCCGCCTGCTCCGGGTCCGCCGACTTCAAACCCTGCTGGTGGACCTTCTCCATCTGGTCGAGGTACGCCATGCTGGATTCGATCTCTCCAACCGCTTCCTGAGCCGACCGAAGTTGCTTGTCCAGGTATCGCCCCTGCACGGTAGCCGTGCCGGGAGCGCCGCCCGCCGAGCGAGCCTTGGCCGCGTTTGCCAGGGAATTGTTGGCTTGGGCCAGGTTCTTCGTAATCCGGGATTGGATCTCTTTGAGCTTGGCCTTCTGAGTGTCGTCGGCGTACTTGTTGACGATGTTCTGGTAAGCGGTCTTGGACTCTTCGTAAGCGGCGTGAGCTTCCTTGCCCTTGCCCTCGGCCAGGAGTTTGGCGATCTGTGCGGGCCGCTTCTCGCGAAGGTCCGTTGCTTGTTCGTCACGCAGACGCCCCGTCGCTTCTGCCGCGCCCGCCTGAGCGCCGCGAAGTGCGCCAAGGCTCTGTACGTTCGGCTGCTTGACCGTCTCGATTTCGAGCAGTTTGAGAGCAAGGTCCCGCGCCTGCCGGTCGCTGTAGCCCTGCTGCTTGAGCGTCTCGATCTCCAAGCGAAGCGCGTTGTTGGCTTCTACGTTTTGAGCCCTCTGGTCCCCCTCCAGCATCTGGCTTGCCCGGCGGTGCTCCAGTTCCGCGCCTCGTAGCCGCAGGTTCGCCGCCTCGCGCTCTGCCTCAATCGCCGCCTGTCGCCGCTGCGCCTCGTTCTGGGAGTTCATCATCCCCCCTTGGAGGAACCCTTGGGCGAACTGCGGAACCACCGTCTTGGTCGGGTCCAAAGCGCCCAGCGCCGCCAATCCCAAAATCCACTCGGGCCGAAGCCGGGGAAGCATGAAAGGCGCCGGAGGCTGATATGCCGTCGTCGGGGTTGCGGCCAATGCTCTTTGCAGAGCGGCGAACGTATCCGCCTCCCGCTGCACCCACGGGCTGACCGTCTGAACCGGATCGGGGCCAGGAAGCATCGCCGGGGGAGCCGCAAGCGCCGGATTCGAGCGATCCATGGGCGGCAACGCCGGCCAGAATCGTCCCGGAGAAGGAAGCCCGCCGGTGAGTGCGCCCGACAGAGCAGGAAGCATCGTTTGCTGGATCACATCGCCACCCCGCCGACCGGAGAATAGCCGCCGCCGAGCATGAGGGGAGCGGTTGCCGCCCGTGCCGGTTGCGAGAGCAAAAGCCCGCCCAGGTTCGCCACTCCTGCCAGCGGGCTCGGGCCCACCGCCGGAGCCGGACGCCCGTACACCACGCTCGACAGATTGGAGAAGTCCCCAAGGGCCGGAATACCGTAGGCGGACGCCGCGAGTTGCATCCGCGCCAATGCCTGCTTTCCTTCGGGGGTCGCGAACCACGCCGCCAAATCGTTGCCTTGAGTCACCCCCCGGTTCAGCGCCGCCACTTCCGCGCCCTGCATGGCTCCGATGCCCGCGCCGCCACGGGTAAGCGCCTGTCGAAGGTACGGCAGGTTCGCCAGTTCCGCCCCCGTAAAGCCTCGCCGCGCCTGGTCCACCGTCGCCTGAACGCCGTTCGGAGTGCCCGCCCACATCAGATGGTCGATAGCCCCCTGGCGCATGGGCTCGATGCGGTTGGCGAACCCGATCTGCGACTGAATCAGCGGATCGAGGTCCCGCAAGTAGCCGCCCGCAAGTTCTTGGGGTTTGGCCTTACGCGCACGATCGCGGTTGGCTTCGCTGGTGCCCGGAGGCGTCAACGCGTTTTTGAAGAAGTTTCCAATGCTTCCGAAGAGTCCCATTAGGTTCCTACCGCTTCCTGAGTCGAGTAATCCAAAACCTCAGCCGCGAGCATTAGCACCCGGCTTCCCGTCTGCAAATCGCCAGTGATGTCGAGTTGCACTCCGCGCCCGCGCTCGCCCATGTCGTCGGCCGGCGCGTCGTTCTCGGTGTGCTCCTTCGTCTCATCCGTCACCCAGCCCACTTCATCGGAGGCGTCCGTCGTCACCTGGGTCTGGTATTCCGAATCCGGCGACCGGCAAATCCGCTTGATCGTCAGCGTCGCGTCCTGGGGCTCCAACTCCATCGCGACGAAATCCACCAGGTAGGGAGATTGCGGGTCTCCCGGAACCACGTCGCCGGTCACGATCCGGCAGGCCACCGAGCCGTCGGAACTCCCATCGTCGCCCTTGCCCGGCACCTCGAACTTGTAAACCGCCCCACTGGACTTGCCCAGCAAGAGCGAAAGCCCAGACCCGTTGGCGCTCGAATCGTAGAGGACCGCAACCCGCTCGGCTTCCGTCGGGAGCGTTCCGGTCAAGTTGTCGTCAAACTCGCACTTGCCCGCCGCATCGTTCCACCCGATCATCTGCTCGTTCACGGTCCGGCCGGATAGCGAATACACCCACCGGACACGCTCATCGAAGAACACGCCTTGGATGTCGTCGCGCCGCGCCGCCGGAACGGAGGCGAACACGTTATCGAAGCGCCCTTTCGAGATCGGCACCGGACGCCCGCCGTCGAAGCGCACCGCCTGCCCGGTATCGTCCACCCAGCAGATGGGCCCATCCTTTGCCACCACGACGGAACGATGCGCGTTGGTGCCCCGCTCCGAAAGGGTCTGGGTGCTGGTCAAATCCACCGCGTCGGAACTGCTGCCCTCGAACGGGCCGCTCCCCCCAATCGAGGCGAGCCGGCGATTCGAAAGCGCAAAGACGAAACTCCGGTTCTGCGCTGCCGCCGCCGTCGTGAAGAGAGCCTGAATGCGCTCTCCCGAAAGGACGGTCCGGCCTCCCGAAACCGACGACTCCACCACCGACTGAAAGTTGAACGGGTGATCCTCTTTCGAGAAGTAGATTTCCCCACGCTGGTTCTGCGAGGCGTCGTCAATGATGTTGCCCACGAACAACCGTCCGTTGGCGTAACACGAGCAAAAGCAGATCGGGATACCGATGTGAAAGTCCGATGGCGCATGGCGTCCCGAATCGCGGGCGGTCCAATCGAACGTATAGGTCGAGGTTGCGTCCCCGGTATTGAATATCTTGCTGGTAGCCGCTGAGAACACATACTCGTTCGCGGTGTCGATCTTGCCCCAGCCTCGCGAGGTCGAAACCGCGCCCACGTCGTAGAGCTTCACCGAGAACCAGTAGAGCGCGACCGTCTCCCCCGGCGCCCGCAGATAGAGGTTGAACCGGGACGGCTCCCCGTTCAGCCCTCCCGTGATGCTGGTTGCGCCGCCCGCATTCTTGGCCCAAATGTCGAAGTCGTATAGGACGCTGCTCGAGATCGGAAGCCGATAGTCATAGAGCGTGACCGGGCCGCCGCAATCCCTGAGCAATGCCGCTTCGTCGTTTCGCCCGACGATCCGGCTGGACTCGCAGTGGCCGTACTGGTCCTCGTAGGTAAGCGTGAACTCCGATCCCCCCGGAGCCGAACCGCCCGTGACCACATTCAACAGCATCGCGGTCGTGGTGTCCTGGGGCGCATGGCCCGCAATCCGGGTTGCTTTCAGGTGGTAGTAGGTTGCCGCGAGCTGAGCCGCCGTCAGGTGCCCCAACTTGAACGTGAACATCGCAACCTCGGGTGGATCGATGCTCGGATTGTCAATGCCGTCGGCCAGGACGTTCTTTTCGGGGTTTCGGCGGTCCGAGTCCGCAGGATCGTGAATCTCGACCCACGTCACCGAATTGTTGACCACGTGTCCCCCGCTCACATAGGCGTTCGTGAACGTCGATCCCACCAGGTCAAAAGTGTTTGCGCTGATGACCGTGATGGTCCAAGTGCCGTTGGCCTCGGTGGTGCCCGTTACCCCGGTGATCGTCACCGAGTTGCCGGTTGAGAACCCGTGCGCAGTCGCCGTAATGCGAATGAGGCCCGCCCCGTTATTCGCCGCACCCGACACCGCCGCATAGCTGCCGAAGTTTCCGGTCCCGATCTCAAGCCGAGAATTGCGGATCAGGTCGTCAAACGTCGCTACGCCCGAGCTCTGGTCTTCCAGAATCAGGTGCACCGCTTCGGCAACGGACAGGCCGCTGCTAAACCGCACGGTCGCGATGTCGCCGGTCGCCGCATCCACCGTCGCGTCCCACTCCGGCACAACGTTCGAACCTGACCCGTACGGATCAATGGCTCCGTCTCGAAATCGCCAGCGCGTCTGGTTGATCAGCGTTCCGGTCGCGTACTTGTTGGTCCCGGCTGACCCCGCGCACTGCCAGAACCGCTGGAACGTATGCACCGCACGGAAACCCGCCCGTGCGCCCGTCGGCACCGTCACCGGCTGGTGGACCGTCAATCGCTGGTGGTTGGAGATCGTGGCTGAACTGGACGTGTACCCGGAGACGTAGGTCGAGCCTTGAAGCTCAATCACGGTGTCCGAAACCTTGGTCACCGTCCATGAACCGTTGAGGTTGGCGGCGATCGCGCCCGCGGCGCCCGTGATGACGACGGTATCTCCGGTCTGGCGGTTGTGGTTCGTGGTCGTGGTCGCTCGGATCAGCCCGCCATTGTCGGCCACGCTGGAGATCGTGAGCGTCGAACTTGCCGTTAGGCCGGGGTCCCAAATGCGGTTGTAGTCAGCCCCGTTGTGAATCAGAAGCACGTCCCGCGAGGGGAGGATCGCGCCCGCCACGAATCCCTGTGGCATCTTGATCGGAGTGAAGCCGACCCTCCCCGTGTTGGTCGAAAACCGGGTATCGCCGTCGGTGCCGCCGGACCACCCGCCGACCTCGGTCACTTCGTAGAACGCGCCGCCGCTTTCGCTGGCGTATATCCGAATCTTCGAGCCGGACAGGACCGCCTCAACCAGGTAGACCGTGCCGTTCAGTTCGCCGGACCACCAGTCGATCAGCGTTGCGCCGGCTACGGGTGCCGCCAAGTAGAGTTCGGTCCCGCCTCGGACCTTGAGGGTGCTGTCGTCAACCCACCGGAATCCTTGGAGCAGGTTGAAATACCCTCGCGTGTTCCGCATCGGGTGCTGCGCAGAGCGCATCTCCTGAATGTCGGCATCGCCGGGAGAGTAGAGGCGGATCATGGAGTGCCTACCACCGGCTCCGACGCACACTCGCTTCGGACCGCCCGCTCACAATCTGAATGTTGAACGGCTTGGTCCCCATCTGCTCCTGGGTCAATGAAATCTGCTCGTTGATCACGTCCTCGAAGAGCGCCTTGAACTTGGGGATGTCCTTCTCAGATCGACGCCGCGCGTGTTCCAGGCACATCCCGTCCACGTAGAGGTTCGGGTACAGCGCCACGTCCGGCACGTTATCGCTGGCGTCCAGTTCCTCGTGCCACCGGGTAAAGAGTTGCAGGTAAGGCGAGTTCAGGCAGGAAATCAGGCCGCTCGATGCGGTGTAGGCCCCGTTCCCAGCCACCGGAGTCGATAGGTCCGAATCGGAATAAAGAGCAAAAGTCGTTGTGGAATAGCCCGTTACCTTCGCGTAGTGGTCGCCATTGGCGTTCGTGTTGACCAAGGCGTTTCGGATGTCCACCCGGTCCCCATCCGAGAGTCCGTGAACCGCGCTTGAAGTCACGACGATGGGCGTCGCATTCGTGGCCGCCGTCGCGATAAGGGTTCCGTACAGACTCGGGCAATCGAATTGCACCTGTGAGCCGGTCAAATCGGCGGTTCCCATGAACTCGGCCGGCACCCCCGGAGGGTTGGCCCGCCAGTCGCCCCGGTATGCGTTCTGTTCGGCAATGTTGGATTCCGTAAGCAGATGCCCACCCAAACGCCCCGGAGTCGGGTGCGGTCGGTCGATCCACCGCGCCGTCTCCACCCACATAACGCCGGAATCGAGCGCGACGACGCCAGAGCCTTCGGCCACCGGAACGGCCAGTTCCTTCTTCCGAAGCCCGAAGTGGCGCTGAATGAGCTTGTCTACCGTGTTGAGGTAGCGAAGCCGCACCGCCTCGGGGACGCCTTTGTAGGTGGACCCAAAATCGGCAAGGATGGTAGATACGGCAATAGCCATTGGGAATCAGGGGGAAAGGAAAAGGGGCGGCGCTGTGAGGGCCACCGCCCCGTATTCTCGCGGGGAACGAGAACTCGTCTTAGCGGGTAACCGCCGCTGCCAGTCCGACCGAATTCGCCGTCACCGACGAACCGTAAGCGATCACGTTGCCGTTGTCCGCTGCCGCCCAGTCGGTTGCGCCGACCAGCATGCATTCGTACAACAGGATCATGCCGCCCGCCGAAGCGTGGACGTTCATGGCCTGGGTCATGGTCGTACCCGATGCAACCCCGGTCGGACAGTTCTCGAAGACGCACTTCCAGAACGTGTTCTCCCGGTCGAGGTCCCCTGAGTTCGCCGCTTTGACGAACAGGTGCCCCGCATTGTCCGAGTACGATTTGATCTGACACTCCTCAAAGCGGTTCCGCTTGGCCGCCGAGGTCATCAGAATCTCGCCGTTCGTGGTTGAGCGCGGCACCGTGTCCAGACCGATCACGCACTTGCGGAACAGGTTCTCCGCACCACCGGCAAGCCACAGGGAAGCTCCCGCCGCGTCGTCCGCGCCGGTTGCCGCGCCCATGCCCTGCATGTTCACGTTCTCGAAGTAGTTCCGCTGGCCCGTGACCTTGAGAGCCACCGGGTCCACCGTGTAGTCATCAAAGAGCGAGAAGTTCACGAACCGGCAGCCATGCGCCGATACCGTGAAGAGCGGCGAGAAGGTCCCGCCCGAACTCGGCCCCGTGAACCGCGACCGCTGGCCGTAGTGGACCGGAGCCCCGCAACCGATCAGGTTCGTGTACGGCTTGGCCCAATCGAAGGCCGCCGTCAAGCGCACCGAATGGTTGGTCGAGGTCCCCGTCGCCGGGCCGCCGGCCAAGAAGATCGTGTCGCCATACCCCGCCCGAAGACGGGAGTAGGCGGCTTCGAAATCGTCGTAGGGGCTGCCGGGCTTGCCGGTGCCCCCGTTGTTTCGTGTGGATGACGGGTCCACGTAGATCCCTTTCTGTCCGCGCACCGCCATGTTGTGCATCGCGCGATCCAGCCGTTCATCGAAGGTGTAGCTTGCAGATACGCTCATTTTTCCATCCGCCTCCTATGAGCCTCTTAGGAACCTTCCAGCGCGCCGACGATTCCTCGCCAGTCGAACTGTCCCTTTGCCAAGCGGAAGTCCACGGACCCCTCGTAAGAGCGATCCTTCATCCGGTATTCGAGTTCGGAGACTTCCACCTCCTGGCGGTCCCAGACGAACCGATGCATCTTCCGGCTGTTCGCCGTGCGGAAGATCGTGTAGTCGTCGTGAGTCGAACGGGTCAAGCCGATGACGCTGGCGATCATGCCCGAGTACATGCCGCCGTTGTTGCGATCGGTGTTGAAGGGCTCGTAGCCCATGTTCGGGCTCTTGATCTGGTTCCACAGAACCTCGCGCTTGCTATCGCACTCGACATGGAGCGGAGGCAGGGCCCGCATGATCCGACCCTTGTTGTCGTACTGCCGCTTGAGCGCGTCCACCGCGTCATTCAACAGTTCGACGCTGACCGTGCCGGTGAGCGAGTTCGACGCAAGAGCCGTGTTGTCTTCGGTGAGTTCCGCCGCTTCCGCATCGAGCGGGTGGCTCGCGCTGATGTAGGCGACCCCATCCGGCCCCGTGTTGGTGCCGGCCAGGTTGAAGAACTCGTTGACGAGGGCCTGGTCCCGAACGTCGTGGCAGAGGTCCCGAAGGTCCGTGCCCCACGTCTGAATCAGCACGCTCGCGTACTGGTTGTCGCGAATCGCTTCCTTCGAGAACGACACGAGCAGACCGTATGCCTGAGTCGAATACTCAGCGGTCCGCACCTTGTCGTACCGGCCTTCGGGAAGCAGTTCCCGCTCATCGACCGGCGAAGGGCCGACGGGCCGCGTGAAGTGAGCGATCTTGATGAAGCTCTGAGTGTCGGTGACCTTGTTGCCGCCGACGAGCATATCGCCCTCGGACGGAGCATGGTCCGCCTCCCAGAGCGCAATGCCCTTGAGAAGGTCTTTCCGGGTTGCCGTAGAGACTTGATTTGTGTTGGTTCCACCCATGGTTTTTTCCTTGAGTTGCGGCCAAAAGAAAAAGCGCCCTCATCAGGCGCTCAGTCCCCGTCTCTTGAGCCTTCGTGCTTGGTCTTACTTGACCCGGTTGGCCTCCGGCACAACGCAGTAGATGATGCCGAGCGTCAGGTCGATCCGAGTGCACTTGCCGTGCCCGGAGCCATTGGAATCCCACGCCCAGTCGCCAGTCGTGCGCCGGTACAGGCCGAACGCATCGCCCTGCATCGCCGCCGTCGGCGTGATCCAGGTGTCCGAGTTGTTCACGACCGGAAGTCCGATCTCCGTCTCTCCGCCAGGGACGCGCATCTCGAAGTCGAGAGCCTCTTGCGCCCCCGCTGCAACGCTTGAAGCGATGTCGTTCTGGAGGATGCAGATGTCAACCGTGTTGGTGAGCGCGCCGCCCGCAGTCCGGGCCACGTCGATGTATCCGTTGGAATCGACAGTCCCGATCTGGTTGCGAATGCCCGCTTTCGAGCCAACCCAGCCAGCAGCCGTTTTGCGGATGTCGGGGCTGTTCCGATCCTTGATTTTGAAAATGGGAGCTACGGCTGCCGCCATAAGCGCCTCCTATTGATGTCTCTTGGTCCTCGAAGGGACGTTATCCGTCGTGTTCTTTGGCGTTTGTCCCCGTCGCCAAAAGCTCTCGCTCCATCTCCTTGCCGCTGACCTTGCCCTCTTCCACCGGCTGCGGAGTCGCCCGCGCGTCAAGCCCCATCGGGGCGCTCACGTCGTCGCGGAAACCCTCGTAGAGCTTGGCCCGGCGATTGTTCCGCTCGACCTGGCGCAGTCGCTCTTCCTTGGGAATGATGAGATTGAAACTGCACCCGTCGGGGCTCATCTGCAACAGGTCCGGGTTCTCCGGCTTGTGGTAGCCCTTGCGCAGTTTCTCGTTGACGATCGACGCGCCCATGTTGCGCATGTTCGGGGTCTCGGTGACGCGGAAGAAATAGAGGTCCTCCCGCTTCATCTTTTCGTACGGGTGCTCCCGTTCGCCCTTGGGCGGCCGGCTGAACTCTTCCGGCTCGTTCCTATTCGTTCTCATCGGTTGATCAGTTCCTTGGCCTTTTCATAGTCGGCCTTCGTCGGTTTGTAGTCGCCACCCTTGGAGGCAACCA
>Ga0070749_10002378_pt1 | contig 12630 bp, 2 predicted proteins | sample VirMetDEL_Nov_18_FD_75180 | JGI IMG/M metagenome (GOLD analysis project Ga0070749, IMG submission 75180) | Aqueous microbial communities from the Delaware River and Bay under freshwater to marine salinity gradient to study organic matter... | ecosystem: Environmental > Aquatic > Marine > Coastal...
AGATTTATGATGTCGTTTGACAATATAGTCATGCATGGGGCTACAGATGCTGATGCACAACTTGCAAAAAACCTTGCTGAAAAATTCTTTGGTAGCGAATTACTAGGAACAATGTTAGGTAAAGACGGCAAGGGAACTAGCCACACAAAATTACTTGCAAGGCAAGTACTAAAAGACCTTAAAGACAGAACTAAAACGCCATCAGCAGATTCAAAAACTACTAGTATAACTCCTTCTGATCCTGAGGCTGTGGCTCCTGAGGTTCCTGCTGAAGCCCCAGCAGAAACTCCTGTTTTGCCTACTACGCAACCTACTGCTGCTGAGGCTCCTGAGGCTGTGGCTACAGATGTGCAAAAAATTATTGAAGCAGTAATGACACTTAGCCCAGAGCAACAAGCAATGGCAACTCAAATATTAGATGGAATGACGGAAGAAAATACATTGTTTAAATTAGAAACTCTTATGAGGGAAATCCCAGAAACAGTCGATGCCCTTAAAACAATCAAGGACTGTTAATTAAAGGAGAATCATATGTCAAGCGGATGTGATCCAAAATTTGTACAAAACCTTAGAGAAAGACTTGCAAAAATGGAAGCAAGCCCACAAGTAAAAGCCGTTTTTGAAAATCTTCTTAAGGCTAGATCCTATGTTACAAATGCCCAAATTGATGGTGTGATTGAAGGGATTAAATCAACAGAGTTTACTGAAGAAAACCAAAACAGATTAAATCAGTTGTCTGAGAAAATTATTCATGCGGACAAAGAAGAAGATATCCGATCCATTCTAACTAAGGATGAAAGAAAAGAACTATACACTCTTATTGCCAAGAAAGAGTTTGATAGAAGTGGAACAAGACTAGAGGAGATTCAGGACAATGTTATTGTTGTTAATGTATTGGAAAGACTTCAAGAGCAATTAGAATTAGCCCAGAATAATCGAGATGAAAGATCTATTGCTTTGATTGAAGGGCTTATTGCTAAAGTAAAGAATGCAGAATCTAGGTCAGTACTTAGCAAAAAAGCCTACGAAAGGGCATTAAAATTACAACAAGAATTACAAGAATCAAGAATAATAATCCGAATCCTTCAAGAAACGGCATTGACTGCTGGGAAAAAAGGCGAGAGGCGATCACAACTACTAGCCAAGAAAAGAGAAATAGAAAAGACAATTAAAAGACTTGAAAGAAGTTCTTTAGCAGAAAGGGATGAGGGAGGCAAAAAGGGGGAAGTACGGAGAAAATTAAAAAAAGCAAAGCAAGAAAGAAAAAGTGTTGTTGAAAGAATCAGAAAAATTGAAAAAGAAATGGAAAGCGAATCAACACCAGTAAACTCAATGATCTTGGAAGAAAGAAAAAGACAAAGAAGAATTGAAAGACTGTTTAACAAATCAGATATACGACAGTCAGATCTTCTTGTGTCAATGGCTGTAAACTCACAAAGGTATTCTTCTCCCCAAACAATCTATAAAGCAATTCAACAAGCAGAAAATCAAATTGACTGGACAAATAAAACACTAGACCAACTCATCAAAAGAAATAAAGAGAAGGGTATTGATGGAATAACTATTGGTGAGGCTGTTGTTTTGTTTGGTGAAAACATTACTAAGTCTAATATGAATCACAAAGACCAAGAAACATTTAATGAAAACCAAGCAAAAGCAATAATGGTTAAGTTTACAGATATTCTTAGAAATGAATCTATTTTCAATTCCAATAGAATTGCTACATTTGATATGTCAACATCACAAAAACTAAGAGAACAATTTCTTTTTAGAACATCATCTCAGTCTATTTATGATATGGGAATAGACAGTATTTTTGTTCCTAGTCGATCAAGAAAAGATGCACAGGATATAGCAAGTGAAAACGGATGGATGATTGGGACAGTCCCGCAAGAGCATAGATTTGAAAGTCCAGAAGAAGCAGTTAGAGTGATCCAAGAGTTATTAGGACGAATTAGAACTCTTTGGCTTGTGGATGGCTTCTCTGGATTGGTTCCTCTTGAGGTGATGGAGGGCATTTATCAGCAAGCAGTTTCAAATGGTGTTGCAAAATTATCTAGCAGAAATCCAATTATAGATTTTGAAAGTGCAATAGTCCTCAAGGATTCAGATGATAAACCTATTTTTGATGCACAAGAGTCAAAAGCCATCTTTAATAACATTATGTCTATTTTGGGTTTAACCCAAGATCAAATAAACTCAATGCCTGAGATACAGGATCCAGAACTTTGGGTTACAAATAAAGATGACATTGTTATTTTAGATATTGAAACAACAGTTGATGCTGATAAAAATATTGTTGCTGTTGGCTTGTTAAAGAAGGGCGAAGACTCCAGATCAGCAATTAGATTTGGTGCTACGGTAGATGGGAAAAGATCCATAATCTCGCCAGAACAAGCAAGAGCAATTCTCAGTGAACTAGAGGAGTTGCAGAATAACGGATTTAAAGTTGTTACATTTAACGGAAATAAATTTGACATCCCAGTTATACTACAGACAGCACTTAAAGGACTAGAGGAAGGCAGCACTGAGATTGATAATCTTAAGAGAATGGCAATGCGAATTGCCTTGCGATCAATTGATATGATGCAGTCTGTTGCCTCTCAACATAGTCGTGCTAGATCTCCAAACCTAGCTAACCTTGCTAAAGCCGCTCAAGACAGTAGACCAGAGGCAAGTAAGAAACTTAAATCAGAAGAAACAAAAGGAACCGATATTTCTAAACTTTGGTCTGAGGCAAACAATGGAAACCAAGACTCCAATTCAAAAATGCTTGAGTATATCTCAAAGGATCTTGAAGCAACCTTAGAAACATTTGATTCTTTGGTATTAAGATTTGAAGAAGGAATTGGAACAACTATTGATTTTACAAACGGACCATCTGAAAGATTTAAACCAATACCACTTGTTCAATCAATTTTTACAGCAATGGCATTTAAAAACGCAACATTGTCGTCATCCATTGATAGAGTATTTGGTGATTTTAATAACGGAATTACTGAAGATGCAATCAACATTTTAAAAACCAACAGCGTTACAGGCGTATCAAGTGAATCAAAAATATTATTTGATTTGTCTGAACTTGAAAACACTGTGACCCAATGGTTATATAGAGCAATGCTTTTAAATCCAGAAACAAAAGAAGCAATGTCAGTCATGCTTGACAATGCAAGACAAGAGATTGTGGAGGTAAAGCTTCCTTCAGCAGATCGTGCGGAAAGAACTGCACTTAGTATGTTAGAGGGATTGAGGAAAATACAACAAGAGCAGTTTAGAGAAAATAGGCAAAGATTCATTCTTAGTTATGACCAAAATGGATTTCCTCTTTTAACTGAAACCAGCAATCAAGAAAATGAATGGATTGAGGCTGCTGTTGAAGCATTTAATTTAGCACTTAGCGATTCCAAAAGAAGCCTAGAAAGAATTGGAAAGAAAGCTGGGTTTAGACGGATAAAGGAAAACGAGACTTCATCAAAGTACATTAAAGAGTTGATGGAATATTTTGTAAGGAGATTTAATCCAGAAGCAGTGAATGGACTGATTGATCTTGCAAACACTAATGTAGATTATATACCAGCGGAAAATGTAGGTTACGGCATATTCCAGATTATCAATGGTCATAATGGTGTCGCTGGAGTTCGATACAAGTTTGACTCAACAAAGGATGGGATCTATAGTGAAGACGAGGGTCTGGTTGAGAACCAAATAAGAAGACAAGAGGCAAGACCTGTGCGAGAGTCTCTTACTTTGGCAGAACCAGATAGAACAAGAGTTCCTTGGTTTTCTCCACTTGGTTTGGCTGCAATAACAAAAGCGTGGGATGACTACAGAATGAGAAGAAGAATCCATCACATCCTCACTTCTAAACTAAGCATTGATCAAGTTAAGAAAATGTTTGAAAGAATTAACACAGAACAAAGAGAGATCAATCCTGAAGATGTTCTTTATGGGAAGTATACCCCAAGGTATTATAACACCCCACCCATTAACAACCGTGCATTGTATTCAGTCATTCCATCACTTGACATGTGGAGAGAGCAAACAATGGAGGCTCTTTTTGACATCCCAACAATGTTGTATTCAATGACTCACGATGGATTTGCAACGCGAACAGACACAATAAGATTCATTCCAGATGAACTTGGTGAGGGTTCTTTAAGAGCCTTTCAAGCAATGTTCTTGTCCTCTGGATTACCAACAGGAAGCGTAACATTGGAGGGAGTTGCAGCAGTGATTGGTCACGTTGCCGCCTTCCCAATCACAATAGATACCGTCATGGATTCTATTAATCGTGGGCGAAAAATTGCAATTCCTAGTGAAGCGCTTGATTCAATAACAACGGTCAAGTATGACGCTAACTTTTCTGGTGCCCACATGATGGCTGCCACTATTGTTCAATGGTCAAACTCAAATCAAAGAACATCTATACTTGGAAAAATTAAAAGAGAACTTGGGATTGATCTTGTTAGGCTGGATATTGAAGGTGATGAGGGAGCAAGAATGAGACGAGAGAATGACCTATATGAAAGAACCATGCATCGAACTCTTGATGTCGTGGAAGCGGCAATAAGAAGAGGTGACGCAAAATTACTAGAAAGAAACAACCTTGATACTCAGAACCTGCAACTCCTTAAAAACTTTTTGCTTAAGGCACTTGAAGAGGGAGAGTTAAGAGAGATCGTTAAGGGTGCTGTTATTCCTCGCTTATATGAAGGTGGTCATAAGGCTGTCCTTGAAGGCATTGGGGATAAGATAAAGGGCCTTAATAAAAGTTTAGACCCATCGGTTCTTAGGACATTTAAAGATGTTCTTCTTAATAGACAAATTGCAAAAATTTTTAATGATGCCTTAGATATTAGTTCTACTTTGATTGAGGCAAATATTTTAGATCAGTCAATTGGAATAAGCCAAGAAGATAAGAAAAGAGTCTGGGAATTTATTGTTGGGTTAATTAACTCAAGGGAAAGAAGAGATCCTGTAAGAATTCTTGAAACTATGGCTATGAGCAATTACTTTGAAAAAGACATTCAAGAGCATCAAAAAGATATCCTAAGTGTTCTTGAAAGAAGAATTAGAGCAATTGCAGAACAAGAAGTGCCAACAGTTGATCCCAAAGACTCAAGACCTAGAGAAGACAGAGTAAAAGATAGGATAGGACAGCTTGTTGCGAAGTATAACAAAAGGATTAAAAGAGCCTTTGAATATTTAAACTCAAAGGATGTAGGTGGAAGAATAACTAGTGATGAACATTTTCACAACATTAATAAAATTCTATCAGAAGATTCCATTGAAGAAGTTGATCCAGAGACCGGAAAAACAGTAATCAAAAATGTGGCATACACAAGCAACACAAGACTTGCTGCTCTCAATGTTCACAATAGTGTGCCAAGAAGAATAAACGAGGCAGAACTTAATAACGCAATTGAATCACAGGGTCTTGATATTTGGGCAACAAATGAAGATGGCTCTATGCCAGATCACATGGGATTGGCTGGAAGAAATGTATTTACTGGATTTGCAAGCGATTCTTTTGTAGGCAGAGTGTTTCCAACTAATGGCAGGGGAACTAATTATATGGGTCCATCTCTATCTAAAACCCTTTGGGAGTTTGGGGATAGAATGCTAACTGTTGATGGAATGACTAATGAAGAGATAAGAGATTTTGTGGACACCATGATAGCAAGAGACATCATGATTAGAACAGCACATATGGCTACTCCTGAAATTGGGAATTATGATCCATCTTTGGAAAGCGCTGAAAGTTTCTTTAGAATGTTTAAACAAAGAAGTGATGCTGTTGATGAGATGTGGGAAACAAACCTTGCTAACGAACAAAGACTTGGAATGCGTGATGACCTAGATAGCAAAGAAATAATGAAGAATAGAATGAAGGCTGGTGGTAAAATAGCAGACATGAGGAGAAGACTTCTTGATCCAAATCGAAGACCAAACACACCAATAACTGAAACCTTTAAGGCAGCTAATTATATGTATGGTCCTGCTGCATTTAGACCCATGTTTGCATCAATGGCATTTAATGAAGTTGGGTCAATGTCTTTGATTGCTTCAGCCTTAAGAATGAGAAAGGCAGAAACACTTGCTTCATTTGGTATTGAAGACCCAAATGCAGATTTAACTAACATGGATCCAAATAAAATAATCCCATCCAGAGGTGCTGGGTATGCTAGCCAATTCCAAGCAGATGATATTCCATTTGTTCCAGAGCAAAGAGTATCCATTGGGTCTTTGTTTGCATTTGGCGATGAGGGGAATAGGCTTACTCAAAAGACAATTAAACTAAAGCAGACCTTGACACAGTTTGCAAGAGATACTGGATTAACATCGCTTATAAACGATGGTAATTGGGTTCGGTTATATCTATTGCATCGTGCAGAAAATGAGGGATTGAGTCCTTATTTTGAAAAACTCAGAGAAATTGGCAACAAGCCACATCATGAACTTGAGTTGAATTCTGCAAAAATAGAGTTTTTGTTTAATATGTTTTCCATTATCCAAATCCAATATGATGCAGCACATATAAATACAGATCTCACAGAACTTGGTCAGCAAATGGGATTTGATCCAAAGGAATTAAAGAATGAAGAGGGAAACCCTCTTACATATATATAGTTGTTTGAGCTTCTTTGGAAAAGGGGCGTAAGAAGCCTATCTTCATTGGATCAAGGACTTACCAACCAAATGAATCTGTATGCTTATGGAAGTCCTCAAGGATTGAAAAACCAAAGTGAAACATCAATTGCACCAGCAATGGGCATGATGGGAGAACAGGCATCAATGATGGGAACAGTTTTCTATAGCAGGGTTGCTACTGAAATTGTAAACAAATATGTGAAAGATAATAAATTTCCAATTAAAGGAACCTTCAAACAAGGAAACAAAACTTTTGTTTCATTGGGTGATGTTCAAAAATATGCAAATGAAACAAACCAACCAAATATTGTAGATGACATCATCAACATACTTCTTGAAAGCCCAGAGTTTAGGGATCGAGTTGCCAACACAATGGGCTTGTATTTGGTTGTCAGCCCAACAGGCGCTGCTCATTATGCCAAGAATACGGATTCTGTTGACCAAATTGAAAACGACCCAACAGCAAGAGACCTGCCTAACTTTATGTTTGGCAATTCCGCTTTAAGAAAAATGGCAAGTGATCCCAACACAAGGGTTGTGTTTACTCCTGAGATGCTTAATCAAATGCTTCTAATGCTTAAAAACTTTGGGACATTTCTCAATGCGGAAAACGCAGTCCTTGCTAACATGGCGGTCGGAACAGAAGTTTCAGTGGCACAAGAAATGGTTGGATATCAGCGTCAAGCATTCTATGAAATGCAAAGACAAAACATCATGGATGAGTATGACATACTTAACATGCTTCACATGGAAAGCAATAATCCTGAATTGAGGAGCATTGAAAACACAAAGATGAGGCAGATAACAGGAGTGCCTTTAGTCCTTGTTGACGGGAATTATCACATCCACAAGCAAATAACCAATGGTCTTACTGTTTCAAAAGACATGTGGACCCTTGCTTTAAGGCGTGCTATTGTTCAATTAGAAAGAAGAGGATCTAAGATTCTTGAAAGACCTGAAATCAAGGTGTTGGAAGATGCAATAAGCAAGGCAACCTCTGCCAACAAGATGGGAATCTTTGAAGCCAAGGCTGGTGTAATCCTAAGCAACATCCATACAACCGACAACCTTGTTAGAATGCAAACACTTAAGAGTTACTTTGGGGAGACTCTTACAGAAAAACAATATAATGAAGTATTGAATAAGGGCATAGAGATTGCCGAGACTTTGCATGCCGCATACACAAAGCCAACAGAAAGCATGAACCCATTCTTCTATTCTGCTCAAGCATTGGTAGAAAGAAGTGTATTTTTAAATGATGAATCATCTTATCAAGCCTTAGTTGATGATCCAAAAATGAATCTTATTCTTGGTGTTGAGACAGATGCAGATAGACTGCTTGCATCAAGGGCAATCCACGCAGCATTAAGATTCCCACATGCAACTGATTTAACAAGTTCACCCAGAGACCAATCGCAATTTACAAATGAAGTCCTTTCTTTGATGGATCATGAAACATTTCAAGGCGAGTACCCAGAAATTGCAGCACAAATTCAAGAACTTGTCAGCAATGATCTTATAACTGAAGAAACAGCAGAGTTTTATCGTGGTCTTGTTGGAGCAATCTTAAAAAGAAACCCAGAAATGGGACAATACCTGTCTTTTGCTGTGGATCAAAGCCTTGATCGTGCAGGAAAGTTTACAAAAATTGGTAGAACTTACCAAATTAGGTTTGGAAAGGGACTAAAAAAGAGATCATCCGCCGATCAGATACGAATATTAGCCCATGAAATGACTCACCTTGCCAGAGCATTGTATATTGAAACAGATGGAGACACTTATAGAGAACTTGTTGCAATATTCAAGAGCAATGCAGGAAAAGATTCCATGAGAACAATGCTTGGAATCATGCGAGAAGGAATGGTTGAGGGATTTGAAGATGAAGTTAACTATTATATGTCAAATGTTGAGGAGTTTTTGGCAGAATGGGGATCTTATCTTGTCATAAACGAGTTCTTTATGAAGACTGGAGTTTTGCGAAGGTACGAAATGAAGAACGAAGGAGTCAACAAAGCAACAAGTTTCTGGAGAAGAGCATTCAATCGAATCAAAAGAATCTTTGGAAGCATTATGATTGGGTTTGACACGATGAGAACCGAAAATCCAGAGATTTATCATAGGATGAGAAACATCTTGGACAGCATGTTCTCGTTTACAGCAACAGAAGCAACACGAACAATAGCAAATCTTGACCAAGAATTTGATATGGGAATCATGAGGGACATTGAAACATCACCGTGGAAGACAGAACATGAAGAAGCACAAGCACTTGATGTTGCAAAGAAAATCGAAATCATCATGAACTCATCCACAAATAAAGAATATGATGTTGCTTCCCTTTCCAGCGATCCTGAAAACAAAAAATTATTTAGAAAAACTCTTCTTGGTCTCTCTGAATGGGAGTATCTAGTTACAATTGATAAGTTAAAAGAAGACAAAAGAGGAATTGATTGGGAATCTTTAAGAACACCAACAGAACAAAAGGCAGTAGTTGAATACATTCTTAGGAAGGTTTCTAGAATTAGAGGGTTGAGAATGGATGACAAAGAAACTGTGGCTGGAAAACTCAGATCTTTGTTTTCAGATGCCGATCTTCTTAGGGAAGGAAGCGACTACAATTTGCAGGAATCAAGAGCAAGGGTTGAAAAAATTGTTGATTTTCTTGTAAACAAAGGAACATTTGGCGCAATTGGTTTGGTTGACAATCAAATAAACAGCACTTGGAACTCGGTAATTCCTTCTATTGTTGCCTTATCATTTCTGTTAGACCACACATCTGGTGTAGTAGACGGAAGTTTTAGATCCTTTGATCAACTTCCAGACATGAACTCAGCCGCCAGATTTAAAAGAATGATTATTCAACACTTTGAATTGCAATGGACAGCCGTAAACAACAAGCACAGAGATAGAGCAGGAGCTGTAAACCAAGCAGCAACCAGAATGATACTTGGCGATAACAGAACAAGATCTTCATTTTCAGATTTAAGTGAGGAAGAATTTAAATCTGCCGTGCTTCTTGCTGAAAGTTACAAACAAGCTGCTTCTCCATTTATTGAACTGTCTTTTGGAGAGGGTCTTAAAGCGGCTACATCAGAAATACACCCATCAGGATGGGCTTTTGTTGTTGAAAGAGATATGATGGGATCAACTGACAAAGATGTGCAAGACAAAGTAAAAGTAGCAGTTGATGGCTTATACACAATTCAAAGGCAAAAACTAGAAAACAATTTAAATCTAAGCGGAAACATTGATATCCCATCTCTTGTTGGATCTGGAATTCTTCCTGTGATCTTAAGAGACAAAGCACTAGGCAATCAACCTGTTCTTGATTGGTTAAAAAATGTAAGAAGCATACTTGCCAAAGAAGGAGAAGGAAGCAGCGATCCAAGAGTGCAGTTCTATCTAATGTGGGATAAGGTTGCCGCAGACGAATGGGCAAGGTCAAACCCATTAATCAACAGGGATAGTTGGGGCAACGGACAAAATGAAACATCTCTTATCTTCTATGTTGAAGCAATAAACAAAATCATAAGAGAAGCCAACAGCGGAAGACTAACTTGGAAACAGATAATGCCATCCGATTCCAGCAGAATGAATGTACAAGCATTGTTTGATAAGATTCGATCAACCTTAAATCCATCAGACACAACAATAGTGTCTGAAAACATGTCAAGAAATAGCGATCTTTTAAGAAGAAACTCAACAGGAAGACCAAGGCAAACAAAACCATATCCATATATCAACAAAGACACTCCTGTTGGATATCACATTCAGATGCTGATGGATGCAGCAGGAAACACTGCATACCTCCCAACGAATAGCACAATCTCACTGACAATTGATGATGTCTTCCTTGACAATACAGAGGAGTCAAGAGCAGCAAGAACTATATTTTCCCATGACACAAGACAAGTTCTTCGTGGCATTGGATCATCACTAGGACTTCAGGCAGCAAGCCGAAATGCGATTCGTGGAGTTTCTGGCGTAAGGGGATTGGATTTCAAAAAAATTACCCACATCATAAGAACACATCTTGAAAACCAAGTTTCTTATTTTGGCGCTGATGGAGCCAAGGCTGGCATTGACAGCATACAACAGAAGAAGATAATACAAGCAATCATGGATTCTCTTTCAATATTAGACCGTAAGTATGATGTTATGGGTGGCGTTGCAGAGAAGTTTGACTCTTCTAGAATGAATCGGTTTGGCGAAGGAGCCGTTAACACCTTTGGCAATGCCACTGCACTTGCATGGGGACAGAACCTTAATCTTGCCACCCTAACAACAGAAGTTCCACAAGCACTTATAACAAGCCTTCTTAGCGGAACAGGAACATTCCCAGCAATGGCAGACATGCTTATGTCCCTTATTTCCCAACTAAGATCTCTCTTAAGACCCCTAAGTCGCCTAGAGACAGATAATGTTCTTAGGGCAACAGCATACGCTTTGTTTGATTTGGATCATTCTGCAAGAACAGAAGGAATTGAGACAGACATTGTTGACAACAAGGGCGGCAAACTTTCAAAAGCGTGGAGATGGTACAGACGAACAACCCAAACCATGGCAATGGCAACGAAGCAGGCAACAATGATGACGGCTGCTAGATATGCTGCCAATAACCTAGGAACTCTTATGAGAATAAGAGAAGATGTTTTAAGTCTAAAATCACCAATGACTCTTCAAAAAGCCAAGGAAATCATTCAAAAGCACAAAGCCAATATAACTCCTCTTATGCTTAGGACCATGGCTGAGTCTAACTTCTTTGGCGGGAAGAATCTGGAAATACTGATTAAACTAATGAAAGAAGTTACAAGAACAAGCAGAGATGTTCCAGATATTGAAGGGATGAAGGCATTTGTTCTTCATGCAACCAAGATTGAAAAAACCGAGTCTATAGAAATAGATGGAAGCCCTTATTCCCAATTTGAAGCATTAAACGCAATCAATGCGCTCATAGATTTCCAAGTACGGTACTCAAACCTATCAATGGTTCAAAGCAATCCAATGGATGCGCCAACAGAAGAACCTTGGTATAAGTGGTTGTCAACCATATACAGAACATATCCTCTTCTATTTGGAACCCAGTTTGTTTTTAGGGATTCTGCAAGACTGCCAACAACCCATCTTGTTGTGCGTGGGATTTCATTGATGTTCCTAGACCTGTTTTACAACTTAGTGTTGGCATGGCTTGGCGGATGGTTCTCATACAATACTTTGGAAAACCTATGGAAGCAAGACAAAGAAGCATTTGTAAAAACCTTGTTTGCATATGCTGCAAGGAACCCAGTGTTTGGCAGAGGATCTTCAGATCTCATGATGCTTTTGAGCAATGTCGCAGGAACCGGAAAAGCATATCCACCCGGTGGGGTGCTAGAAGCAGCACTCAATACCGAACCACTTGGAATTGCCGCTTCGCAAGGTCTTATCAGATCTGCAAAAAGAGCAATAGAAGCCTTGATGGAAACCGATGCATCTGGAAACTGGAAGCCTAACATAGAAAACGCTTGGTGGGAACTGTACAGAAGATCGGGTGCTGTTATGAGGGCAACTCTGCAATCACTTGGACTTGTGAACCCCCCATCAAGGGGACAGTCCAGAAGACAGATAACTAATGGATATCCAGTATCTCCTTTTGAAGCTTCAGAAAAATTTATTAATAGATATTCTGGAAATGATGTAGCAATAGAGCAACTTAAGGAACTGTTTCCATTTATTTTAGAAACACCTGATAAACAATTACGAGAAAGACCATTAAGAAGATCCACACCACAAATGCCAATAGAATCTCAATTAATGTTCCGTAGAATGCTTGAGGATCGCGAGAAGGAGTTCAAGGCTACCCAGACACCCTCAGCGCCACAAAGCCCAGCACAGGGCATTTCCGTGCCTCCTGCGGCAAATCAACCACAACAGACCCCAGCCCCTCCCCAATCTGGATCTAGGGCTACAACACCAGCCACACCCCCCAATATTTAAGGA
>Ga0070749_10002379_pt1 | contig 12630 bp, 18 predicted proteins | sample VirMetDEL_Nov_18_FD_75180 | JGI IMG/M metagenome (GOLD analysis project Ga0070749, IMG submission 75180) | Aqueous microbial communities from the Delaware River and Bay under freshwater to marine salinity gradient to study organic matter... | ecosystem: Environmental > Aquatic > Marine >...
AGAGAAAATTACCAGACCGTCCACGACGTATCCCAAGAAATAAAATTACTCTATACACTAATTTTATTACCCTGAGAAGGGATCGTACTCTGCAGATGTTGCTTGCTGCGATCCGTGGAAGCCAAGGCGCGACGGGTAGACCGGGAATACGTAGGTCAGCGCCAGAGCGTCCGCCAAGTCCGGCGAGGGCAGCCCCCGCTTCTTCGCGTCCTCCTTGCTTTCCAGCTTCAGCTCGTTCCTCAGCGTGTAGCCATACTCCAGCCCCGTCAGGTCGCTGAACAGATCGGGATCGTCGGGCAGCCGGATGCCGTCCTTAATGGCGTCCCGCAGGTTGCCCCACATCTGTGCGCGCAGGTTGGCGTAGCCCGGCTGGGTCGCCTTGCTGCCGAAGTTGACCTCGATCACGTCGAGCCCGAGCTGCCGGCATCGATCGACGACACCGCCGCCCACGCCGCCACCGTCGATGAAGATGGCGTCAGGGGTCTTTTGCCGGGCGACCTCGGCGACCTTCGAGGCCAGCGTCATGGTGTCCACGCCCCGGAAGGTATGCACGCCCTGGCTCTCGGCGTCCCGCCCTTGCCGCAGGTAGATCACGCTCTGGTCGCTGCCGAACCGTGCCACGTCGACCCCCATAACTAGCGGATCGTGCGGCTGCACAGCGACCTCTAGGCCGATGCAGCCACGAACGTCGGCCGTGGCGATGAACTGCAGCTCGCCGGCTGAAGGGAACTGGCCAAGCACGCGGACCCTGACGAAATCGCTGTCGACGCCGTAGTCCTTGATCCACTCCTCGAACAGCCGCTTGTTGGTGATCCTTACGTCCCGGCTGTCGATGTGCCGCCGGATGTATCGGTGCCGGAAGCGGCCAACCATGTTCTCGAAGAACCGGCCCGTGTTCCGCGTCGGGTTGCCGAAATCGAACGTCATCGGCTCGCCGTCGGTCAGGCCGCCCTCGCGGACCTCGAATATCTTGTCGGGCACGGCGGACGCCTCGTCGAAGATGTAGAACGGCGTGGACTGGGCGCTGTGCAGCCCGGCGAACGCCTCGCTGTTCTCCTCCCGGCAGGTCTGGGCGTCGACCCGCCACGTCTCCCGATGATCGTTGTGGTACATGTTCATCGAGCCGCCGCCGCTGTTTAGGTGGTACCAGTGCCTCGTGATGCCCAGGTGGTGCCACTTGGCCAGCTCGGCCCACGTCTTGGTGCGGAGCTGCTCAGACGTGTTCGCCGTCACGATGCCCTTGCAAAACGGCCGGGTGTCCATGATCCAGCGGATCAGCCACGCCGTCAGAGCGGACTTGCCAATGCCGTGGCCACTGGCCGTGCTGAACTGAATGGGGTCGACCGCCGTCCTGCCGTCGAAGCCGCGCCGCCGGACCTCGGCCCCCAGGTCGGTCAGGAAGGCCCTAGCCCAGTCGTCGGGCCCCTCAAACCCTTCGAGCTGCCCCTCGCCCCAAGGGTAGCTGAACAGGACGTGGCCCAGAGGGTCGGCGTAGAACTCGGCGATGGCGTCGGCCAGATCGTGGTCAGAGGACATCGAACAGCCTGCGGAGTAGGTACGACCTGACCACCGACAGCAGGAAGTAGCACGCCGTGATGATGGTCGCGTCGGCCGCCGTCGGTTCCAGACCGAGCAGCGGCAGGGCGGTGAAGGTGAACACCCACGACACGGCGATGCCGACCACGCTGTTCGCGACGGCCTCGCAGAAGGCCATCTTGCGGGACTGACGCCGCCTCAGCATCGGCCGCTGGCTAAGGTGGGGAAGGCGCAAGGAACCCAGCCTATCTCGGAGGAGCGGATAGCCCGGCCGGTCACGGGGCACACAGCAAACGCGACGGTCCTCTCCCAGACCAGCACGCTGCAGCCCTCGCCGTCATCCCCCAGCTCTACCTGAATGTACTCCAGCGCGTCGTCGAACGCGTGCTCGATGTCGACCGGATCCAGCACGATCATCGGGGCCACCATCCAGTTGGTGTGGCCGCTGTCATCCAGCTCGTACTCGTCGAACATCGCCTCAAATAGGTTCATAGTCGGCCTCTGTGGGCCGGTGCGCGACGGGCGCTGGGCCGCTGCAGGCGTAGGCAGGGTGCTCAGGATCGCTGCTGGTGGCCAATTCCTTGGCCCCGCAGTGGCTGCAGATGCGCATCCGGCCTGCTCCCGGTGCCGGCTTGCCCCACAAATGCGGCACCGGCCGAGAATGCGGGTGAGCCCCTCGCGCGTATTCGTCGCGGTTCATGCGGCTGACCTCGTGCCTTTACATTTCCACCGCTTGCGCGACAGGCGCAGCGGAGAGTTGGGGTCTTTGGCCGCGCTGGGATGGTCGCGCATCTGGCCGGCGCTCCGGGCGCAGTAGGCGTCACCCTTCGACGTGCCCGGCTTGACCCTTGGCCCGCCGCCCTTGGCCTGCCCGGCTTGTCCGTAGCTAACCTTCTTGCCGCTCGCAGTGATCTTGACGCGGGCCTTGCCCTTCGCCGGCTTAGCCACGACGCACCCGCTTCTTCTTCGCGCTGTCCTTGAACGCCTTGTCCGTCGGAGCGCCCTCGTCGCCCGGCTTGCGCATCTTCTCGCCGCTGCCCTCTTTGATGCGGACCCGTTTGCGCCTAATGTTCTCGTAGAGCCCCGGCTTACTTGCCATATTTCACCCGCCGCTTCTCCGAAGCCTCGACGGCGCGGCCCTGCTTTGCAGCCTTGGACTTTCCGCCCTCGCCGGCGTAAGCCTTGCCCGACTTGCCCCACCGGTAGGCGGTCTTCCCATCCTTAGTCGTCTTCGTAACCGGCATCAGTCTACTCCCACGACGCGCAGCCGCGCGACACGATCACGGCCTGCCTGCAGCCGGTCGGTCAACGCATTCACGTCGATGTTGCGGTTTTCGTTGATGTTTTCGCTCGGCAGCACCTTGACCAGCAGCGTGGCAAACGTGCGCGGTTCGTCGGTGGCCAACATGTGCAGGTAGTCCACGCCGCCAGCCCGCTCGAATGCCTCAATAATCGCGGCCTTCATGTCTCGCGTCGTTCTGTTAGGCGTGCCCTTCTGCCGCCCGCCCGTCTTCCTGCCGTCCTTGGTCGCCATTTCTAAATCCGTCTAGTTCAGACCTCAAATAATAGCCCAGCGCGCTGCATCAAGTCGAGCAACGTGTTCTCCTCCAACAGGTACAGACGCCTCGACCTGTCCTGCCTGACGACCAGCAGGTCAGCGCCGTCCTGATCCAGCGCGTCGTACAAGAACTTGTAGCCGCTCTTCTTGCGCTTCGCCTCCATCGTGTAAGGCCCCAGCTTGATGTCGCCCTCGAGATCCTCGCCGGCCTGTTTGAACGCGCCACTCCCGAAAACCCGGCGGACCTCAGCACCGGCGTCCTGCCAGAACAGCACCGTTTCCCGCTCCAGTTCGTACCCTCGTTTCTTATTTCGGTTGGGCATAAGCAAGCCTCCTATGGGGCTTGCATGCCAATAGCATAGCCCCTATAGGGGCGTGCAAGCATGCAAGCAAGTTTTTCGCAGCAATATCAAAGACATAAGCCAGCTTGCACGCACTTGCATGCCCAACTTGCACGTGCAAGCTTGCATGCAAGTTTTTTCTCAGCAATATCAATGCCTTACCCCCGTTTAACTAACGTGCAAGCGCTCAACTTGCATCATGCACTAACGTGCAAGCTGAGTGTCAGACCTGCCGGCACTTGAACGTCCACCTACCCGTAGTCCGGCGGCGTTCGTCGAGGACCAACTCGACAGTCCCGATGCTTGTGTTAACAGGCTGCTGGAACATGTCGTACAGCTTCTCCATCAGGCCCGACGGCATCCTGTCTGCGCTGCTCGGCCACCCGTCGTCGTCCCTCATGCTGTCATGGACATCAGAGGCCGCGTGGTCGCCGTAGCCGCAGATGCCGATAATCTGCTCCGCCAGATGCAGCGCCAGCACGGCGTCGCCGCCCGACACTGACATCGAGTTCAACGCGTCCCCCTTGCTGCTGAGGTGGCAGACGCCGATCTCGAACCCCTCCGGCAGTTCGCAGCCCTGGAGCTCGTACACGATGGGCTGCAGCGGGCTGCCCTCGCGTATTTTGCCGGTATCGAGCACGATCCACCGCCCCAGGTTCTGCTCCAGCGCGTTCTTGCGCCACTCCTTGCGGTCGTTGCCTCCGGCTGGCATCCAGTGGGCCAACGTGAAACCGCAGTCCAGCGCGCTGTAGATCGCTCCGGAACCACGCCACGCGCTGCTGTCCGCTCTATACCAGTCGGGGTCTTTCGATCGATCCTTGGGAGTGTGGTGAGCGTGCATGACGGCAGCGCCTGTCATCGACGTGATCAGCAAAAACGCCTTGGTCAGCATCGCAGCGCTGCTGGCGCTGTTCTCGTCCATCGCGTCCGACAGCGTGATGTACGGATCCAGGATGATGAGCTTGGCACCCGTCTGCCTAGCCCAGCCTACGATCTTGGCCACGCTGTCCTCGTCAATTTCAGGCGTGCCAACCTCGTTTAACGCGATCAGGCGCAACATACCCTCGGTCTTGCCGCGCACTGAAACGCCAAGGCTGTGCGTCAGCCCCATGTCGACGGCGGCGGCCTTCAGCCGGCGCTTGATGTCGGCGACGTGTTCCTCGTTCGCGATCCACAGCGTGGCCTCTGGCTGCGCCGCTTTAGGCAATCCCATCCTCTCAGTGCAGCCCGCCGCCAGCGTAATAGCAAGCGCCGCCAGCCACCGCGTCTTGCCGACGTTCGACGTACCACCCAACGAGGTAAGGCCGCCGGCCGGAATCATACCCTCGATAAGCCAGTCGATCGCCGGCAAGCGTTCGAGGTGCAGGCCCTCGACCGTGATGGTCTCGAGCTCGGTGCTGTCAGCCGCAACGCGAGCCTCGATGTCGGCTGCCGTCGTCTCGCGCTGCGGGCCAATAGGGCGGGCACGGGGCACCTCCATCAACGGCTTCTCCGCCAGCAGGGCCTCGATCACGTCGTCGTCCAGATCGGCCGACCGCTTCGCCGCCGCGCTATCGACCAGCGCCTCGATCTTGCCGCGCCGGTCGAGCCAGTCATAGTGCCTGGGGTGAGCCGCATCCGCAGCCTCCGACGCGCCCATCAGCGCGTTAAGCACGGCGACCTGCTCCTCGCGGGACAGCAGCCTGCCGTCTTTGCGCCGCTCCGGAAGCCGCATCGACAGCGTGCGAAGCGCCGGATACAAATCCTCAGCAGTGCGGATGCGCTCGACCAGCTCGTCGTCGGTCGCCGCGTTCCACGATGTAGCCGTCAGCTCCCCGCTTCCGCCCTTCTGCACCATGATGGCACGCAGCACGTCTAAAGGGAACTTGGACACCGGCACGTCGCCGAAGACTTCGTACCCAGGCGTCCCCGGCCAGCAGATGTAGCCTGCTCCGCCGGCCTTAACGTCAACGCCCTCCGCGAGCTGCGTCGGGAAGCGTATCCCATCGACGTGGCGGAACACGAAGTGCAGGCCCTTGGACCGCGTCGAGTGCGCGCGCGTCTCGCGCAGCCAGCCCTGGTTCGCCTCGAACCATTGCTGCACATGCGGGCCCTTATGCAGGTCGACATCGATGCACAGCAGCCCGGACATCGCGCCCATCGGCACGGCGATCTCCTTCGCCCTGGGGTGTGAGAACAACTCGATCACCCTGTCCGGGTCAGTCGTCGCTATTTTGTAGCCGCCTTGTCCGGGGCCAACGCCGAGCTCGGCGTTAGACCACGCCGGCACCTTGTCGCATGTCGGAAACACCGGCAGGCCGGAGGCCGCAACGTCAAGCGCCGCCTTGATTAGCGGCGGCCGAGTGTCGTATAAATCATTGGTCGGTGGCATATTAGTCCCCTCTCATGCCTCGCGATAGCCGGCGGTCCTAACCCGCCGCATATGGAAATCTAGCCCGGCCTCGTGCCGGGCTAAATTTATGTGTACACCCGAGGTGGCACGCCGGACAATCCCCTCACGACGCCGTGTTGTGAAGCATGGTCGGTCTCCTTGGTTGCCCACCGTATGTGAGGTGTCGTCATAGCCCCCTAAAATTTTTTCGTGAGGTACTTGCAATCCTGATTGCAGCGCCCATATCATGGGGACACCAACCCAAGGAGACCTCAGATGCGCACGAACGTGAAGAACCTCCCCGCCGACCAGACCTACTTCACCAGCCACGGCTACAGCGATGACGGTGTCTGGGTCGTCGTGAAGCGCACTGCTAAGACGGTCACCCTCGCTCGAGTCAACTGCAAGCCCGATCCTGAGTTCACGCCTGATTTCCACGGCGGCGGCTTCCTCGCGCACTGTTCGAACCAGTCCGATCAGACGTGGTTGTTCGACAAGATTGAGACTACCTACACGATCACCGCGCGCCTCACGAAGAACGGCTGGCGGGGGGACGGCACGAAGTTCACCGAAGACCGCGCGTGGCGGTTTTACGATTACAACTTTTGATCGCCGGGGGCTTCGGCCCCGGCACCCATCGAGGAGACCTGACATGACCTACTACACCAGCACCTTCGACCGACCCGTCGCCGCGCAGAACGACGACATCGACCTGATGCTCACCATCTCTAAACTGGCCCGCACGATCCACGAATTGCCGCGCAGCCCCTTTCGGGCTGCTATCGCGGAGGCTATCTGTGACGCTATCCGCGTCGCCGGCAAGAACCTTAATCACCACGCGGCTCAGAACGAGGTCCGCGACTTCTGCGACTACGTCGACGACCCGACGCTGGATCGCGACAGTATTCGCGATCTGATCACCGACTACATCGACGCTGCGAACTGGCTGGTCGAGGAGAAGGGGTGATGCTGTACCCGGAACTGTTGAAACAGCAGATCAACAGCGGCGGCCTGACTAAGAAGCAGGCCTACGATTTCTTGCTCGAGCACGGCGTCTACCCGTGCAGGGCGATGGAGATGCTCGGCGAACCGCTTGACGCTGACGAAGGCCCTGACGTACAAACCTGACACGAGGTGATGAGATGAAGCAACTGCTCCCCCACCAGATCGAGGACGCCAAGTTCCTCGCCTCCAAGGCCTTTGCCGGCAACTTTTCCGGCATGGGCAGCGGCAAAACGCTGACCGCCCTTGAGGCCTTCCGGCTGACACGCGAACTGGTGACCGATCAGGTGATCATTGTCGGCCCGCCGATCAGTTTGCGCATGTGGGCCTCCGAGTTCGAGGCCTTCTTCCCAGGTGACAAGGCCCAGCTTGTCAAGACTGGCAAGGTCAAGATCGACGGCGGTGCCACTGCGCTGGTCATGTCTTACGAGATCGCGACCAAGCGTGCCGCCGAGTTGTTTCAGCTTAAGGCCCGCGCTTTGATCCTCGACGAGGCTCACGCCTGCAAGTCGGTCAAGGCCAAGCGGACCAAGGCCATCCTCGGCAGCGGAGGTCTCGCCAGCAGCGTGCAGCACTGCTGGTTCCTGACCGGCACGCCGGTGACCCGTTGGAACGACGACCTCTACCCGTTCCTGTGCCGGGCCGATCTGGCTGGTCTGCGCACTCGCTGCGGCGGCACGCATATCGACCGCTTCAACCTGCGCTACACCATTGTGCAGAAGCGCCAGTTTCCCGGCGCGCGGTACCCCACCAAGATGACGGTCGGCAGCCGCAACACCGATGAGTTGAACGGCTGGCTGTTCGACGGCGGCCTCGCCGTTCGCCGCGAACTGTCCGAGGTCTGGGCTGCGATGCCTCCGCTCACCGTCAACCGTCTGGAAATCGGGCTGTCGATGGACGACGAGTTGCGCGATATCCTCGCCGGTTTCAAGACGCAGGCCCAGATCGATCAGGCCGTCGCCGCGAATGACGAACACATTGCCACCGCCCGCCGAAAGATCGGCGAGGCCAAGGTGCGCGAAGCCGCAGCCGAGATTCGCGACCGCGTGGCCAGCGGTGCCGGTGCTATACTCGTCGGCGCTTGGCATACCGGCGTCATCGACGCGCTGGTCTCCGAGTTGTCGGACCTGCGGGTCGCGGCTCTCGACGGCCGCACCAGCAGCAGCCGCAAGTCGGAACTGCAGGATGCATTTAACAACGGCGACCTCGACGTGCTGGTCGGCCAGATCGCTGCGATGGGCGTGTCCTTGAACCTGCAGCATGGCGGCAACCGCATCATTGTCGTCGAGGAGGACTGGAGCCCGGCGATTATGGACCAATTTTACGCCCGATTGCACCGCATTGGCCAGACCGAGCACGTCCATGTCGACATTCTGCAGTCGGACGACACGCTGTCTCAGGCCGTGGCCCGCATCGCCTCCGCGAAGCGCCGTGCCCACGCCACAGCGATGGAGGTCGAACATGCTTAAAGCAGTCGTCTTCGGGTTTCTGATTGTGTTTTCGCTCCTGCTGACATGGGAGCACCAACTCAGGCTGGACGCCGTCGAGTACCAAGAATGCGGCGGCGTCTGGTGCGAGGCGAAGGAGAGACCGGCCTGGGTCACGGGGAGGGCCGCGACATGACCGCCTACTACAACGAATTAGACCCCTACGCCGCTGCATGGCTGCGCAACCTGATCGCCGAGAAGATGATCGCACCGGGAGAAGTCGATGAACGATCTATTGCCGAAGTTCAGCCCGGCGATCTTGCCGGGTTTGCCCAATGCCACTTTTTCGCCGGCATCGGCGGCTGGAGCCTCGCCCTGCGGCTCGCCGGATGGCCCGACGACCGGCCTGTGTGGACCGGAAGCTGCCCCTGCCAGCCCTTCAGCAACGCCGGCAAGCGCGGCGGAACCGCCGACGAGCGACACCTGTGGCCCGAAATGTTCCGGCTCGTCCGCGAGTGCCGCCCTGGAATCGTCTTTGGCGAGCAGGTTGAGAGCGCGGTTCGGCACGGATGGCTCGATGGAGTATTCGGAGACCTGGAAGGCGAAGGTTACGCCTGCGGGGCGGCCGTACTCGGCGCACACAGCGTCGGCGCGCCGCACATCCGACAGCGGCTGTGGTGGGTGGCCGACGCCGGACGCGGCGGCGATGAATCTAGCGGATGCGAATTGGGAGCAGAGGCGGGCGAAGATCAAGGCCGAGAAGAAGAACGGCAACGGCTTCGGCCTGACTCTGGGCATGGCCGCTTCGATGGCCGGCTGGCCCACCCCCATGGCGGGCAGCCCCGGCACGGAGGCCTACAACCCGGCGGGCAACACGGACAGCAGCTGCAAGACGGTCGATCTGGTGTCGGCCTGGCCGACACCATCGGCCCGCGACTGGAAGGGCGCGACCCTGGAGAAGTGGGGCACGAACGCGAGGCCGCTGAACGAGGTGGCGGCGCTGGCGGGGTGGCCGACGCCTTGCGTTGTGGAGCCGAACACGGACCCGGACAAGGTCTGGGAGCGGAAGAAACGGCTGACGGCGAAGACGGGCGTCTACCGAGGCAACGACTGCGGACTGGGTTCGAAGGTGCATCTGGCTTCTGGTCCGCCTTCGACCTCGTCCCCTGCCGCGACGGAAAAGCGCGGCGCGTTGGCGCCGGCATTCAGCCTCTGGCTCATGGGGTTCCCGCCCGAGTGGGAAAGCTGCGCGCCGCCGGCAATGCCATCGTCCCGCAAGTCGCGGCGGCCTTCATCGAAGAAAGCCAGTCGGTGATTGCTTTCCATGAATGCGGCGGCGTCTGGTGCGAAGCGAAGGAGAGATAAGATGAGCGTGCGCGATGCAGTGCTGCGCGGTGCCGATATCCACGAATCCCGGAAGGACTGGGGCTTCGACCGCACAGCCTATCTGAACAGCTCGGAGGCTGACGCCTGCATCCGCAGCATATGGTACTCCAAGCACCGTCCGGTGGAGGCAGCCGCGCAGGATTGGGGGTATGCCCGGCGCGGCCACGCTGTCGAGCGTTACATCATCGACAGCCTGTCGACTCTGAACGACGTATCCCTCGACCTTGCGGGCGCTGATCAGCTCAGCCTGCAGGACGATGAGCGCCGTCTATCTGCGACACCCGACGGGGTCATACGCTTTGGCGACGGGGATTGGTTGGGCCTCGAAGTCAAGTCAATCGACCCTCGTACTAACACCGGGCGTCTGCCGAAGCCGGCGCATATCACCCAGATACGCATCGCGATGGCCCTGCTGAACCAGCAGCGTGGATACAATCTCAAGCAGGGCTACCTGCTGTACGTCGACGCCTCGAACTTCAACCGCATGTTCGAGTTCGTCGTCGACGCCGAAGACCGCATCCTCGATGTCTACGCCAAGAAGGCCAAGCGGGTGTTTTCGGCGGTGACGGATACCGTCCTCGACCGCGAGGGCAAGCGCAGCGGCGAGTGTAAATATTGCCCCTTCACCGCTTTGTGCGGTGTCGCGGCTGAGGACAGCAGGACGCCGCGCCCCCAGGCGCGACCTGCTGGTTTTGACGCCACCGTGCTGCGCTACGCTGAGCTTCAGGACACCGAGGCCGCCATCAAGGCGGAGAAGGACAGGCTGAAGGAAGATATGAAATCAGTTCTGCAGACCGCAGGGCACATGGTTGTCGGCAACATCGAGGTCTCGATGTCGCTGACCAAGGGACGCGCCAGCCTTGATCGTAGGGCTGTCGCGGCGGCGGGGATCGATCTGACCCCGTTTGAAACGGTGGGCGATCCTGTGGAACGCCTGATTGTAAAACGTGTTAACTGAGGTGACCGATATGACGACCAACGCACTTTCGATCTTCATCAAGACTGCCAACCTCCCCGCCTTTGACGAGGAGGCCATGGCCGCTGCCATCGACGCCAGCCAAGAAGAGGAGGGCTACGCGCAGGGCGGCGGCCTCACGTTCATCGACTTCTCGGGGAAGATGAACCAGTACCGGGTCGGCAAGGATCGAGACCCTATCGACCCTGAGGCCCTGTTCCTGCTGGAGCCGATCTCGGCGACCAAGGGGTGGATCTGCTGGAAAAGCGGCAGGGTAGTCGGCCGCGAGGAGTGGCCGTACCTGAACAAGGCGGCCACAGTCCTTGCTGAGGATCTCGAGGATTACGGACCCTACAAAGACGGCGATGGCTGGAAGCCGTTGCGCGGCTTCGGCTGCATCGCTCTCGATGGCAGCGCCGGGCACTACAAGTTCACTTCGAATGCTGCCGGCGCTCGCAACTCGATCGAGGGCGTGCTGTCCGAGGTTTCCGCTCAGGTTAAGCGGAAGCAGCCGTCGGTGCCGGTGATCAAGTTCTCCTCGGAGAAATTCACCGCCAACGACCACACGAACTGGAAGCCGACGTTTCCGGTCGTGGCGTGGGTCACCCGTGAGGCCGCGCAGGCGTTCTTCGCCGGTGGCAGCATTGACGATCTGCTCGCGGGCAAGCAGCCCAAGAAGCTGAAGTAGGTGAAAAGGCCGCCGCCTTAACGGGCGGCGGCTGACCTATTACGGGACATCATGTACAAACTGATCACAGACATCGACGAACTGCAGCAGTATGTCGACGCCGTCGGCGACAGGTTCTGCGCGCTCGATTTCGAGACCACCTCTCTGCGGCCCGAGGACGGCCGTGTCAGGCTCGTCAGCCTGTTCGATGGTACCCGGGGTGCCGTCGTGGACTTCGACGCCATACAGGGCGGATTCGAGGCCTGCGCGTACATGTTCAGCCGGGGAGAGTGGATCGTATTCAACAGCGGGTTCGAGCTGCGGTGGTTCATCGCCGCCGGCTGCCCGAAAACGCGCTGCCGGGACGTTGGCTTCCTGCGCCGCGCCATCCTTGGCGGCGGCCGCTACAGCCTGAAGCAGGTGGTGGCGTGGGATTTGGACCGGGAGATGGACAAGGCGGAGCAGACCAGCAACTGGGCCGCGCCCGAGCTGACCCAGTCCCAGCTCGACTATGCTTTCAAGGATGCGGTCGACACCTGGGACTTGTTTCAGCACTGGTATGACAGGTCCGACGAACTGCACCTGCAGGCGTGGTCGCTGTTTGACGGCATGGTGCCGGCGGTAATCGAGATGGAGGACAGCGGAATGCTGATCGATATCCGCCGGCACCGGCAGCTTGCCAAGCATTGGGGCGAGATAGCCGACAGCAAGGCCAGCCTGATCCGCAAGATGGTGCCCGACAGCGCGGTGGAGAATATTAACAGCGACACGCAGTGGGCTGATTTCTTTGCCAGGGAGATGCCCGACAATATCCTGTCCAAGTGGCCGCGCACAGAGAAGACAGGCACTCTGTCTATGACCGGAAGCACGCTGTCGAAGGTCGGCGCGCACTTCTACGCGCACCTGGGGGAAAACCCTATCACGACGCTGGTCGACGCCCTGCGCGACTACAAGAAGATGTCGAAGTACCTCAGCAGTTTTGGCGATACGCTGGCCGACAAAGCGCAGATGCACGACGACCGGCGTGTGCGCTGCCGGTTTAACATCGCAGCGGCGAAGACCTGCAGGTTCTCGTCGACGGGCCCGAACCTGCAGCAGATACCGCGCGACCTCGACCTTCTGGGCGAGCGCACTAGCGTGCGGTCCTCGTTCATCGCTCCGCCCGGCAAGAAGCTGGTCAGCCTGGACTATAGCGGCATCGAGCTGCGCGTCCTTGCCCTGCTATCTGAGGACGAGCAGCTCCTGCACGACGTTGTGCACGGCGACGTGCATGCCGAGGTGGCGTCCGTCATCGCTGGCCACCAGATCGACAAGTCAACACCGGAGGGCAAGGCGGCCCGGACTGCGGCCAAGGCCGTCAGCTTCGGTATCATCTACGGATCCGGTG
>Ga0070749_10002380_pt1 | contig 12627 bp, 8 predicted proteins | sample VirMetDEL_Nov_18_FD_75180 | JGI IMG/M metagenome (GOLD analysis project Ga0070749, IMG submission 75180) | Aqueous microbial communities from the Delaware River and Bay under freshwater to marine salinity gradient to study organic matter... | ecosystem: Environmental > Aquatic > Marine > Coastal...
AAACGGTATTCAACTTCATCATGATTGGGTTGATGTAAGGGCAAAAGATCCTAATCTGTTTGTCTACAACGCATCAGTCACAAAGGGAATGATACCTCTTGTAAACTCAGTATGGCCTATTGTCAAAGAATCATTGCCTGATGCGAAACTAAAAGTCATTGGAGGTTTTTATCGTTTTCGATCTTCTCATGGTCCTGACCAACAAGAGATGGACTGGCGTGAAATGGTTGCTAATCCTGTTCACGCGAAAAGAGATATAGATTTTACAGGGATAATTTCTCAAAAAGAAATCGCAGACATTCTCGCGCAATCTTCTTTCATGATTTATCCTGCTGCTTTTCCTGAAACTTTCGGTATCTCTACTCTTGAATCATTAGCATATAACACTCCTTTAATTACCTGTCGATTTGGTGCTCTTGAAGAAACTGCTATAGATCTTGCTTGTTATAAAATCCCATATCCTGTAGAACCAAACTGGGCATTGCCTTGGATTAATACAGATGAACAAGCAAAGATTTTCTCCGACGCTGTAATTGCTGCTTACCGTAATCCATATCTGCATCAACAAAAAATGTATGCGTGTAATCAAGTGAAAGATATCGCTAAATGGTCAACCGTAGCACTGCAGTGGAAACAACATTTCTATAAACTATTTGGAGAATTTCTTCCCGTTGAAGAATATCGTAAAGTAACAGACATTAATAATAAAGTACATAAAGTGTTTGGTCGTAGATTGAATAACTATGAGGAATCAACTATACGCAAACAGGCAGAACAAAGAATAGTAGTTATCACGCCAGTCTATAATGCTGAACAATATATTGGTAAATGCATACAATCAGTTGCATCTCAAGACTATGATAATTTCAAAATGATTATTATAGACGATGACTCATCTGATTCTACTGTTATAACTGCGAAACGTCATATACCAGATAATATGCATGATAAAATTTTGATTCATAAAAATAATTATAACAAAGGTGCTGTTCGGAATCAAATAGAAGCAATTAGAAAGTGCGAACCCGATGATATTATCATGCTGCTTGATGGGGATGATTGGTTAGTCAATAATCCTAATATATTCAACATGTATAATAATCTATATCATGATGGTGCCGAATACACGTATGGCAGTTGCTGGAGTGTGGTTGATAAAATACCTTTGATCGCCCAACCATATCCGCCTGAAGTCAAACGAAATAAATCATATAGAGAATATAAGTTCAACTGGAACTTCCCATATCCACATCTAAGGACTTTTGTTGCCAGATTAATAGAAGGTCTAGGGGATTCGCAATTCCAAGACGAGAGCGGTGCTTGGTATCGTGCAGGCGGCGACAACGCGACCTTCTATAATATTATAGAAAAAGCAGACCCTGATAAAGTGATTTGTGTTTCAGATATTGTCTACAACTATAATGACAATAATCCAATCAACGATTATAAAGTCAATGGGATTGAACAGAATCAAACAGCAGATAAAATCTTAGGAAAAAATAAATTGAAAAAAATATTGATAGCAGTACCAACTAACAGATATATTGAACCTGAAACAATGAAGTCAATATATGATCAAATAATTCCGGAAGGATATCAAACCGAACTACAGTTTTTCTTCGGTTATCAGATAGATCAGATTCGCAATCTGATTGCTGACTGGATGGTGAAAGGTAATTATGATTATCTTTTTTCTGTAGATTCGGATATTATCTTTACCCCTGACACATTAGTAAAATTATTATCGCATGATAAAGATTTAGTCAGTGGGATATACAGGCAACGAACGCCAAATCAAATGCTTGAAGTATACGATATGAATATACAGAATATTCCTGTCGATAATCTTCCTGAAAATTCTTTACTAGAAATTGGCGGTTGTGGTTTTGGTTGCGTGTTAGTAAAGAAAGAAGTATTTGTTAAGATTGGTTATCCGCAGTTTGAGTATCATTCAGCAATTGATCATAAAGACACCTTCAGCGAGGATAATGATTTCTGTAAGAAAGCAAGGGCGAACGAATTTAAATTATACGCAGATACCAGTATCATGTGTGGACATAAAGGAACACATATATTTGAGGTGACGAAGTGAGTTACGAATCACTGTTACATACCGTTGAAGAAAAGATCGACAACGTAGATTCTTGGACTTGGATTGAAGAAGACTGGGAAGGGTTCCGTTGGCCGAAGGAAGATTGGCAAAACGCGATCAAAGAACTAATTGATAAACATGTACAAAATAGAACTGTTGTGGTTCAAGCAGGTGGATTACAAGGAATGTATCCAAGATTGTTGAGTGATATGTTTGAACGAGTGTATACCTTTGAACCAGACCCATTAAGTTTCCACTGCCTTGTCAATAATTGTCAGAAGGATAATATTATAAAAATTCAGGCAGCAATTGGAGAGTCGTTTGGATTGATTGATATGTTGCGATACTGCTCGCATAATGTGGGAATGAATAGTGTGATTGCTGGTAACAGATATCCAATGTTCACAATAGATTCTTTAGCACTTGATGCTTGTGATTTTATTCAATTAGATATTGAAGGATTGGAGATACCTGCTTTGCGAGGAGCAAGAGAAACGATCAACAAATTTCGCCCAGTGATTTGTATAGAGACAAGAATAGGAACAGAGGAAGCAGTTAGAAATCATATGAAAGATTTGAAATACTATGAAGTCGATCAATACCATCACGACAGTTTCTGGTTACCGATTAATAATCGTCAGGTAGATGACTTCGTGTAATTTCTGACATGTAAGATTCGTAGCAATGATTGTCTTCAAAAGGAGAGAAAATAAAATCAAAGAAAGGTCGGAAAACTTTACCGTACCACTTACCCAATTGCTCTGCTCTATAACAACGAGCAGAAATAGTTTCATCAGGCCAAGACCAACCTAATGTGAATAAACAAAATATAAACTGATCGAATGCAATTAAAATATGAAGAATTCTAATTTTAATTTTTTTGTTGCTCATTTTAAAGTGATGCTGCAGAGACATCAACGAGCGTGGCAAACCTCTGCTTAGTTCGCAAATTAGATTCGTTTATCCATACTCTCATTTCTGTAATATTTCCTGCATAATCTGGATAAATATCGCCTGTGAGATTGAGGTCTGCAGGCCCGCTCGGCGAATCTGAAGATTGTCCGCCATACCCTGGATAACCGTAAGAAGCAGTCCACAATTCTGAAGGAACAGCGTCGTTTGAAAACCCTACTTGCACTGGAACGCTAGTAGAACCTCTGCCTCCTGATTGAATGTAAATGCGCGCATCAGGATCGCTGGCAACTTTTCTATCAAGCATAAAATACAGAGTTATTTTTTCTTCTCCGGTGTAATTATCCATTGTTGTACTAGGCACTGATATTTCAATATCAAAACCAGTATTAGAAACACCATCGAAAGTATCGTTTCCAACACCGACGTTTACACGTAATTCGCCAGATTGCATAGCCATTGAAATGCCTTTATTAGTGGTAACACCTTGATTGACATTATATCCCCTGCCGAGATCAAATATAACACCATCGTCTAGATGATTAAAATTGCTTATATCAACTGCTAAAAGAAAATCGCTAGTTCCATCATCGGTATACTGGGTGGCGCTAGTAGAAGGTATTGTGGTTATAGTTTCTGTTGGCGGCACATATTTTCTAACGCCTTGTCCAGATGCATTGTCATAACTGCCCAATATTGCCTCGTAATCTCTGCCTGTACTGAAACAAACAGCAGTGAGAATTCCTTCGCCATCATTTATGTTTTTGAATGAGTATGTCGAAACATCACCGCCAGTGGTGGTTCTAGAAGCAGTTTGCCATATTGCTTCATCAGATCCTGAAACACCAGTGCTTTTATATTTACCATCAAGGTTAAATCCGCTGCTTTGAGAACCATTACCGTCCCATTCAAAGTTGCGTTGGAAGACCACATAGTTCCCATCAATATAGTATGTCCATTATAAGGATCAACAGTAGTAACGCTACAATGAGGCGGACTGCTATTCCTTATCTCCGTTGTTTGCCAGACTGAGAGTATTTCTTCAGTGCCTGTCTGTTCAATAGCATAAAGAAATAAGACAGTTCCTTCTTGATTATTCCCAGTATCAGTGAACGAAGAATTGTAAGTAACTACGATGTCTTTTATATACTCTGTCATTGCAGGAACATCGCGATAAGCAAATGCGACTTTCATTCTAATCCCTTGATCATCAGCCGCTTGGTACTGTTCAACAATTGTACAATTAACACTTACAGTTTCGCTTTCTGTCCTAACAGCAACACTGGTAATTCCAGTTGCGTAGGCTGGGGTGAGTAAACTTCCTCCCTGATTATATCCAATTCCGATGACTAGTCTTTTTTGGGAATTTATTGGCGGACCAATATAATATCCTCTTGTAGATTTGACTGGCGTGGAAATTCGTCCTCCAGCGCTGCCGGCGCCAAAATCTTGTTGTGCCGCGAGCGCATCAGCGTCACTAAGATTAAAAGTGGTATCTGTATAATTATAATCTGTATCAACATCGCCAGTACCACTAACGGTAATATTAGAAGTTCCATAATCTGAGGCTTGATAATGGGACAGGTCAGATTTAGCATCCTGCGGGTATCCTCCTGATTTCCAATTTACGAAATCATTCGGAGTCCAAATGCCAGAAACGGAAGGATAACGAACTCTCCTTCTCCTAGAATTTCCAGCACCAATTATTCCGCCATTACTTTTCATACAATCACAATATCTGTGTTGGCAATGTTAGCATAAAATGCTGTTTCGTAGGAAGTTTCAATTGCGCTTATATAATCTGCAGCATCGATGTGCGATTGTATCGCTTCGACCACTTCTTTTTCTGTATTAAAAGCAATTTGAGTTTTTCGCAGTACCATCTCGCTGATATCAGTAATCTCAGTATTCAACGTTGGACGATATTCAATTCGTTGATTATCAATTGAATACAGTTTCCAAATATCATTATCTGTACGAATACCAGTATTAATTGCTGTTTGTACAGAAGCAAATTTTCTCTGCGATTCTACGCTGCAATCAATGATATAATAATTATTTTCAGAATCTACCCAACGAATATTTTTTGTTTCTATACTCCAGCGTCTAGCAGGAATTTCATTTAGCACTTGATTTGCTAATGAAAGCATTTTATCATCACTATAGTCTTCAATTATCCAAGCAGAACCTGTCCAGATAACATCTTGATATTCGCCGACTCCATCTAATTCGCCAATTGGTTTTTTTGGAGCAAGAATCCAACCAGCATCAACTAACTCTTCTTCAGTGAACGTGCTGCTATCTGTTCGAGTACGACCATCTGATAGAACTATTCTGTGTGGTAGAGAAGTTGGTATACTTCCTTTATATGAGTAAACGCTTGCCATGTTCTATTATTCCTTTGTTTTTTTATTTATTCAAAACCTACAATTGATACAGTTTTAACTGAGAGTTGATTTCCGAATGTGAAGGTATGTACATCTCCAGAATTTGCTGGAGAACTCAAATTAGAATGATAGAAAATTGATCTGTCGTCAGTATAAAAATCAATATCTACGTCTTCTGTGAATGTCACACTCTGCGCACTACCGTTTACAAAAGTTTCTCCATTGGTAGTATCGTTATCATTTTGCGTAGTTACCATCATTAATGTAGAATTAATATCTGTTGTTGTTCCTATGTCTCGCGAACGAGAGGTTACGAGTGATGTGCTCCCTGCCGTATTACTTGAAACTACATTCGCCGATTCTGCATTCAAATTATAAAACGTAACAGTTTCTGCCGGAGCGGATGTTCTTCGTACATCGATCACAACATTCGCAGTTGCTTGATTGATTGAAGGAACTATCCACACAAATTGTTTATGGTATGCGCTGCTAGCGCCCAGCGAAATCTGGTTAAAGGATACAGGCAAAGCTGACCCGCCATCAACATAACATAAGGGGTAAAGTGTACCGCCAGTTGTAGCGAAACCATTATAAACAATTACAAAATGATAAAATTCACCGTTTGTTCCTGTATTGACATTATTCATCGTAATGGTTGACGAGACTATTGCGGTATTGGTTACCGAACTAAGATAAGTCAAAGAAGCTTTTTCTGGTATGTCTGTTCCTACAAGTTGATTAAATTCGGCGGCAGGAGTTACAACAGCAGCAGATGCGCTTTCTTGACTGACTCCATAAACGACAGATGCTAACACTCCTTGAGGATCGGCAATATCAGAAGTATAATTAATTGTCGCTGCATGCACAGGATTAGCAACAATGGCAAAATCGCCTTGGCCAAGATTACTGTTGGCGGAATAATTGTATCCATCCGTGACGATATTATTATCATTCCAAATACTGCGAATTTCAGTCAACGTGCCAGAAGTTGTGCTAAACGCCGAGTTTGTTGATGTATTACTATGGTCCATATATCCGCTAACGAGAATGACAGAATTGTTTGTTGTAATCCCATTTAAAGTTGCAGATAAACCTGAACCTGTATTTCCAGAAACTGCGTTTGAAGTCACCAACGATGGTCCATATGGAACATCAGTTGATCCAGTTGATTGTACCATTGCGTTTGATACATGATAAACTTGTAGTCCAGCATTATCAATGTCAGCATCATAATGTATTCCAATTGTTGCACCGACACCAGCAGCACCTAAATTATAAATGCCAGCATGTATGTTATTTGAACTGCCGCCAATAACAGATGCATCTATGGAAATAGGTGTATTTGCAGAATATGAATAAGTTGTGTCTGCTTGCTCAAAATCAGCACTATATGTATTATATGGAGAAACCAATTTAGGACTGAATGCTATTATCGCCGTCGAATCGCCTCCCGCGACATCGGCCCCATTGCTTAACGTAGTGTTACCAGTCGGCAGACCTTCCATATGTATTGCGATATATTGGGTACTCTCCCCACCCACCTCAATTTTCGTGTCAGTCCCCTGAGCATCAGTAACAATTGTGGCGTCGTTACTAGAAAAAGAATAAGCAGGAGTCGGTTGATCTGCCCATGCTATAGCAATTGCTCCTGCTGGCCCGCCATGTAATACGCCAGTACCTCCCAATTGAGAATCGCTGATAATTATTTCCGTGTTGGCATTGTCAAGACTGACGAAACTTTCAAAATTTGCATCGGCCCCTTGGACATAACCATATCCAGACCAACAAAAAATTCTACATGATAAGATACTATTATCTGCAATATCATTTGATGTGATTTCTACATTCGCAGTACCATTTTTAATATGATTATAAACTGTTGCTGACGAATTTTCTCCTATATGCCAAACGGATAAGGTAAATTCATCGGAAGAACTGGCCCTGTCTTCTAAAATCAATCCCTCGTTGGGAAAGGATGAGGTGAGAGTGGTGCCATTAATAGAAATCTGGGGCCATACACTGTTCGGGCCCGTGACCGCCCGAAGTTCTCTCCATTCAACAAGCAATCCAAGCACGAGAGATTTAGTGAGAATTCCTTCCGGAGGCCCAATATCTAAATTATTAAAAGATACTGTTCCGGTTCCGGCTGTTCCGGTTCCGGTATTAGCATATTGCGTTCCGTTATACACAATTTTAGGTTCATAAGATAAAGAAACTGATGGCGCTGATATGACACCAGTATTACTTTCCGCGTGTACAAGAGCAATTGTTTCGCCTTGATAATTCGTGTTGTATGAACTAGATATAGTAACTGAAATTGTGTTAGATGATGTATTTGATTCACCCAAATATTCCTGCGCCATTCCAGTTACTTCTATTGGAGTTACACTGCGAGTAGTTGGAGAAACAGCATCAAAGGAAAGATTGTCATAAGACGCCTGTGTGTTCCAAACTCCAGAATTTCTTTTGGCAGTCTTCCCCGCAAGATTGCGACTGATTAACAAAGAGACGCCAATTATACTATCGGTTGAACTGAATGTGATTGATGGCGATCCTGTCGCAGTTACATTTTCTTGATAACCAGCATAAAATCGACCACCGTTTCCAGCCGAATATCCAGCAAAAAAATCTTCAGCAGTTGTATATCCTGATGGAGCGGATGATATAGAAGAGTTATCGTCATCTAAGAAAGCGAATAGTAAAGCAACGCTGCCGGATGGTGCGCCTGATAAACTAGGGAATGATATTGAACTATCAGTGGGTGCGGCATTGTAATTTGCTTGAATGTCAACTGCGCCACCAGCACTGGAAGAAACTGTTCCCCCTCGAATCACCATGATCGCAACACCACCGCGATCGTCTGATTGATTAAATCCGATAGTTGCATCCAGCGTTTCATTCCCGCTGGTTACTACCTTGTATGCTAATAGCGTGTTAATATTAGAAATATTTTCGGAAGATCCAGATGGGAAACCCGAAGGATAAGCCCAACTAGAACCAGAATCAATCAAACCCGATGCGTTGCCAACATCCAAAAACATTTGAACAACGATAATATCGCCTTCCTGTAAAGTAGAAGATAAAGTTGTTTCGGCGAGGCTAAATCCGAAATCGTCTGAACCGCCGTCGAAATTGCTGAAATTCGCAGACCTCGTTTCGATGACTTCGCAGTTTGCTGATGTGTTTATCTCATCTGCAAAACCGGTAGTGGTCGAGTCGGTGATCGAAAAAGACCTACCTAAAAGTCCGCCGTTGTCGTATACGGAACTCATTATGCGTCATCTATGATTTCATAAGAAATTACTGCTTGCAAATCTCCTGTAGCAGAAGCAGTGAAACGAAGCGAGTCTCCTTCTTCCAAATATACTGCAGAATCCTTACTCAATGCTACCAATGTAGCGTCAGCAGGAACAACGACTGTACTCAACAAAGCATAATCCACTGACGATCTACGAAAAGCAATAGTAACATCACAGTCATTTGTACCATCAATATTTGAAACGATAATCGTGTTTACTTTGTAAACCTTATCGCTCGCAGCTGCGTTTGTTAACAAGTCAGTTGCAGATGTAGTAATAGCAGAAACTGCTGTCTTTCCTAAAATACTTGTTACATTTACAATATCTGGCGCTGCCATTTATATTTCTCCTTTTAACCGAAGACGATTGCCATTGCAATGGCTTTGCCTGTTGAAACTCCACTCGAAGGTGTAGCAAATGAAAGTGTGCCTGTACCATTCGTTTGAAGCACTTGACCAGTAGACCCATCAGATGATGGGAATGTTATACTATTTAATGAAATTGCTCCGCTCGCTGTTAAATCTACAATGTTAAGAACATCGCGATCTTGGTTGATTACAGAAGTTCCTGAAACTTTGATTGCCATTGGAATACCCTACTTTTGTGTATTTATTTTATTTATTGATATTCTGTACCTGTTCTTCAAGTTCTTTAATTGCCTCTACCAGAAGAGCAATGATATTACCGTATGCAATAGAATAATAATTTTCTTCGCTACCGTTTACAACTTCTGGTAAAACCTCTAAGACTTCTTGCGCAATCAAACCTATACTTTCTTTACCATCTTTAATATATGAAACACCGCGAAGAGATTTAACAGTTTGTAAACTGTTTTGCAAAGTTTGTATATTATCTTTTAGTCTTACATCAGAAGAAGTGTTAATATCCCCAGAAAATGTTCCATTGCCAACAACATCTAGTGCTTCAGTTGGAGTGTCAATACCAATTCCGAATCTGTTATTAGTGCTGTCAAAATAAACATTAGCACCAGTCAAAGAGTCACTTTCATTATATATGATCTGCTTATCAGTGCCACCGGATGCTACGAAAGATTTATTTAACCAAGATGTACCATTCCATTGAAATGTCTTACCATTCGCAGTGTAAGTATCATTTAATGATGGATTGCTTGGAAAGTCTAATGCTGCCATTGATTAAATCTCTTTTGTTATATTTATGATAATGCTGTAACTTTTCCAGTTATACTATACGATGCATCAAATTCCATATAAACGCCATGAATACCGTCACTAATTGCTGCCTCTGTGTAACCGACAACAAGTATCTTATCTCCTTCAGCAATCACGGCAGTACCAAAATCATTTGCACCTGTACCTGATTGATACTTCTTCCATGTACCATCTGATGGGTCAAGTATCGCAAGGAAAATATCTAACAGTCCGACTGTGGTCGCGTTATCTGCAAAAAATCCTGCTGTTTGTCCAGTAATCGCAATACGACCATCAGGCAGTAATGTACTATGTCTTCCGTTCTGTGATACGAATTCTGTTGCCTCTGATCCAGTCTGATATGCTGTACCCCATGTATCTGTCACATAATTGAATTCAACAACACCGATGTCTTGTCCACCTTTATTCGTGAATCCAGAGAATGCGCCTGATGTTGTAAATGATACAGCAAGTGTGTTACTACCAATTTCATGCACACCAATACCAACATCTTGGAATCCTGTACCCGTCTGATAGTAATCTGTAGTGTGCGTAGCCATTTCATGAATGCCGAGGAAAATATCGTAACCTCCAATATTTGTATGACCGCCCAGATTACCTGTTGACCTTCCTACGAAAGCAATATCGCCTGATGCAAGTTCTGTCAATGCGTAAACTTCTTCGTCAAGTGTTGAGCCATTTTGGAAATATTGAAACACACCTGTTGTCGGATGAATATGAAAAATAATATAATCATATACACCAGATGCGCCTGTGTTGATTCTTCCTACATTTCCAGATGTTACTCCAATGGGTACAATTTGACCTCCACTATGTTCTATAATATCATATCCAAATATATTACCATCGTCAGCAGTGCCATCACCAACAGTCGCGACTTGATAGAATGTGAAGAAATCTTTACCGAAAGAATAATCAACACCTGCTGCAATTCTTGCTTTATAAGCGTCAGTATTAATGTAATCCTGTAAATCGTTAAGATCAATACATGCTGCCCAGAACATCCATGTACCATTTATACCGGATGAACCATCATAATTTTCTACTGCGTAATTTACTGTAGTTAATGACGCGCTGCCCGTGGTTCTTGTTAATGAACCAACAGAATCAGAAGGTGCACTGATAGATGATATCGTTGCTGAATTTAGAGATTCAGTCAATGTGCTCGCCTGATATGTCATAGCAGTAGTTGAATTTCCTTCGATATGGTAATTACCTGTAGCAAATTCATGTTTCCATGCTCTGAACAACATACCGTCTTGACCGCTCGATGAGTGACTTGTCTTTGTGCCTACTGTCACGATATTATCTAATGTACCATCATCAATGACGCCAAGAAGTGTTTCTTTTCCTCCTTGACCAAAGGTGTTTTGCCATTCAATTGCACCATCTTCATCATATGCTACAATTAAACCGTTGCCAGTCGCTCCTGGTGTTTCTCCAACGATATGAATTCTTCTTTTAGTGCCGTAGTGTGTTGTCCAGTTCGGATTTGTATAATTCTCACAGGCAACAGCACTCAATGTACAACTATCGAGTGAGCGCGACCAAGTTTTACCTACGTTGTATACATAAGAACCAAGTGTCTCGTCAACTTGGACTTTCAGAACAAAACTATCACTTTCTTCTGTGCCGATAATAACGTAATCAGCACCGTTGCCGCTGCCGTCTGGATTTCCTATGATGCCGATATCTTGTGCCGCACCGTTCGCGGTGGGGGAGAAACCATTCATCCACTGAATCATACGATTTGAATCGCTGTTAATTTCACCCATACCAAATCGAATCTTGTTTCCAGCATTATCACCAGCAAACAGAAAACGACCTTTCGTATCATCAGGTACATCATTACTTAATTTGTTGACATTCAAATTACCTACAGTGTTTATTTCAGTAACAGTTCCATCGGTGTCAATAACTGTGAACAATGTGCTAGTACCAGATTGAACCGCAACAACAAGATATTCAGTACCGCCATCATTTGTAACGACAATACTTTTTGCTTCTTCTGCGTTCGAAGTTCCGTATGTATAATCCCATGTCAACGCGCCATCTGTGGTTACTTTTAACACCAACGCATCAGTACTGCCTTGTCCGTAGTTGACTGTGCTGCCACACACATATAGATTATCATTACTGTCGATTGCAATATCGTAACCTATATCTGCGCCTGTTGCGCCACTATCGTAATATTTTTGCCATACAATATCAAAATCTTTATCATATTTTTGTATGATAAGATAACTGTTCGTATCATGACTTCCTACAGTGTAATAATTTTCATTACTGTCTTGCACAAGATTGCGGATTGTGATATCTTTTGTAGTGCCATCGCGAGTATTGCGCATATATCCATGAACTTTAATGTCACGCTTTGTGACGAGTTCTGATTTTGTATATCCTGTTATCCAAATTTTTCCATTTGATGCCTGAGTAACACCTGTAGTGTAATCGTCGCCAAGACCACCATACACAAAATGTTGTTGGCCTTCAGGATTGTCAGCATCAATTATGCTAACAAGAATATTACCAAAATTAGCAACAGTGTCATCAATACCTTTCAAGTCTTCAACTCGACCAACAAGGCATTTACGACCATCTGCTAATTGAATTCCGTCATAATAATATTCTTCACCACCAATCTGAAGTTCTTCTTTACGATAGAACTTAGGACTACCAGAATCGTATTTCAGAATACGTTTGTCAGTAGCAATGCCTTCAGGTTCTATAGTTGTATATTTCGTAAT